>Ga0209284_10005196_pt1 | contig 13778 bp, 9 predicted proteins | sample FRY03_FD_187211 | JGI IMG/M metagenome (GOLD analysis project Ga0209284, IMG submission 187211) | Freshwater microbial communities from Lake Fryxell liftoff mats and glacier meltwater in Antarctica - FRY-03 (SPAdes) (version 2) | ecosystem: Environmental > Aquatic > Freshwater > Ice > Glacier... | reverse complement strand
GCAAAAGAGCTGTGCGCTGCAGGATCCCATCTGTAGTGCGCAGGGCCCCGTCGCTGTGGGTCCAGGCGGCAGCATCCAGTTCACCTTCCCGCTGGACGACTCTGTGTGGAGCATCGCAGACCTGGCCGACGACTCGGCGCTGCGAAAGTCGCTCTTCATCGACTTTATGGTGGCCGTCACCGACCAGAATGGCAAAAAGCTCGTGACCAACTTGAAAACAAGCACGGTGCTGCAGCGGACCAGTATTCTCACCATGTGCACAGACCTGGTAGAAATCGAGTCCTCGATTGAAGAGCTGTTGACGCTCGATGTCTTTTTGGGCATGGTCGGCCTCGATGACGACTTTGACAGCGCACTTGTCAAGAACGAAGACGTGACGCGCCAGACCAGCCCCCAGAACATGCGCCGCGACATTTCGTCCAAGGCCTCCAACGTAATGACACTTCTCATCAAAGGCGATGCCACGACGTTTGATCAGCCGTATGCCACCGAATACACGCTTGCCGTCGAAGACATCATCACGTTGCACTTCCTGAGCGCCGACAAGCTTGCGTCGGTGCAGTTGCTGATAGACAATGGTGGTGCTTTTTCGCAAGTGCGCAGCCTGCCTACAGAACTGAGCATCATGAAGCTTGTGCCGTCGGATGCTTTGCTCCAACTGTGCCCGATGCAGGCAATTGCCGGGCGCTACGGCTGTGTCACCCGGCGGGAAGTCACAAAACGCTACACCGACTCCAGCTCCACGTCTGTGATCAACATTGCACCCAATGATGCCACCGATCTCAATGATGTCAACACGAGGGCCGGTACATGGGCTGCCAACCTTTTGGGCGACACTGAGTACGCCCGACAGCTGGGATTTAACCACAGCAGGATCATGAACCAGCGCTACAACTTGAATGCGCGCTACCGACGGGGCTTTGTGATCTCGCCTACCACGCCGTGGCGAAAGAAAGAAATGGATGTCGCAGGTATTGACTCGCCGCTCGACCTCTCGCAAATCACCATCACCGCCATGTTGATGTCCATTGACACAAACATCAACGGGATGTACCAGTCCACCGTTGGAGGACTTCTTACCGTTCCAGGCAGGCGGCGACTTCTTAGTGTGGACAAGCCGTCCATCTCGCAGCGTGTTTCGCGCATGCTATTGACGTTTGACAACACTGCTTCTGGCTCTGCACCTACCGCCACAAAACCACAGCAGTCGGCCCCTGTCACCACTCGCGAGATCACCTCTGTGCATGACAACGACAACGTGGTGCAAGAAGTATGCAGAGATCGTCCTGACGTTTCGAAATGTGGCATGGTCCGCATTACAAAGACAGTGTCAACGGCGGAGTTTTGCCAGGGCGAGGAGGCTGTAATTCTGAAAATGCAGGCTGGCATCAAGCAGGCCCTACAGAGCGCTTCCAACAATGCCCTTGCTGCTATGCATGTCACCACGTTGACGCAGAACAATCGCCAGCAGATATGCAATCCGCAGGTCCGCCGGCGCATGCTCGCAACCACCGCCGACCTCGTCTTCACGCTGGTATTGGAAGTGGACGTGATTCGCGACAAATACATGTTCAACCAGGTCGAGCTGGCAAAACACATGATCACCAGCATCACCAGTCTGACGAACGCAACCTATTTTTCGCTCTGCGGGGGCAGTGCTACGACCGACAAGCCCTGTGTCGAAAAGATCGCCAGTGATCAAAAAACCATGCGTGACATTGTACAGCACTTTTCCTTGCACAACCCCACGCCGGCCACTCCTTTCGACCATAAATTGTTGCAAGATACTATACGCGACGTATACGGGTCAGACACTACTGTTGTTATGTCAACGCCCATCCATGTCCACGGCTACAGCACGGAGTTCCACGTGACAATTTCCGTGCCATTTCTCAAGGTGTATGACTACAATACCGCCACCGCTGCCAGAAACAATCTGACGATGGCGGGCTTCATGCTCGAGGACACTGTGCAGCACGAATTTGTGCTCGACATGGTTGGAACCGAGGTCACCGCTGCCGTGTTGGCGAAGGTGCATGAAATCGTTCGCATACAGTACGCGATAGCACCCGGGAAAATAAAGGTCACGGTGCATCACGCCGGGGGTGTGGACACAGGAAAGACGAAAATAGACGTAGTGGTCCGCAGGCTGCGCGAACAAGCTGCGACGTATGCAGCAGAAACACGCCAAAATCAAGAGCACAAGACAGAAATGGCAAACAAGATCGACGCGGCCCTTGTGACGGCGACATACAAGAAAGTCGTGGCACCAAAAAGTGACACTACAACGGGAGAAAAGTCATCGGATTCCAACGATCGACTCTACATATGGCTGCTTCTGGCCTTCCTGCTCATAGGCGGCATTGCTTTTGTGATTTTTGCACGGCAACAGCTCAAAGGCCCGCCCCAATACACCCAGTTCCAGGAAGTTTCAGGTTCAATTCCCATTGCAACACGAGTTGATTCAATAACTACTGGTAATGCCAATCCTTATTGGAATCATTACGGTGGCTGGCATCATTGAGCATACAACTATTTCGCCACGAAAAATGGTAGTTCTATACAATGCACTCACAAAACTGCCATGTCGCTAAGGCATACTAGGTTTTCTGGACCATACTTGTGCAAAAACACAACAACATACACACGCGAATAAAAATTTTATTGTCATAAACAAATAGCTGCATAGTCTCGTTTCTCTGTGTGTTCGGTTCTCTTGTAACTCCACGCCTTGTTTCTCGGAGAATGGTGCCATTATTTTGGCTGGTGGTGCACCCAGAAAGCACGCATAGCGTCGAGCTGCAGGGTAGAAAGTGTATCGCCCACGATGCCCACGTCAGCGACATGCGAGCGCACCTGCAGGAACATTTGTTTAAGGTTGCTGTTGGCGGCTTGGTAGACAAGGGTGTGTCTGGGCGCACACTTGCAGATGCAGACAAAGAGCTCCAGCGCACCGACCATGTTGCCACTCTGGCCCAAATACGACGCTATGGCGAGGTCGGCTTTCCACGCACCATCCTGGTCGGCAGGCTCCATAGCAAGCCAACGTGCTTTCTCCTGCAAGCGTGTGTCTATGGCTTGCTCGAGAATCAATAGACGACGAGGGTCATTCTCGGGCAGCAACGAGGCCTCCAGGAAAAGAGCATGTGCAAGCAGAGAGATCTTCACAATCTGCTGCCGGGCTTTGTCTTGGAACATCTCGCTGGCCGCTGGGAAACGCGCAACGTGGGTGGTCTTGCATGCTCCTCGCACAATGTGTGTCTGTCCGTGGTACGCCATGTGTGTGGTCACCAGGCGAAGATCTCCCTTTATATAGACATTTTGTGCCACTTTTAGCTTTTTGGTAACGGCTCACGTGCGACACGGGTGTGTGGTAAAATCAAGCGACAAGTGCTGTCACTCCAACACATGGACGTTTTCGCGACACAGGTTTTTGTGATTGTCCACAGTGCTGAACATAAAGTCAATCATGCCAGGACACATTTTACACCGCAAACACCAAAAAATGTTGCGTGTATATTGTCGGTGGCTGTGTCGAGATTAGCCTGTAACATCCCAGATCACTGCAGACCATAGCACGTGCCTTGATGCAACTCAGAGTGTTACTAAACTCGTTCTCCTCGACACTTTGGGGCGACAGCCTGGAAATCTACATTGCTGGAATCTTAAATGTTTATTGCAATATAATGGGTGAAGTGTTCTGTCGTGAATATGTGGGTTTTTTGCGTTGTATTGTCGCGTCTGTTGGTATATAACTGACAGCGCTGTTGTCGGCATTGTATACAACTTCAGTGTCGGGGTAAATTGCATCATGTTGAACTACAATTACGACGTTGCACAAGATGCACGGGATCGTGCGTGGGAGAATTGGCAATATTACCACAATCCATATGACCCATACAACAATTACGTGTTGCCGCCAAGCAGCATGGAATACTGTCCTCCGAGAGCTGCGTATGGTGATAATAGCATCTACGGACGTGACGACCGTGCACGCGTAGGCTACACCGACAGTGACATAAACAGGCATGGGGCACCGTCTGGGTATCATCATGCCCATGGTGCACATGTGGGTGGCAGTCAATATGGCGACGCCATGCAATACTACGGTCGCGCTGAACAGAATTATCATAACAATGCCATTGGTGGTAGTTTGCATAGTACCGTAGCTGCACGTCACCGAGGTCGCTATGGACTCGATACCACGAACACAAACCCTGTAACCAGCATGTTTGCACACGAAGACTGTGACGATTTACACACATGTGACGATTGCGAGCACCACAACGATTTTTGTCTGAAGCCAGCTGATGGAAATGTGGCTGATATGTTCAAAGCCGTAAAAAAAAATGTTGGCAGTGCGATCCAGACGGTCAGAGTGTCATTCAACCCCACCAACGTAAACCACCATGTTGCTGCATGGAAAGAATACCTAGCAAATCCCAATTACACCCACGACGTCGAACGGGCACAACAAAGCCCCTCGAGAACGGGGTTTGTCGTCAATGTTTTGTATTGGCACGGGGATCGGGTGTTCAGTGGCATTGTACACAGGGAGGATGTCGGGTTCAAAAACTGGGCCAATCCCAAACAACCCAAGAAAATCTGTCTGTATTTGGAAACACGCATCGGGGAAGGCAAGGACGTGGGCAAGAACAAACTTTTAGAACAAACCGTGGTGCGTGACAGTGGTACGCCCGAGAAACAGTTATCAAAGAACGTCTTATTCGAGTGTTTGCCTATTGACATGACAGACGAGGACAAGACCACGTTTGGCAAATTAAACCACAGGAGGCAAATGGAGGAATGGATTAAAATGCACCCCGGGCGTATTCACACGTACAGGACGTTTGCCAACTTCCAAAAAGAAGGTGGCAACAGACTCGGTGCCTCGAACAAAAATGCTGCAACCAGCATGTGTGTACACGAAGACTGTGGCAATGTACACACATGCGACGATTGCGACGACCACGACGATTTTGATCTAAAGCCATCAAATGGGAATGTGACTGATATGTTGAATGCCGCAAAAAAAAATATTGGCAAAGCGATAACCACGATCAAAACGTCATTTAACTGTACCAACGTAGACCACCATGCTGGTGCATGGAAAGAATACCTAGCAAATCCCAATTACACCCACGACGTGGAACTGGCACAAAAACCTCCCATGTGGAAATACTTCAACGTTTTGTATTGGCATGGAGATCGGATATTCAGTGGCGTCGTGCAAAGCGAAGATACCGTCTTAAAAAACTGGGCCAATCCCAAACAAGACAAGGAAATTATGTTGCTATTGTCCACACGCAAGGCGAATGGCAAGGAAATGGGCAAGAGAGAATATTTTGCAAAACTCGTGGGGCGTGGCAGTGGTACGCCTGAGAAACAGCTATCAAAAAATGTCTTGTTCGAGCGTATTCCCGTTGACATAACAGACGAGGATAGGACGAAGTTGTTCGACCAAAACCTACCTATCGAGCTGCGAAGAGAAGCGTGGCGTAAAATGCACCCCGGCCGGCTTGCATTTGACTTCAAGACGTTTGGCAACTTCCAAAAAGAAGAGATGGCGCGTTGGAGGGCAGAAAATTTAAGTTACTGAATAAGTGTGAGCCATAACACCGTCTCGACGATGTACCCCAAAAATGGAATTTTCACAAAACTACATATGTTTTTATTTACGTGTGAATGCTTGATAAGGCGTATATCATGCCAAACTTTTCCGTCGAAAAAATTGTTTCACAATCCCAAACACACACTAAAATCATACAGTCTATGTATTGTGGAACTCAATTGTGTGTGTATGTTGAGAACATGTGTGTGGTGTTCTCTCCTAAATTCTTGTTCATTTTCTCACGGTCCACCATGTCATTATCCGAAAACACACCGACCTTGTAGAAGCTTGACAATGTGTGACAAAAGCGGACACTCTGAGCGATTATTGTGTGAGCACGTCGGGAGCAGTGAAAAAAGAGAACCTACAACTGGTTTCTGTACGGCGAGCAGAAGAACTCGTAAGAAACTCCATTTCAGGTGCAAGCGCACGCGCAAAAGACGTGACTCGGCCCGACAATCGCTAATCCACACGCAGGCGTCATGTGTTTTTTTTTGCACTGCCAGTGCCACGCCCAAACACGAACATATCTCGATTTTCCGGTCGTGGTTGTAATCTAGCATTTCCCTTTGCACGCGAAAGAGGAGCAGGTCCCCGAACGACACGTTTTGAGTGTTGCCGATGCGCTGGGTCCTGTCATATGTTGTATAGGCCACCACGAATGCGCCACTCGACGCCACATTCATGTCGATCAGGCGCAACTCTGTGTCATTGCCGGCAGACCACGGCATGGAGCGGAAAAATAAGGTGGTGAGGTTGATCTTGATAATCGCATTCGCACTGCTGTTCATCACAAACACGTGCTGTCTGTCAGGGGCCATTCTGATTGTGGTGGGATATAACAGCTGTGTCGGCTGCACTACGTCGTTGGGGGCAGTTGCTGTTCTCGACATATCCTGCTCCAGCTTTATTGTAGAGACATATGCGGTGGCTCGATGGATACGACGTAGACTGCTGTTGTGTCCGTCGACAACGATCAGTTCACTCTCGTTTGCAGACAAACACAGCCCCCACGGGCGATGGAAAAGCGCCGCATGGCCATATCCGTCGCGAAATCCGTTCTCGCGCAAGTGAGCTGGTCCGGGTCCATACAGCGTTCGGAGGTACCCGTTGGTTGCCAGTTCTCGCACACAGTTGTTCATGCAGTCTGTGAGAAGAATTGTGCCGTTGCCGGCCACAGCCACGCCGTGTACAGTAGTCAATCTGGCCTCGTCGCGCTGGCCGTCGCGAAACCCATTCTCGTTCTGACAGCCTGCAAGCAGTCTGGCAGTGGAATCTGGGGGGTCGCATATGTGCAGCGACGACCCGATGCACACAATCACTGTGTCGTGGACACAGTCTGCAAACACCATCGTGATTGCATGTTTTGCGCGCGTTTCCGCACTCGTGCACCCCGATTTGTCGTGGATATGCACTGTCGTGTGCACGTTGAATTTGTGCGCAAGCATGTCGTCGTGCTGCATCATACGGATAGCCCTGCAGTACTTGCTCTAGTGCGCCTTATGGTGTGGAATGGCCAATAAAACACGTATCTATTTATGCACTGGTGGTGTTTATTAGTATACACAGGACGCTTTCTGTGTGCAAAAATCGCGGCGAAAGACTCTCAAATTGAGGCTGTGGCGAACACACATGCACTAACTACGTCCGGCGTCGGCTGCTGCCAGCATCGAAATGAAGCCCCACTCCAGCACCAGCTTTGCCGTCAGGCTCAGCGCCGTGTACCAGGCAGCAACATTGTTCCAAGTGTGATGCATGTAGTCGGTTGTAATGGAGCCGCGGAATACCGCTTTGATGGCCTGCACGGTGAGCACGATGCCAAACATTGTAAAAAGCAGACACTCTAATATGATAATGATAATAATTTCGCGTGGCATTTTGGAGGGGTTCTTGCAGTCCAGCAGGGCCTGTGCCTGGATCTGGAATTTGACAATGAGAATGGTCCAGATGATGACGTGACACACGTAGGCACAGAGCAGCAGGAAGACCAGCTTACACTCGCACAGAAACACACTTTTTGATCGCTGTGCTTTGATGGATGTGGCGATTCGGCACAGGTACAGCGTCTGGATCTCCAGTTCAATGACATAGCCAAAGAGCACCAGCGCGCCCTGCAGAGCCGCCATCAGTGTCATAATCACAGTTTCGCGCAGATAGAACGACCCGGCAATAATGACGATCTGGAGCGGTGCGGTGAGTGCATACTCGACCCAGCGCCAGAAATCTGGGCCGCGGCTCGGAATATATTGGAACAGCTCCGTATCGTCGTCGTCCTCCAGGTCTCTATACGCCCAGCACCGCGCGCTTTGGAAAATCACCGAACACAACAGAACCCACTGCAGCATGACCCACGGCTGATAAGTCTGTCCATTATCGACTCCCAGTGAAATCCCCGTGTACGTGGTGTTGCTCCACTTCTGTTGCTGGATAAAGACCGTATACGGGCTGGTTTTGGGGTAGATCGGCGCCGACAGCGTGGATGCGGTGCATGTGTTCAGCAGCGTTCTCGACAAGTTTTGCGTCGCCTCCGCCATGTCCGGCAGAGTGGTGAAAATCATAACATTATCCCACATACGCACATGAGTGTCCTCGACATAGGCCAGGGATACAATGAATCCCACAAACGACGAAAACGCCGAAATGCCGTCGACATAAGGCACAATCGAGTGCATTGTCGCAAAAGAAACGCCGACGCACAATGTGTTTGGGTGATACTCCGACCTGTTGATGCGGCTGGATGTGTTGTGTTATATAGTAATATACACAACACTTTCGTCGGGGGGCGGTGCACAAACTTGTTGACACGCTACAGGGCCCCTGCTTTCACAACAGCTTGATTGTGACACATTTTACTTGTTTCTCTTGAAGAATCAGTCGAAAAAATCTAAAGCGTGATCTTGTTTTATCATACAATCGCTGCAAAAAAAACTAAATGCCGCAGAGGCCGGTGGTTCCGCAGTGTGCGTACAAAACACTTTCAAAACAGGCGCTGCGTTGCCGCGATGGGCTTTGACAGCCAGTGGCCCAAGATGTGGGGAGAAGAGAGCAAGGCTTTTGTGGTAGACCGCGTACCATGCAAAACCATCTTCATCGACGCCCAGATCCAGCTCATGAAATCGTTTGTCAAGGAAGATGAAAGCAGCTGGCGCGAGTTTATCCACCGCACTTTTCTTGTGCCCATTGCCGACTTCCACCGGCGGTACAACACCGTGATTGTGTGTTTTGACAACTACCAGAACGTGCCGATTTTCAAGTCGATCGAGCAGAGCAAGCGTGTGGCAGGCTCGGCCAGCACCAGCACCTTCCAGTTCAAAGCAGGGGACGCCCTGCCCAACAGACCGTATGCCCAGAAAATATGGGTGCAGGCGCTCCAGAACCGCAGTTTCAAGAGCAACATCATCTCGCTCATCACCTCCATGATGGCAGCAGAATACGTGCCACCACGCCGCGCGACCACGCTTGTGATTGACTTTGTCAATGCCACGCGCATCGATTACCACACACAGGGGATGACCCGTGCGATTCTGGACACTATGAAGCCCATGGGCGAATCCGACGTCAAATTCATGCGCTACGTGCCCCTCTTTGGCGACATGTGTGTGGACTCCATTGACTCGGACGTCCTCTTGATTGCCGCGCTCTATGTCTCACGAAACTCGTACCGTGGCAACCTGTATGTCCGCCGGTACAAGACACGCTTGCCCCCACCCAAGACCGACAAAAAACGCAAGATGGGCGAGGATGCCGAGCCTGTCCCTGTGGAAAAAAAGCGCCTCGAATACGAGATTATCCACATCAACTTGCTCATGCAAGTGCTGCACACGCGCATGACACTAGCATCGGCACAACACACCACAGAGCTCCCCACCCCCATTGCACCTGCACACCTCACAGCCATGCTCTCGTTCATGGTGCTGCTGTGTGGATGCGACTATTCCAAGAAACTGCCGCGAATCGGCGTCAAGTCGCTGTGGGACAACTTTGACGTGGTGGTGCCCGCCATGCTCGCCTGCACCTCCTACTCCAACAGCGTGTTTTCCGTCGACGCCCAACAGTCTATCGACGGCCTCATTGCGTCGCTGTACACTCGCGTTTACACAAAACACGTTGGCCCCCACAGCATCAGCACACAACACACCATGCAGACCGTCCTGACCCGCTTGCACGCCAGCACGCTCTCGGAGAAGACAAAACTGGAACTTCCCACCCATCTTTCGCTCGGCACAACGCTGCGCAACATCGAGTGGGTCATCAACTACTGGGCCATCGAAAACGGCGATCCAGCGTGTCCCATCGATGGCACCCACGGCTTCCAGCTTGTCAACAACAAGGTGGTATTCACGCACCACACCGCGCCACCGCCGTGCGAAAACACCAAACACAGCCAGGACACGCTCATGCCGTGAAAGTTTTGTGTTGTAATAAAAACGGCACTATCCCCACAAACACGCCCCGGAAATGGGCCTGTGCGCTGTTTTCGGGTTTTTGGTGTGTTGCTCTCGCACGCCCTGCCGTGTATTGCACACACCAGGTCTTGTGTGGTATATAAAGATAAAGTGCATAGTATACGGCTGCCGTGTTGAACTCGCATGGAAATCGACGATTTCATGGACCAGTGCGAGGCCGACGACGACTGCAAGCACGCAAAGTATTCGGAATGTTTCGCGCTTTACGACAGCGGCATGATCTATGCTTGCCACCAGCTCATGCTCAAAAACATAGACAACTGTGTGGACCTTGGGCCGAAGCAGAGCCGGTTGTATGAGGCCATCAAACGCCAGCACACCCTCGTCTTCAACAAGAGCGAAAAGGTGAAAACGTTGGAGAATTGGACCGAGTCGGTGGTGTCTGAAAGTTGCAAAGCCAGCGACGACACGGTCAAAATATACCGCAACTCGGAAAACGATGCCACATTTCTGATTGACGTGCAGCTCGATGCTGCCTCGTCGCAGGCCATTGCGCTCGCGTCCAGACTGGAATTTGCCGACTCGTGGATGAATGCCGTCTCAACATCTGCCTTTGTGCGCCAGTTGTCGGCACACTCGCACATTGTGTGTCTCACCATGAAAAATCCAATCTGGGCCTATTTTGGAGATAACAAGGTGTATGTGCGCATCGACACGTTTGACAACATCCTCTTTGACAAGACACTCCTGGTGATGATCACGCCACTGTCGACCGCCGAGTGCAAGCAATATAACCTTGGCGGCCCCAAATACCAGGCGAATGCACGTTTCTTTGTGTTTTCGTCGCTCACCTTCTTCTTCACGGCAGTGAATTCAAGCAGCATCGTCTCGGCGCGCACCACCGCCAAAATCTACGTTGAAAACATGAAGATCGTGCGTTACACGCCCATGTTCATCAACAACATTGCCTGCGTCGACTGCTTCAGCAAAGTCTGCCGCCTGTGGGCCATCACCGCCCGCCAGCTCGGCGACATGCTATACGAAGGCGAGCGCCTGTCCAAGTTGGTCAATTACATAGACCTGCACGCGCACTGCCTCGACGCACAATACGGCATTTAATACTCCGGCAGTGCCAATTCACCAACAATTTGCACCGACGTTGCCACTATATAAAACATATACTCCCCGTCCTGCGTCCATGCATAATCACAGAAAAATTGCCGAAGCACATGACTACCAATATGTGTCAGTCCTGTCCGACTTTGACATCTCCATTGTTGACCAGGCCCACACCAACGCTGCCGACCGTATCGCAGCAGTAGCACAAAAAAAAAGGCATGCCATGTTCGCGGCTTTTGCCACCATAGTCACACGATTTGTCCACTGCCAGCGTCGTGTGAAACAACATGTGCAAACCTGTGAATGCCCTCCCGTTTTTTTCTGCGACTGATGTGCGCGAGGCGTTTGCGTGCTGTGCGCACATGCGGGTCTTGTTTTGGAAAAAATAAAGCGTTTCTGCACACTGCAAAGTGTGCAAATTGTCTGCATTGCCCTGTGCCATGCATCACCCTCACTACCTTCATGCCTCCCACGTCTGAGACACACAGTGCACGCTACGCCTCGCTGACACAGTTTTGGACTTTTCAGCCCCACACACGCCGCAAAAAAAAATGCTATTTTCGGGGAAATGGTAGTTTCTGCGTATAAAAGCGGTATTACTGGGTGTTTTCTATATCCAATCGTATCACTGAGAATCACCACACATCCACCCTGCACCGAGATGCAGGACTGGCTCATCGACGGACTGAAGGTGGGCAGCTCTTACGAAGCCTGTCTGCTCAATGAAGTGCAAGGCTTCGAAGACTTGCACACAATCGACGGTAAAATGGTAAAGCGCTTCGACCCTGACATCGACGTTGGGGACACCGATGCTAGCCTCTACTTCTCCCTGAGGTGTGCGATCTTGGCCACAAGGAAAATCAAGAAACCAGACCTCCGCGAGCTGCTCAACGACAAGTCTTTTCTCAACACCAAGTATGCCCCAAGTCTCACCTATACAAATGGCGGCACTAAGGTGTGTGTGTGTGTGTTGTCGAGTGCATCTCAAGGACTGCTTTTGATACATACGCGTCAACAAATCAGTGTATTTGCATGGCATTTACTGAAACTGTGTGGTTTTTATGCTTAGGGCAAAATGATCCCCATGGTGTCTGGCAAGGACCTGGTGAAGCTGTTTACGCGGCTGAAGCAACGCGAGAAGGCAGAAGGCATCGTCCGTAAAATCAATCCTGTCGCTGTCGCAGAGCTCGCTGTTGTCGCAGAGCTCGCTGTTGATGCCAACGCAGCCGGGGGTGCTGGTGTTGATGCCGTGCCCAACCGCGCAGTCGTTGATGGTGGCATTGCCCATGTTACAACGAGCCCACAAATGATGCCGCCCCCCAAGTTTACGATAGCTACCTCGAAGTATAACGCCATGATTTCGAAAAAGCTCTTTGAAATCACCCAATTCCCGGAATTCTACATGAAAAGTCATCTTAGTGTGGGATTCCGCCAACGCGACGAAAAAGTTTCGGCACCCGACCTGTTGGTGGTTTTGGGCAAGTACAAGCTGGTTTCCGAGGCCCATGACGCCATGCTCAAGATGGTTGAGATCAAGGATGATGTGCTGAATGGTCTTGACAGCCTCGAAATTGACGACAACTTGGTTTTGTTGCGCGACAAATCGGTCATTCTCATGTCATTTCCCGATGCCATCGAGTTGCTTCATCGCCTCGGCGTGTGCACCATTGACAAGGACCCTGTTGTGCCTCCGATTGAGATGGCTGTTGTTTCCGGCCCTATACAGGGTGTTGTTATGCCCCAAAATGCGATGGCTGCTGTATCTGACGTCATTCCTCAGGTTCAAGTGGCCGTCTCTTCTGAAACTGCACAGGGGCTCGCTATGCCAAAAATTACAGTATCTGTCGCTTCTGGAGGCACACAGGGGCTTGTTATGCCGAATATTACCGTATCCATCGCCTCTGAAGTCGCACAGGGAGTTTCCACGCCTCAGGCTGCAATTTCTACTGCTTCGAAGGCAGCACCTTCTAACGCTGTCAAAAATCGCATTCGCATGCGTAAAATCTCCGGCCCGGTGTTCAAGACCATCTCTGGCCTCCAAGATATCAGCGACTCTTGCCTCGAGGACAAAGTAGTGCGCCAGGTTGAACCCGGACAGGTCGACGAAAAAGGCGAAAATATTGGTGGCAAATGGGCGCTTACGGATGGGGTCGCCGCGTGTACTGGAGACTCAGGAAAAAATGCTTCCAAATGGGTCACACAGCACTTGGGTGCCATTAAGAATCTGGCAAAAAGCCTCACATATATCGACACTGGCCACCCGTCTGTGAGTTTTATAAAATTGACTAAAATGTATATGAATAAATATAAGTCAATATAATGGTACATGTTAGTATTGTGCCCGGGAACCCGGCCATGGTAGTATAGTTTAGTCAACTTATATTGGTACTATTGTATGTACCGTTTTTTAATGGTACTTTTTGTATGTATTTTATTTCTACGTGCAGGGTGGCAAGATTATAGGTGTCAACTCACAAGATTTGATCAAAATTCTCATGATACACGCGAAGTTGTCATGTCTCCGTGACGCGGCTGGCGATACCCACGTCGAGGTCCATTCGGGCGGGGCGGCTGTCATTGCACGCGCCGTGCAGGCGGCCATCAACCCCACCGAGGGCCAGCGCATGCTTCAAGCTGGATTT
>Ga0209284_10005189_pt1 | contig 13797 bp, 13 predicted proteins | sample FRY03_FD_187211 | JGI IMG/M metagenome (GOLD analysis project Ga0209284, IMG submission 187211) | Freshwater microbial communities from Lake Fryxell liftoff mats and glacier meltwater in Antarctica - FRY-03 (SPAdes) (version 2) | ecosystem: Environmental > Aquatic > Freshwater > Ice > Glacier... | reverse complement strand
GCCGTTCCAGCTATGACTAATTTGACTTGGACGGACAACTGTGATGGAACAGGTTCTGTCGCAGGAATCGACGCTGCGTTAAATGGTGGAACATGTGGTGGCACAATCACCCGAACATGGACCTACGCTGATGCCTGTGGAAACACAACAACAGTCTCTCAAACAATTACAGTTAATGACAACATCTTTCCAACAGGGAACGCTCCAGCAAATATTTCGGTGAGCTGTCCTACACTAGTTCCAATTATGGATATCAGTTTGGTTACCAATGTCTCTGACAATTGTGGTATTCCAGTTGTTGTTCATGTTGGTGATGTGTCAGATAACAATATCTGTAATGGTGAAATTATCACGCGGACTTATTCAATTACCGACGCTTGTGGAAATGTAACTTTTATTAATCAAACGATTACCATAACAACTGTAACACCATCTGTTACTCTTTCTTCAACCAGTCCTACGACATGTTTAGGACAAGATGGAACAATTACTATTTCTGGATTAACGCCAAACGAAGATTATAATATTTCGTATAATGGCCTGCTTGTTTCATTTACATCTAACAATATTGGTCAAATTACAATAAATGGTCTCTCTCAAGGAAATTACAATAATTTCATTATTGTCTTATCTGATTGCGACGCTTGCCCGCAGATTTTACCAGATAATATAGTGTTAAATGACCCACCCAGTCCTGTGATTAACGCAGGCTCTGATGTTGTTGTTTGTTTTGGAGAATCTGTCACACTTACGGCTTTAAATCCGAGTAATGCTCAAATAGTTTGGTCTGGCGGAATTCAAAATGGCATTCCCTTTGTGCCAAATCTTGGTGCAACCGTTTACACCGTAACAGCAACACTGAACAACTGCGTTTCTGAGGACGATGTTTTGGTGATGATGAATCCATTGCCAATTGTGAATGCTGGACCTGACCAAAATGTGTGTGAAGGCAATCCGCTTACATTAACTGCAACTGGGGCAGTTAGTTATCAATGGAATAATGGTGTTGTGAATGGTGTTCCTTTTATTCAAACAGTGAATCAGCAAACGTACACAGTGATTGGCACCGATGCGAATGGTTGCGAAAATCAAGACGCAGTTATTGTGACCCTTCTCAGCAACCCTACTCCATCCTTTGTTTTGAGCGACACTTTGTCTTGTTTTTCTCCGTTTGATGTTTATATAAATAATACAACATCAGGTTCACCTGCGATTTGTAATTGGAATTTCGGTAATGGTCAAACAAGTACGAATTGTGACGGTGGTATAGCCACTTATGTAAATGAAGGTTGTTATAATGTGTCCTTGATAATTACAGACATCAATGGCTGTATTAATTCATATACGGATATAAGCGCTATTTGTGTTTCTTCGCCTCCAACGGCTGCATTTATTGCTAATCCTTCAACCCAAGATGTTGGATTCCCAATTAACTTTATTAATAATTCTGATGGAGCTATAACCTATGTTTGGGAGTTTGGAGACGGGACATTAATTACGCAGCCTAATGCGGTATATGAATACACTGAAGGCGGATATTATGAAGTCATGTTAATAGCAATTAATGAATTTGGTTGCTCTGATACGACTTATCAAAATATACTTATCAAAAACCCGCTTTTATTCTATGTCCCAAATACATTTACGCCAGGTGATGGAGGAGATTACAACAATATTTTCCTCCCTGTAATGACTTCTGGGTTTGACCCGTGGGATTATGAGTTGACCATTTTTAATCGTTGGGGAGAGGTGATTTTTGTTTCTCGTCACCCGAACAAAGGTTGGGATGGAACATACGGTGGCATGAACAGCCCTGACGGCATGTACATTTGGCAAATTCGCGTTAAAAATGCAGATATGATTCATGAGCTTCATCGGGGGCATATCAATTTGATTCGATAACTCCTGATTCTTATGTGGATCGAATGATGTAACTTTGCGTCCGTATGGTGAAAATCAGAGATATTGAGTTGGGAGATTTCCCATTGTTGTTGGCGCCCATGGAGGACGTAAGCGACCCACCTTTTCGCGCTTTGTGTAAAAAACACGGTGCTGATTTGATGTACACTGAGTTCATTTCTTCCGAAGGTTTGATTCGTCACGCTGCAAAAAGTAAAATGAAGCTCGACATCTATGAAGAGGAAAGACCCGTTGGCATCCAAGTGTTTGGCGCGGAATTGGATTCTATGATTGAAGCTGTTCGTATTATAGAGCAGACTAATCCAGATATTATTGACATTAATTATGGTTGTCCGGTAAAAAAGGTGACTTGCAAAGGTGCGGGTGCAGGTATTTTGCAAGACATACCTAAAATGATTCGTTTAACTGAAGCGATCGTGAAGGCAACAAAACTACCTGTAACTGTGAAAACCCGATTGGGATGGGATGATGAATCAAAGTATATTGTTGAAGTTGCTGAACGCTTGCAAGATGTCGGAATAGAGGCGCTTTCTATACATGGTCGAACGCGCGTTCAGATGTACAAGGGATCAGCCGATTGGACTTTGATTGGTGAAGTGAAGAACAACCAACGCATGCACATTCCGATTTTTGGAAATGGGGATATTGACACCCCTGAGAAAGCGGTTGAACACAAAAACATCTATGGTGTAGATGGTGTAATGATTGGCAGAGCAAGTATTGGATATCCTTGGATTTTTAATGAAATAAAGCATTTTATCAAAACGGGTGAACATTTGCCAAAACCTGGAATTGCGGAGCGTGTTGAAGCGACTCGGCAGCATTTGTTGAGTTCAGTGAAATGGAAGGGTGAAACCTTGGGTATCTTAGAAATGAAGCGCCACTACACGAATTATTTTAAAAGCATAGATCATTTTAAGGACTATCGAATGAAATTAGTAACATCGTTTAATTTGGAGGAAATTTTATCTACTTTAGATGAAATTCAAGAACAGTATTCCAATTTCGAATTCTCTTAAATCGAATCAGAGGTTGAGTTGTATTTTTTCACCAAATACTTTACAGGCAGATATGCGCTACCTACTCCAATTAATGTGGTCAGCACCAGAATTAAAGTGAAGTCAATGAATTGAACCCCGACAGGGAATGGTCCGCCAAAAGAATTAGGCATCGTGAGAAGACTTCCGTACTTCTGAGCGAAAATAATTCCATACCCCAAGAGAAGACCTGAAATGACCCCTATAAAATTGATAATCAATCCTTGAAAAAAGAAAATAGAGAAAATTCCTTTTTCTGTCAATCCAAAAGAGGCTAGAGTTTTCATGTTTTTTTGCTTTTCAAGAAACATCATGGTTAGTGACGCAACCATATTGAATGAGGCCAAAACGAAGATAAATACTAAGATAAAGAACACAATTATTTTCTCTATTTTGGATGTTTTATAAATGATTTCATTTTTTTCCAGATGTGTTTTAATAATGTATTCGTCTCCCAAGGTATTTTGCAAGTCCTTTTTTATTTTGTCTGGATTCGATGATAAAGGAATAGAAATACCGATTCTAGTGATATCATTTTTATAGTTCAATAAATCACGAGCCTCGTTGAATTGAACAATCAATGATTGTGTGTTGACCTCTCTGTTGTAATTGATGCCAGAAATCACGAAGAACGGTCGGTTGGTGAAAGGAGTTTGAGTTGGGCCAATCTTTGCCTCTCGCCTTGGCGCAAAAACTTGGATACGCTCTGGATTGCCTTCAAAAACAAAAAAATCGAGCTTACTTATAAGCCCAATACCCATTGCGGCATCTGATTTGCCCAGTGACGTTGGTTTGCCTCCTTGTTCTACATGAGTCTCAAAAGAAATCATATTCAGGTATTTATCCTCAGCACCAATGAGTGTAGCATAGCCAATTTTGTCGCCCTTTTTTACCACCACGACTTCCTCAATGATTTTGGAATACAATTGAATTTGTTCGTTTTCATCAAGTACTTGCCAAGGAAAAAAACTTTCATCAAATGTTTTAGATTTTGAAGATTCGATCGTAATTTCAGGGTCGAAGTCGGAATATAAATTATGAACAATGGATTCAATGCCGTTAAAGGCAGACAAAACTATGACCATTGCAGCAGTACTTACAGACAAGCCGAGTACAGCAATCCAAGTGATAATTTGAATGATACTTTTCGATTGCTTTGCGAAAAAATAACGACGGGCAACAAAAAGAGAGAAATTCATAGGGAAGGGGTATGGTTTGTTTTTATGCATCACAAATTTAGACGTTTATTCCTGAAATGACGTTTGCGTCGAATCTTTTTCCCCTATTTTTTTCCATATTTTTTTTCGGGCTCGTTTGTGGAATTGACGCCCATTTAGCTCGAAAAACGTTTTTTTGGAGCGTTTAATTTTTTGGTAATTTTCCAAATGATAGTGAAAATAATACAGTTAATTGATGAATTAAATCTTGAATCTCATGGCAAATCCGAAAATCACCGTGAACTTGTTTAGTTTTAAAACTTACGCTTACACGAGCAAAAGCTACTTATCTAAAAGACGAAAACGGTTTACCTTGTAGTGACCCGAATGAAGAAGAAGACCCAGAAGCAGAACCCGCAAAATTGATTGGCAGGGATGATCGGGTGTTGCAAAAGTTGAATGATAGGAGTACGAACCCACAAGATTAAGTGCTATGAAAAATGATGTATGGAAAAACAGCTCAAATTACTTGATAGAGCTTTTCCCATTTGGCAATGTTAAATAAGCGCCATTTGGTGCGATTATCTAATTTGTTAAAATCCAATTGGTCGGCATTTATGATTGAATGGAGCAATTTAGATTCTTTCACAGAGGTCAGCATTTCATCTTGAATTTTACCCAACCAAGTATTTTCAGGAGCATTAAAACCTAATTTATTTTTTCTCCAAATTATTGAATCAGGTAGCTTATTTTCCATTCCTTTTCTCAATAAATACTTTGTCCAACCATTTTTTATTTTAAATTGGTTGGGCACAGAAATGGCCATTTCTACACATCGATAATCTAAAAAGGGCAAACGAGTTTCTACCGAATGACACATGGAGTTTTTATCTTCGTATCGCAGTAAATGAGGGAGTTGAGTTTTTCCAATTTCTAGCTTTTGTAATGCTTCTATGTTCAAATAATTAGCGGTTAATTCTTTCAAAATTTCCGATTGGAATTTTTTCAAAATAGCCGGTTTTATATATTGATGACGCTTTTTTAAGCGATTGATTCTTATGGAATAATTAGTGAAATATACATAGTACTTAAGTAAATCTAACTTTGTTAATTTTGAGTTTTTACTAGAGTTGAAGAATTCAGAAATTTTCATTAAGCCTTTCTTTTCCATCAAAAATGCAGGATAGTATTTTTCATAACCCAACAAACTCTCATCACCGCCTTGACCATCCAGCATCACAATGCAATTTTGATCTCTGGCTTTTTCAAGGACAAAATATTGCATTACTACAGAAGGACTACCAAAAGGTTCTTCTTGTGAATAAATTACGGTATCCAAAACACGATAAAAATCTGCAAAGGTTGGTGTAACCATTTCCATATTTGCACCACAATAAGTCACCACCTCTTTGGCAAATTCACTTTCATCAATATCCTTTTCTTCAGCTTTTGCGTGAATAGCTCTAATAGGTTTTCCTTCCATTTGGCGCATTAAAGTAGAGGCTATTGATGTTATTGAAGAACTGTCCAATCCACCGCTTAAGCAAGTGCCCACCTCTACATCACTTCGCATTCGTAACATTACGGCATCGCTCAATTGGGCGTGATATTTTGCAACAGCATCCTCCTCCGACAAATTTTTGAGCGATTCATCAATTGTTAAGTAGTAATATTTTTTGATGTCAAATTGATGCCTGTCCAAATGATAAATCAAATTGAACCCTTGTTCTAATTTTACAATGTTATCAAAAAAGGTTTCATTATTATATTCTTCTATTCCAACAATTAAATAATCTAGTAAAATCTTTTTATTGCAACTTATTTTTGGTAAAAAGGGGAGGAGTTGTTTGATTTCAGAGCCAAAAATAAATTGATTAGCTGTTACAGTATAATAAAACGGTTTAACTCCAAATCGATCTCTACTGCAAAAAAGAATGTTTTTTTTCTTGTCATACAAAGCAAAGCTCCACATTCCATTGAATTGATGTACACATTCTTCACCCCAAAAGTCATAGGCAGCTAAAATAACTTCAGTATCAGTATAAAAGAAATAAATACATTACTTTTGCAATATGGAATTACAGAAAATTACAGAAACCTTACAAATGCTCAAGGAAAATTCCTTGCCGCATTCCGAAACATTAACTCCTTCCGAAATGCAATTGTTAATGCAGGATTTTTACCAAGCAGCGAAGGAGGACAAACTACCGAACGCAGAAGAGTTTCTAACTCTGACAAATTAACATCTCTTAGCTTACTAAGCGACATTTCGCAAAATAAGGAATTATACGAATTTAGAGTGAAATTGATATCCGTTTTTTAAAAGAATTTCTTTTATTTCAAGATAATTATATATTTCTCCGTTAAAAGTAATTACATAATCTTCCTTATATTTCATAGGCTGACGACCATCTGTGGTCAAATCCAGAATGGCTAACCTTCGGTGGCCAAATGCGAAGTTATCCCCAAAGTAAAATCCATCTCCATCTGGCCCTCTATGGTAAATCAAATGATTCATATCACTTATTTCTTTTTCAGAAACAACTGTATTAGAATGATTAATTATACCGCTAATTCCACACATAATTTTTATAAATCGAACAGTTTTATCTTCTATTTTGGAGGCTAAAGGTAAGATAAATATAGCTGTTTTAATTGCTATTTATTGCTTTGGATTCTTTTTCTTTTTTCAATACAATAAGCCTTAGACCAGCTATTACATCATCTCCAAAAGTTGTTTTTTTAATGATTGAAGGTGAGGTGCAATCCAAGTGTTTTGATCTAATCGCACGCTTCCTGCTATCATGGCATAGGCAATAATTAGGGGATTGGCACCATTTTCAATCTCATCAGCAATATGGATTAAATGATCAACCTTTGCATTTTTACGCAAAACAGTAGATTCTATACATACGTTATTGCTGATTTCAGCGAATTCTTCAATAATAACCTTGCCAATATTTGGAATGAGCATATATTGACCGAACTCATTTTTTTCGTAGCCAAAACCAACAATGTTAAAAGGGGTTTTTATATCTTGGAATCAACCAAATCGCATGAACGAAATGTCAATTTTTACCTCTTAGGAGAACCTCAAACCAGTCGAATCCTCAGTCCACAAAAATGATCATGTAGTGCCCTCTATTTCTTCAACAGCGCATCAATCTGCTCGGCATAATCCAACGAATCATCGAGTCTAAAAGACAATTCGGGCATTTTGCGCAGGTTGCTGATGGCTTTGGTGAGTAAATGACGAATTTGAGATTTATGAGTGTCCAATTCCTTAATCACCAATTGGGGTTCTTTGTGCGCAAAAACGCTCACATATACGCGCACCAAAGACAAATCGCTGGTGATAGTCGCTTTCGTGACACTTGCCATTGAACCAAGTGCAAATTCCCTAGCATGTTGCTGTAAAATAACCGATAATTCACGCTGAATTAAACTGTCAATTTTTTGTTGTCGCAATGTTCCCATGCTGCAAAGGTAAGGAATGTTTACGGTTGAATACAAGCTCTGAAATTCATATTGCATTAGTTTTATTCACGTTTGTTTTTTTTATGAAACCTTTTTTACATTCGCATCATCGAAAAGTCGATTAAAAATGAATAAAATATAGCCTTTGCTAATGATCCCGTGCCTAGAATGTCGAAACTTCAATGTACAGTAGTAGGCAATGTGCAACGCTCACGCAGAGGCATGGGCTTTGCCTTAGTTTGGTTGTATAGAGCTTCGACACCCTCAGTCACGAGTAATGGCATTTGGACAACGCTTGTTCCGTTAATACTTATTATTACTGAGGGGCATAGTGAGTGAACTGACTATTTGTATGAAAAAGTTGATTTTTGGAAGGTTATTCCTTGGTTCAATGGAATTATTTGGGTCGCTTTCAATAAACAAAATATCGCAAAAGTAAAATTGCGCGCTTCCGAATTAAAAATTTTGCTGATACACTAACCGTTCTAAAGTAATTTTTTTCCATGCATAATTACACAAAATTTACTTTAGATTACCCCTAAGTTAATGAACCTCTTCCATTTGTTAAAATTTCGATGAACTATACTAATTGCGAAAATATGCAGTTTTTACTAATTATTCTTAAAATAAAATATCATGAAATTACATTCGACCTTCACCATTACGCTTCTAGTACTTGTTGTTTTTAGCACATCGAATTCAAGCTTTGCTCAAGAAAGCGGTGGAGACAAAACTCGTTTCACAGATCTTCAGCTTCAATTGGGTTTTCAGAATCATCCTGTGATTAGCGGTGATTTCTCCGATTTCAGAAAATTAATGCCTGCTTCCGCAGTGCTAGATACTTTTTCTGGTGCTAATTACTCATTTGGGTCTAGCTCGGGAAGTGTTAACGCTAATTTTAATTTATTGGCTTCGTTACATCTGAAAAATTGGAAAAAGGGGGAATTACGTTTCGGAGTGAGTAGCTTTTCAAATCAAACATTTAGTTCTTATTATTCAAAAAGTTATTCTTACCGTTCGGACACGCTAACTTCATCGGCAACTGGACAACAAACATTTATTGACACAACTGTGAATTATGGTCTAAACATGAGTCAGCAAGTAGATTTCATTCGATTGGAGGTAGCTGCCATCTTTCGAACCTCTGAATTCAAACGCCTTCAATTTTACACAGGAGTTGGCATTTCCACCTCAATTGGTTACCGTGCAACAGCAACTTTAAATTATTCAAGAGGTGTTTCTTCTGGGAATTTTAGCGGACAAAATTATGGTCCAGGAGATTACTCCAATAAGCCAACAGAAAGGATTACAGAAAAGAATAGCAACAAAGTAAATTTCATTCACGGCTTATACATTCCGCTTGGTGCAGAATTAAAACTACACAAGCTTGAAGAAGAACCCAAACATAAATTTAGCATTTATAGCGAATTCAGACCCTCCATTGCTTATTTGGTTGTTCCTGAAATTGCATCTACGTTTAATGTAGCTTTTCAAGGTAGTTTTGGACTAAGATATAGGTTCTAATAAACCCAAATAAGACATTATCAAGTGTATTTTTATCATTTAGTAAACTATTCCAGAAACAGTTTTCCGCGAGACCGACATCTCTAATTAGTGAACCTTATCAGAAAACAGGAGTATAAGTTAAGCTATATTGTAAGAGGTTAAAACCTAGAAATATGGCAGTAAACAATATACCCATTTGCGATGATTTACTTTTTCATTCGGACAGAGGAATTCAATACGCAAGTAAAGAATTTACCACTGCAATTGCAAACCCTTTGATAACGCAAAGTATGAGCAGAAAAGGAAATTGCTGGGATAATGCAGTGGCTGAAAGTTTCTTCAAATCGTTGAAAACTGAGTGCGTTTATAGAAACAATTTTACAACTAGAAAAGAGGCCGAATTAGGGTCACAACCATTTTCTGGGGACTAACCAAAAAATTGTTACAATAAAAATAGAATTCACAGTGCATGAGGAAATAAATCAATAACTGATTTTAATAATCAAAATAAAAACCAGACCTTAGCTGCATAGCTTAACTTTGTCTCCCGTTTTTGAAGGCAAGTCGAAACGTGCTCTTGTTAATTTTCAATTGAAAAAAGCAACTCTTACTTCTTGATCCGATAGATTACGACTATTCGACTATCATATGGATTGTCGTCTTCGAAAGTTTTTATTGGAATAAACATATTTGAATATTTCAACAATGAATCTTGAGGTAAGTTCATTTCACGCGGGCCAAATTGGCTATCCCACACAAAATAATCACCATCGTGGAAGGTGTTTTTCATTTCTTCCTGAAAATTTTTGGAGCGGAAAAAATAAGTCTTTGTATTCTTTAAAAGTGGATTCTCTCCTAATTCAAACGCAATCATTGGATAATAGTAGAAAATACGTTTCCCTTCTGTGTCGTACTTTTTCATTTGCTGTGCAGCCCTTAACACTTTATCCTCAAGAGGGGTTGGCTTGATGGGAAACTTTTTATTTGTCGCTAAGACAATCGCAAAAATCAAGGTGACTGCCGCCATTCCATATTGAGCCCATTTTACTTTCAAAATGGGGGCTTTGCCTATATAATACAAATTCAACAAAACAAATAATGGCATTCCTTGCGTGGTAATGCGCGTTAATCCGAGTGACGCATTTTGTCCCGTTGCCCAGAAATAAGAGTGTGAAGCAACAACTCCCACAAATAATCCACCTGAGAAGAACCACCAGTTAAATTGGATGTCTTTGTAGCGTTTTTTTACAAGTAAATACCCAAATACAATCGTCCCTAAAATTAGGGTAAACAAGCCCGCGTTGCCCAGGTATTTTCGACAGGAAAGTAAATAATGATCCCACGTTCCAATGCCGTAAATGCCATTGTCCATTTCATACGGACTGCGGGTGAAATACCATAAAAAGTCTTTGAAGAGTAAGTATCCAACAAAGGAATAAGCGACAAAACCTGCAGCCAAATATGGAATTTTTTTCCATTCTTTAACAAAAAGTAACAAGAAGAATCCTAAGAGCACCGCAAGCTGACCTTCACTGCGCATAAAGGGCATTAAGGAGATAACGAGTGCAAAAAACACATAGCGTTCTTTTATGAAGAGTAAAATGGCAAAAACAGCGGCTAAATTAAATAGCGGTTCAGTCATTCCTCCTAAGATAGTGCGACTGTAATCTCTCGCCAAAACCAATATTAAGGGAAAAGCGATGTGTACTACCTTGTCAATTTTAAAATGATCGAGGATTTTGAAGCCCGCAATAACGGTCAAGGCATACACCAACACGTTGAAAACAACCACACCAACAAAGCCAAATTGCGCAAAGGGTGAAGACAATAAAATGAAAAAAGGTTTCCCCCAGTGATTCAAAAAGAAATCGGCATTTGTCCATGATCCTGCCGAATAAAAATAATGCATGATTCCATCACCTGCATCTGCCGGAATTAGCCCTTTTGCATATTTTATGAAGTACCAGATGATTCCAAACACCAGTGCTCCATAACGAAAACTATTCGCTGTTCGATTGCTAATCATTAAAATACCATTTCTGGAACGAAGCCAGGAACAACTAAATCACCTTCTGTTTTTGAAATAATTTCTTCGACACTTACACCTGGTGCGCGCTCAATTAAATGAAATTTACCCTCCTTTATTTCTAGCACCGCCAATTCTGTTACGACCTTTTTCACACAAGCAACACCCGTAAGTGGTAACGAACATGTTTTTAGCATCTTTGATTCACCCTCTTTATTGGAGTGCATCATTGCAACAATAATGTTTTCCGCTGAAGCAACAAGATCCATCGCGCCACCCATTCCTTTCACCATTTTCCCTGGAATTTTCCAATTTGCAATATCTCCATTTTGAGAAACTTCCATTGCACCAAGAACGGTTAGTTGCACATGTTGACCACGAATCATTGCAAAAGAAGTTGCTGAATCAAAGAAAACCGCTCCTTTCGTTGCTGTAATTGTTTGCTTTCCAGCATTGATTAAATCGGCATCTTCTTCGCCCTCGAATGGGAAAGGACCCATACCAAGAATTCCGTTTTCAGATTGAAATTCAACTTCAATTGCTTCTGGGATATAATTTGCAACAAGGGTTGGGATTCCAATTCCCAAGTTCACGTACCACCCATCTCTTAATTCTTGTGCGATTCGTTTTGCGATTCCTATTTTATCTAGTGCCATTTCTTTAAAGTATGAATTGTTTAAAACAGGCAAGATACAACCATTTCTTATTGGAGGCAACAATGGACAGAAAAGACGACAAAAGGAAATAAGGGCATAGGACTAAATATAAATTGTGGATTTGACATTAAAGTTTCTAACAAAATATATTTTAACACGGGTGTTCAATATTCATTCTACTATTACCTTAATAATCCAGATGAAACAACCAAGAGAAAAAATCGGGCAAGATTTCCTAACCCTTCGCCAATAAAAATCCAGAATGCACCCGTTTTACATGTTTTGTGATTAATATCAGGTAATAATTAACAAAATTTACAATCCACAAAAATATAGCTATTCTGTCAACTTAAAAAGTTGCATATCTTCGCAGTCCTTATTTTTAATTCAAATGTTAATTCTTTAATGATTTTAGCTATTATTTTTACCATCCTTTGGAGTATTTCTCCTATCGGTGAAGCGCGGGTTGGTATTCCTTTTGCAGTTGCGAATGATATTCCAATCGTTCTGGCTTTTCTTATTGGTTGGATATCTAATCTCCTCATTTTCCCTCTTTTTTACAGCCTCATCAACTCCATCAATCATTTGTTTTGGCAAAGCCATAAATACCGTCAAAGAGCAGTAAATATGACACGAAAAGCAAAAATAGGAACCGAGAAATATGTTAAAAAATATGGATTCTTTGGCTTAATGGTATTTGTGATGATTCCATTGCCTTTCACGGGTGCTTATATGGGAACAATTTCTGCTTATGTTTTTAGGATTGACAAAATTAAAGCATTTTGGGCAGTGAGTTTAGGAGTTACAATTTCATGTATTATTGTTGCAGTAATTTCATTTGGTGTTGATAAAGCTGTTGAAATCAAGGATGATAAAAAAGCGACTACTTCAGTTGAATTAATTTATTCTCCACGTGTTTATCAATTGGAAAAGTCACCTGGTTTTGTGATAAATCAGAAAGTGGCATCCATTTAAAATTTTCTCCTTCACTTTCTAGAGGATGGAGATATTCGCAAATTTCAATGAATTTTTAAGGTTATAATCCACAAAATAGTAAATGCTAATGAGTTGATCGTTTTTACTCCAAGCCGAATGAAGGTAGAAATCCGTAAAATATAAAAGTTCCTTTATTTCAATCTCAATTCCTAGTTCTTCTATAAATTCACGTTTCAGGCAATCAATTTTTCCTTCACCAAACTCCAAACCACCACCTAGAAACTTAGTAAATGCCATTCCGTTTCTCAATTCATCAGAAAGTAGAATTTCATTTCTGTCATTGATGAGCAAACCATAAACTCGGATATTGAAGTTCTTTTCCTCCATTATTTATATGGCGCGGTCAATTTAAGAACCACAAGGATATTTCCTTCCCAGGCAATGGAAATAAAAGACAGACACAGGAGCAAAAAAAACATTGCTCAGTTGGAACGTGATCTTCGTGAGGTTAGGATAGAGCGTGATATTTTAAAAAAGGCGATCAGCATCTTTTCCACGAGCGACAAGAAAAATTTACGTTCATGAAAATGTACCAAAAAGAATTTCCTGTTGGGAAGATGTGTGAAGTGCTAAAAGTTAGTTCTAGCGCTTACTATGCCTAAAGAAATGGTTCCTCAACCAAACGGATTGAAAGTGAACTTGTTCTTAAATCAAAAAGTTGAGGCGATTTACAACCGCAGCCAATACACATAAGGCAGTCCAAGAGTATATGTTGACCTGAAAAAAGTTCAGGAAAAGGTGTCGAGAAATTTGGTTGCTCGAGTGATGAGAAAGTATGGTTTTCGGTCAGTCCATGCCAAAAAATTCAAAGTAACAACGGATTCAAAACACAAATTACCTGTAGTTGAAAATATTTTAAATCGTGAATTTACGGCAACAAGACCAGCAGAAAAATGGTATCTGATTTGACGTATGTTTATACAAAAGAGGGATGGTTATACTTGACTACAATCATCGATTTGTATGATAGAATGGTAGTTGGTTGGTCGATGAGTGACAACATGACGACTACGGATACCATT
>Ga0209284_10005178_pt1 | contig 13837 bp, 12 predicted proteins | sample FRY03_FD_187211 | JGI IMG/M metagenome (GOLD analysis project Ga0209284, IMG submission 187211) | Freshwater microbial communities from Lake Fryxell liftoff mats and glacier meltwater in Antarctica - FRY-03 (SPAdes) (version 2) | ecosystem: Environmental > Aquatic > Freshwater > Ice > Glacier... | reverse complement strand
CGCTCTTGGCCCGGCGCCGATGCGCTAGGATCTGCTCGATAATTTCGTCGCGCAGCCCCGCGCGGTTCTGGCGCACAGTCTGCTCCGCCCACGGGTCGTCGTTCAGCGCCGCCGCGATCGCCTTGAACCCCTGCTCGGACGCGACGCTGCCCCCCGCCTTGCATTCCGCCCATACGCCGTCCCACCGGTGGATGGACTCTGCCATGACGGCATGCGGCTCGCCGCCCAGGATCGCGTTTCTCCAGATGCGCCGGTTCTCCACATCGTGGATTTCCGACATGCCCTCGTTCTTCTGCATCCACGCCATCGCGCTTGACACATCCAGCATGTCGCGGCTGCTGGCCAGCGTGCTGCGCTGCAGGTTACTAAACAGCAGCTGCAGCACTTGGAGGTCGCTGGGCTGCGCGCCCTGCTCCAACATGTCGCTGCGCACGCGCTTCCAGCTGGACTGCCTGCTGCCGCCGCGGCCGTGCTTGCTCGCGCACGTGTCGTCGGGTGGCGGGCGCCGCCCGTCCGCGGCGTTGTTCGCGCGGCGGGCGTCTGCCGGAGCGGGCTGCCGTGCCCGCGCCTGCGAGTGCCTCGCGGCGGACTCGCCGTCGCCGGCCTGCGCCGATTGGTACAGCGCGGCGCCCACCGTAGCCGCGAGGACGCCCTGCCGCACTACCGCCTTCATGTTCCGGAGCGGGGGTCTCGGCGCGCACATATATACGCGCGCGCGCGCTACGGCACGCGCGCGCAGCGCGCGATCTTGGCCTGCACCTCGGCGGAGAAGGCTGCGTGGCGGCCGAGCCATTTGTCGAGGTTCACGGCGCGCCGCCCCAAGAGCGAGGTCTTGGCGGCCTCCGCGCCAAGCTGCCAGAGCCAGGGCATGAAGGTCTGGAACCACACGAAGTCGGCGGCGGGCGCAAAGAGCCGCATGCGCGCGCGCTGCTTGTGGAGCACGGTGACGTCGAAGCGCTCCGAGGTGCGCGGGCGGAAGCTCAGGTACGTGCGCTGCAGGCGCACGACGCGCTGCCCGCCCGCGCGGTGCCGGTGCGTGCGCAGCTCGTCGTCGCTCATGTTCTCGACGCAGATGGCGAAGCACGCCGCGGCGCCGACCTGGTACTCGAGCATGGTCATGCGCGCAAACACCAGCGTCGTCTGGTACAGGCTCGCGAGCGCGGGGTGCATCTCGCAGAGCACGAGCTGCGACATGTTGTCGAGCTCCTGCAGCACCACCGCGCTCTTGACGTTGTCGCACCACGTCCCGAGGTGCTCCACGGCCCACAGCAGGTGGCACACCGACAGCAGCGGCGCGCACACCTGCGCGCGCACCAGGATGTGGCTGTCCTCGGCGCCGTGGTGCGACCTGCTCAGGATGCGCCCCACCACCCGGTCCTCGTACGGGCGCTCGCTGCGATACACGGGGGGCCACGCGCCGGCCACGAGCAGCACCGCCAGCAGCTCCTCGAGCTGCCGGTACTCGCGCCGGATCTGCGGGAACAGCGCGGCGAGCTCCGGCGAGATCTCGCACGCGCCGTCGAGCATCGCGCGCATCGCCGCGTTCGCCGCCGCAATCCTGCGCTGCGCAAACAGCGCAGCCACACACGCGCCGCCCATACTGGCGCGCATGCGCATCGCGCGAAACGCGCGGCGCGCTGCTTTTATACTGCCGGCGCGCGCTGTGCGCGCTACTACGCCACAGAGCCAGCGCGACGCGAGTCAAGTCTATGTGTCTTTATTAAACGACTCACTGCGCCCAGACCCGCTTGCAGTACCTCCGCGCGCGCCCGCTCAAGCCGACAACACTCTGTACTTGTACAGGTCGGCGTCGGCGCGCAGCTTCTGGGCCTTGAGGCTGGCCATGCGAGCCTCCAGCACGATGCGCTTGTGCTCCATCTTGCCCTGGGACTCGTCGATCTTTTTGCACTTGTCCTCGACCTCAGCGGCAGTCAAGGGCACGACCTTTTTGACGGTCTTTGCTTTCTGCGCATGTCGACATAGAGTCAGCCTCTCCGCACGCGGGCCGCACGCGACATGCCCGCGTGCTGCGAACACATACCTTCGCAGGCCGCGCCGCGGCGTCCTCGATTTCGAGGTCCTCGTCGTTGATGGAGTCGTACGCCTTGTCTTCGACACCCTTGCGCTTGGATTCCTGAGTCATGATTGGTATCGAATATCCGTCCGAATTGGCCCAAAACAGTAGGTCCGTTTCTTTTTTTTTCGCGCGCCAGGCCCCGGCGGCGCGCGCGCAGCCAAGTACAGACCCCGACCCCCCCCCCCCCCCCCCCCCCCCCCCGAGACCGGGGCTCAGGGGTGCGAGTGCGCGCCGCGGCATGGCGAGTGCGAGGCAGGAGAAAGAGGTATGTCTGGTTTATTAAAACAAAGCGCGGCGAGGTCTGGTGTATTGAAGCAAAGCGCGGCATGGCGAGTGCGAGGCAGGAGAAAGAGGTATGACTGGTTTATTAAAACAAAGCGCGGCGATGTCTGGTTTATTAAAACAAAGCGCGGCGATGTCTGGTGTATTGAAGCAAAGCGCGGCCCTCACGTGGCGTTTGTGCGGAAGACGCCGTCGTGCATGGTGTGGATTTCGAGCTTCTTGTCGGGGCTGCTGGGGAAGTTGATGAGCATGAGCCGCTCGGTGTGCAGGAGCTTGCCGTACCTGCGCACCTGCTCGAGGTGCTCGGGCTTGACGCTGAGGATCGCCTTGAGCTCGACGACCATGCTGCCGTCGAGCACAATGTCGGCGCGCACTGTGCCGATCTGCGTGTTGCGGTAGTGGATGGGCAGCACGCGCTCGCACTCGCAGTGCGTGCCGTCCGAGAGCAGGTCCAGCACGATGGCCTTGTGGTATATGTTCTCAAGCAGCCCGCCGCCCAGCGCGCGGTGCACGTTCCGCGCGATGCCGCTGACGTAGGCGTAGTCGACGACGCGCTTGCCCTCGCGCTGCGGCGGCGCGCTCGGCTCCATCGCTGCGCCGGCTGGACGTTTGGGGGCGGCGGCGGCGGCGGCGGCGGCGGCTAAAGGGACACGCGCGCGCGCGCCCGGGCCCGGGGATGCGGGCTCGCCCCCCGCGCGCCTCAGCACTCGCACTCGGGGCAGGTACACTGCGAGGCGTCGTCGACAAAGGGGCAGGGGGGCGTGCGGTGCTGCGCGACCACGCCGCGGTGCTGCGCGATCTCGACGGCGGTGAGGCTCTTGATGCACATTTTCGCCACGTTCTCGCCCTCGGTGATGAGCTTGGGCTGCAGGCCGAAGACGGGCCACAGCAGCAGCTGCATGGGCAGCGCCGCGCGCAGCCCTTCGCACGGCGAGAGGAACACGTGCCCGTCGACGAGGATGCCGTCAATGGCAATGTAGAAGAGCGCGACCACAAAGTTGATCATCTTTTCGTTGTTGATCTTGAAGTCGTACGGCCTGGGCAGCGTCAGCCGCATCACGAGCTCGACCATTTCGCGCATCACCGGCTGCAGGTGCCGCATTGGCGGTGTTGCGTCGGGGAGCGGCGGCGTGCGGGTGCCGCGCACGGCGTGCATCGCGTACTGCAGGGCGTCGATGATCTTGATCGTCTCGAAGCACTGCCGGCTGCGCTTGACGTGCCGCGCAAAGGCGAGCGAGACCTTGCGGGTGTAGGACTGCGCCTCCATCTCCCGCGCCTTCTGCGCCTTGTCGGACCACAGCAGCAGCGTCGCGGCCTCGGTGCACATCCGCCACATGTACTCCACCTCGTCCGCCATGGCCGGCGGGCGGCGCACGTGCGGCGCCGGCGCGCAGCCGCGCGCGCCTGCCGCGTCGCAGCCCCCGACGCCCCGGCTGTTGTTGTAGGCCGTGCTGGCGATGTTGACGTCAAAGAGCGAGCACGTCGAGAGCACGATGCCCGTGAGCGTGCACACGGTGCTGCTGTCGGCCTGCTGCTCGGTGCAGCACGGGACGACGTTGTGCGCGTTGCCGCACTGGTGCACGACCCCGCACAGCGCGCACCCCACGCAGTCGGCGTCGATGTACTCCCACGCGTGCTGGTGGCCGGCATAGAGCGGCGGCAGCAGGAAGCTCCCGCGCCGGGCCCGCCACCAGCACAGACAGCGCTGGCTCGCGGCGCTGCGGCCGGCGCCGCCCGCGGGGCGCGGCGGCGGCATGTGCGCTGTAAGCGCGTGCCGGCGCGCCTGCGCTTCTGTCGCGTGTGCGCTGTAAGCGCGTGCCGGCGCGCCTGCGCTTCTGTCGCGTGTGCGCTGTAAGCGCGTGCCGGCGCGCCTGCGCTTCTGTCGCGTGTGCGCTGTAAGCGCGTGCCGGCGCGCCTGCGCTTCTGTCGCGTGTGCGCTGTAAGCGCGTGCCGGCGCGCCTGCGCTTCTGTCGGTGTTTTTAGTTGTAGGCGCGGCGCGCGGGGTTGGCGGCGCGCGCGGTTCCTGCGTATATATGCACGCCCCCCGCCGCGCGGCCACCCTCGCGGCCGGGATGGCCATGTCGGCTTGCGGCGCGGAGCCCGCGCGCACGAGCCCCCGCAGGCGCAACCTGCGCGTGGACACCACCCGCGCGAACCCCGCGCCCTCGCCCAACGCGCGCCGCGTCCTCGTGCTCTCGCCCGCGCGCACGCCGCCGCCGCGCTACGCGCGGTCGCGAAGCCCGCGCGCGCCGGGCGGCGCCATGTCGCGCTTCGCCAGCACGTGGTGCACGAAAATGTGCCCCCATGCGCGCTGCAGCGACCGCGCGTGCACCTTTGCGCACCGCCGCTGCGAGCTGCGCTGCATGTTCTTCTGGGGGCATCTGGGGTGCCGCAACGCGCGCTCCTGCCGCTTCCGCCACGAGTGACGCGGCGGCCTCACGGGCCGCCGCGGAAGGCAGACAGCAGCTGCAGCGGGACGTCGTCTTCGTCGTCGCTGGCGGTGTCGGCCGCGGGCGCGGCGGGCGCGGCGGGCGCGCCAATCGCGATGACGTTGACGACCTTTCTGCAGAGGTGGCCGCCCTTGCGCGTGAGCGCGGCCAGGTCCGCGCGCGTCCGCCGGCCCGCCTGGTCGTAGATCCGCCACGCGCTCTTGCTGCGCCCGACGTCGACGAAGAGGGCGTGGGCGTTGGTGTGCAGGATGTAGCGCGTGTTGGCCGTCGCCGCGGTCTGCAGCCAGCGCCGCACGCTCTGCCGCACGGTCGGCTGCACGCAGTGCGAGCAGCGCGCGTGGTGGTGCGCCAGCACCGCGAGCGTCTCGCTCAGCGTGATGCTGCCGCGGCGCTTGTGCTTGCCGCGCTGGCGCTCCCGCTGCCACTGCCGGCGCTTCTTTTCGCCGAGGATCGCAGACATGTCGTCGAGGGTGGCGTCAAACGCCCGCTCCGTCGAGGGCATCGGCAGATTGCACGCGTACAGCAGCGCCAGCACACCGCAGAAGCCGTACTTGCGCAGCGCCTGCGGACACACCCTGTACCGCATGGAAATATCAGTGTAACAGGCCTGGGTCAATAAACAGTGTACGCATTGCCTTTTTTTTTGGGCACGGGGCTTTATTCAAAACGCACACTCTCGGGCTGCCCCCCCCCACCGTGCTTTCGCTAGCGTGCCTTGGAAATGCGCACGCGGTACGCGTGCCCGGCCGCGCACACGCCCGACACGGAGCCGTACGTGCGCAGCCGAGCGCCGTCAAAGTGCGCGGTTGTAGTCGGAATGGCCACGCACAAGGGGCACAGCACCTCGTAGCGCTCTCCGACAAAGGGGCATACGAGCACAGTGGGGCAGCCCGCCGCTGCCGGCGGCGACGGGCGCGGGAGCGCTGGTGCGCCGCCGGGAGCGGGCGCATCAGCCACTGGCTTCGCACGCGCGCGCTTCTGGGCCGCATGCGCGCCCATCGCCGCCGCCGCCGGCGGCGCCATCCGCGCGCCCATCGCCGCCGCCGCCGGCAGCGCCATCCGCGCGCCCATCGCCGCCGCCGCCGGCAGCGCCATCCGCGCGCCCATGGTCGTGGCCACCGGGATGAAGCACCACGACTCCATCGGCAGGATGCGCGTCCACCGCACGAGCTTGTCGGGCTGCGCGAGCAGCCGCTCGCGCATTTGCGGGTCGGCGAGCTGGAACATGCCGATGACGGCCTCGCGGTCCGCGCGGTCGAGCACGTTGCCCAGGCCCCACACCGTCTCGAGCACGAGCTTGACGGTGCCCTCGACCTTTGGCATCTCGCGGTACTGCCCGGTCGGGCGGTGGATCTTGGCGAGGCGCGCGCGGCAGTCGCAGAAGCACTTGACGTACACGTCCGGCGGCGCCGCGCCGTAGCGCACCACCACCGCGAGCGCGTTGTTGTTGCTGTGCGTGTGCCGCTGCCCGGTGATGAGGTCCGCGGGACACTGCTTCGGGCCCTCGATGTAGAACTTGGACACGTCCTCCAGCGCGATGGCGCCGTGCAGCAGCTGCAGGCGCACCGCCGGGGGGATCTCGCTCGGCGGGGTGCTCGCCGAGAGCGGCATGCGCTTCACCTGCGTGCACTCCCGCACAAAGAGGCGCGTAAAGTGCTCCGGCAGCGTGTCGGCGGCGACCGGCGCGGGGTCGTGCTGCAGCGAGCCCAAGCCGTCGCCCGCCGGGGCCCCGGCGCCGTCGGCGGAGGGCTTGCGCCGCTTCTTGCCCGCGGGGAGCGCCGCGGGCTTGTCCGCGGCGTCCACGTACACGTAGGGCGCGGCGCCCGGCTGCGACGCCAGACTCTGCAGGCGCAGCGCCGCCTCGGACTCGCCGCTGGCGCCGAGCAGCACAAAGGGCGTCACGCTGCCGATCTTGCTGGAGCCCACGGTGCGCAGGCACCGGTTCTTCGTGTAGACCTGCGCACCGCACGCGCTCAGCGCGCACACGCACACGCAAGCACACGCGCGCGCGCACGCACCGTGAGGTCGATTTTCTTCGCCATGTCGCCGCCGAGCCCCAGCGAGGCCACGAAGCGCTTGGCGTTCCCGTCGTGGTTGTTGGCAAACACAATGTCCGGGCAGGTGACGTGGTAGCTGTTCTTGGTGCGCCCCTCCGCCGCCCGGCTCGAGCACGACACCACGAAGCGCAGGTCCGCGCGCACCTCCCCCGCGCGCTTGTGGTTCACCTTGTGCACGATGCACTCGCAGATCTTGCCCACAACCTCGTGCCGGCTGTCGGGCTCCCCGAGCCACTCGACGTCGAGGTAGAGGCAGACCGGCGCGTCCTGGCGCAGGAGCTCGTAGCCGTTGCGCTCCGCGGGGTGGCGCGCGTCCAGGGCCGCGAAGTAGCGCTCCGGCGTCGGGAAGAACGCGTAGCACTTGACGCAGGCCTCCTTCGCGTTGAGGCGGTCCCAGCCCACGCACATCATCTCGGCGGCCGCGGCGGGCTCCGCCGCGGCCGCCATTTCCGCGTGGTACGCCAGCATCTTCGACTGCGTCGGGAACCACGTGCCGTACTTCGGGAGCCCCGGCTTCGCCTGCGGCCACGACATGCGCGCGCCCAGCGACCCCCGTCCGCACGCGCCTCGAGCGCAACGCCGATCCCGTTGCGCAGCCCCCACCCCGGGGCTCGGGTCTGTGCGTTTTTCCCGCGACTTGTTTTCTTGCGACCCCTCCGCCAAAATTCACCATACCGACCCCTCGCCTGCGGCCGTCTGCATTCGGCATGATGCCCCTGGTGCGAGGCGCGGCGTGGGCGCTGCTGTTGGCGTGGCTCGGCGCGCGCGGCGCGCTCTTGCGGGTGTCTGCCCTGCACACCCCGCCCGTGCTGCCCGGGCGGCACGGCGCGCGCGCGCTCCCCAGGGGCGGGGTGTGCGCGCAGCGCGGGCTGCGGGAGGCCGACAGACGCGCCCGGGGCAACTCGAGCGACGACGCGCGCCCGGCGGTGTGGTACGCCTTTAGCGCCTACGAGCCCTGCGGCGACATGTTCCGCAACTCGCGGCGGCCGCCGTGGAGTGCGTGAGCACAGGCAGCGCGGCAGCTGCTGCTGGCCCGCGGCGATGAGCTGCGTCTGAGGGTGTTTTTATTAATAAACTATGCCTAGCGCTCCCAGCAGCACTGTTCGATTTCGATATCAGCCTGGCCTGTGTGCTGCAGCTTGAGTGTGTAGTTGACGCCGTGCACCGTGCCGAATATACACTGCGCCATCTGGAACATTTGGTGTGTGCGATCCAAGGGCACGCCATTCTTTTTGGACAAGGTCACGACCCGGTTGTGGATGTTGCTCAACCAGACTGGCGGGTTCGACTCGATGTACTCGTGCGCTTTCCGGCAATAATTTTGCGTGATTTTCCCCCAGTTGTAGTCCGTCATTTTCGTTTGCATCGCGTCGATCCGAACTGGGTCTAGTGCCAGGTCTATGATGGCGCGCGCAAAGTCCCCGTCGTGCGAGTAATTCGCACGGTCCAGGAAAGTTGCAGGATAGCCGCGTTCTCTGGCCAAGCGCGCCCCGTTCCCCTTGTACACTGGAATGGCTCCGTAGTTCATCGGATGGCCCAGTTTTTCATCGAGTGCCTCGGTTTCTGGGTCCTGCGAGCGCGGCACGGCTATGATCATTTTGGAGTCTAGCGCTGGTTCGTCGCCCCCTCTCCTGAGGTCCTTGTATCTTTGTTTCGAAGACCCTGCCCCGCACAGCCCATTATATTCGAATCGGAGGCCTGCCTTTTCTATTGCTGCACGCAGCATCCCGACAAACTCCTCTCTGGGATTGGACGTAGGCGTGTTGCAGTGCGAGCTCGTGTAGAGAACATCAATCGAACGTTTCGACGAGCGAGTCATGTTGCGGTTCCCCCCTGACATAAGACGTTGCATCGGAAAGAAGAACACGTTCAACGGCCTCTTGGCCCGCGGTATCTCCATGCTGAGCACGAGATCATACTGCAGCGACCGCTGCCGTGAGCGCAGCGCCCCCCCCGGCTCGCCGTCTATGTAAATGCGGTATGGTCTGTGCCGCTGCATCGGCGCGCCAGAAATCCCGCCCGGCGCCGCCACGCTGCGGTCAGAAACTGGGACCTGGGCCGCTCTTTGCGCTGGTATCGGCGTTGTCGATGAATTCGTCCCGGAAAACGCCGGCGTCTCTGCGATGTGCGGACGAAGTGCCCTCTTGCGAGCATCATTGTCCGCGTGTGTGTTATTTTCAAAGTCCAGACGCACTCTCGGGCCCGTCGCGTTCTTGGCAGAGGCTGGGATCTGGCTCGCTCTTTGCTCTCGTGTCAGCGATGTCGATGCATTCGCCCCGGCAAACCGCGCCGTCTCTGCGATGTGCGGAAGAATTGCCCTGTGGCGAGCATCACTGTCCTCGCGCGTATTAGCAAAGACCCGGAGCGCAATATAAATCAAATTCAACACGAACAGAAGGATCAAAAAAGATACTCTCTGCCCGCAGGAAACAGCCATCGCTGCAGACAATCCCAGGAGTCGCTGTGGAATGGTCGACGATCTGACGCGTGTTTTGCAGACACACCTTCATACGCTGCTCTCGTTTTGTTTTTTTACAACGAAATAACAATCGGGCGCGCGCCGCGCGGTGCTACGGCTGCGCCGCCAAGCCCCCCCCGAGCAGGCGCACGATGCCCGCGAGCCGGGCTGCAGGCCCCGGCACCCCGCCGCGGGGATCGAGGACCCGCCGCACCATGTCGCCCCCGAGCTCGGCGCCCTCCCCCTGCATCAGCCGCGCTTGCGTGCCCATGGCAACCGCGAGACAGTGCCTGGCGGCGAGCCAGAGGAAGCAGCCCGCGGTCATGTCCGCGGGAAGCGGCTTCCGCGTGGGCCTCAGATACCCCGCATCGCCCCCCCACGTGTAGATCTGGCCGTCCACCGTCACGGCGACGGACTCCCTGGCCCCGGCCGCGATGCACACCACCCTGGTGTCGGCGCTGCGGTCAAAGAACGCGACGCGCGTCGGGGCGGGGAGATCCGGCGCGTCCGGCGCCCTGCCCCCGTTTCCGCACCCGAGCACGCCCCCCCGGCTGCGGCCGCACGCCCACAGGCCGCCGTCGCTGGTCGCCAGCAGCGAGTGGTGCGGGCCGCAGGCCGCCGTGAGCACCGCCAGGTCCGACAGGGCGGCGCGCGCGAGCTGCGTGGGCACCAGGCGGTCGAGCTGGTCGCCCACGCCCAGCTGCCCGGCCCCGCCCTCGCCCCACACCCAGAGCGACCCGTCGGCGTGCACGGCGGCGGTGTGGCAGCCCCCCGCCGCCACCATCACGACCGGCCCCGGCAGCGCGCTCCCGAGCGCGCGCGGCGTGGTCAGCGCGTGGGTGTAAGATCGCGTATTCTCGTAGCTCACGTCCGCCGGCTCGGCGCCGTGCCCGAGGGCGCCGTGCCGAGGGCGCCCCCAAGTCCACACGCCGCCCCCGGCGTCCACCGCCACGCTGTGGTGCGCGCCCGCTGCTACCATCGACACGATGACCTGCTGGAACCCCCCGGCCTGCACGCGCACGAGACACCCGTTCTGGAAGTGCTCCCGCCCGAAGCCCGTTGCGCCCGAGGCGTAGTCGCCGGTGCTGAACACTTGCCCGTCGGCCGTCAGGACCAGCGTGTGCGACGCGCCGCACGCAGCCATCACCGCGCGCGACGGCTTGCCGGCGCGCGCCGGCGGGATCGCGTACGCATAGCACTGGTCCGCCTGCAGCGGGCGTGGAGAGGCCGGGTCGTACAAAAGCCTCCCCCAGTAGAAGACGCGGCCGTCTGCCAGCACGGCGCAGGAGTGGCGCGGCCCGCACGCCACCATCACCACGGCCGTCTGCACCTCCGACGCGCCAGCATGGTGCGAGTTCGCGAGCGTCGGGTCCGCGGCGTACTCGTACGTGTGGTTGCCGATCCCGAGCTCCCCGTTGTCATTGTCCCCCCACCCCCACACGGAGCTGCTGCCGTTGCGGTCGCGCAGCACGGCCAGCACGCATCCGCGCGCCGCGCCCCCGCACGCGACGGACATTCGTCATGCCGCCCGGCAGTGGCGAGTCGCTTATATATGCTGCGGCGGGGCCACCGCAAGCGCAGCCGCGCCGCTGCCCCGGCCGAAGATTGCCGCGGACGCCGTGCCAGGGCATCGGCGCGCGTGCCGGTGCGCCTGGCATCGGGCACCGCGCCGCGCGACCCCGGGGGCCCGGGTTCCGAGGGCATGCTGCGCCCGCTCCGCTGAGCGGGCGCGCCCGCTGTCTCTGCCGGCACTGCACGACGGGTGGGCTTTGTGTGCTCGTCGGGGCGGCGAGACACCCCGTATCCCGGGACCCGGGACTCTGGGATTTGAGCACGCCGTGGGGGTGTGCCGTGCTCCCCGCCACAGACTGCGCGATTCCGCATGCTGGAGCCCGCCTGCCGCCATTCACAAGGTTTCAACACCTGCTGCTGCGAGACAGCCCCCGCTGCTGCGTATGTGCAAGCTGTGTTCCGAGCGCAAGCGCCCGCAAGCACGCACGAGTATATATCCGCGCCCAGCGCCCCTCCTCTGGCACCACACACACCCATGGAGATGGATATCTGCCAGCTGGCGTCAATCGAAGGCAAGTCAGGACCTGTAATCGGCATGTTCTCGGCGGCGCCGTCCGTTGCCTGCGCGAACGACCCGCGTTCCGACCGGTGTGCGCATAGCACAGACGCGTCTTCCAGTGAATGTCAGCGGCGCAACCCAACGTGTGCAAAACAGCTGCGCCAGGCGCTGGAAGACACCTGACCGACTTCCCACGCTCCTCGGGGGAAGGGGCTGCGCCAGAGACGAGTGATAATTTGTCGGTGCATATCACACGCAGGCGCGCCATGTCTCGTGACGCACAAAGCGCATCTCGCACAGTCGTTCCCGATGGCCGAGAGGGAGGGGGCCCTCGTGCAGTATCTGCTGCGCTACATGCGCGGCCTCGCCGAGCCGCAGCACGGCTCGCACACGGTGATCCTCCGGCGCGAGACGACAAACAACAGCTTCCAGATCCTCACCGTCCAGCGCGGCCGACACACGACCATCGCGCACCTCAAGGCCGAGTGTGCGCGAGAGTTCCGCATGAGCCGCGCGGACGCGTGCCGTCTGATACTACGCTGTGAAAACGACGACGCGGAATTCGACGACAGTGCCACGCTGGGCGCGCTGGGCCTGTCCGACGTCACCGTGATGCGCGTGAGTGAGGGCATACGCTTGCTCGACGCGCGCGCGATGCTGCTGTAGCCACCCAACACCACTTGGAGGTCCAGCGGTGCTTTATTGAATAAAAATACCGTACCAACATTCGAGCCGCCGCGTGCCAGGCACGCACGCCCATGCTTGCCCACCCTCAGATGCACACACACACGCCCATTCTCCCAAACGCGTTCTCACACACACACACACGCCAATTCTCCCATACGCATTCTCGCGCCCGCGCACGTACTCGCCTATCCCCCCACACGCATTATGTCTCGCAGACACACACGCACACACACACACACACACACACACACACACACGCACACACACACACACACACACACACACACACACACACACACACGCACACACGCGCACACACACACACACACACACACACGCACACACGCGCACACACACACACACGCACACACGCGCACACACTGCCGCCGGCTGGCCGAGGGTCCTCACGACAGCACGTTGCTGCTGTGGTACCGATGCAGCAGCATCTGCTGCGTCAGGCTTGTTTCAAGCGCGCATACGCGCGCCTGCAGCGCCTCAGTGAGCGCAAGGAGCTCGCCGTTGCGCGCCGTCAGGTCGACTACAAGCGCAGACTTTGCATGGAGCCTCTCCCTCAACTTGCTCATATGCTTGGCCGTGGTGTCGGGCGTCGGCGGAATATCTTGCGGCGGGAGCTCGTCCGGCGTCGGTGCGAGCTCGACACTTGCCACAGGCGCGCGCCGCGCCTTGCGCGCGGAGGCTCTTGCAGCCGCCTTGTCGGCTTCGTGTACGCCCGTCACGTCACCCGTGTTCTCGCCCGCCTCCTCGCCTGTCGCGGCGCGCGCTTTTGCGCGCGACTTGGCGGCGCGCGCGCGCGGCGGCGCTGCTTCCTGCGCGGCGAGGCGCGTTGCGTCCTCCGACAGAATCTTGCTGCGCATCTCCTCCGCGAGGCGGTGCTCGAGCGCCAAGCAGTCCAGCGCCACCACCACCATGTCAATCTGCGCCGTGAGGAGCCCCCACTCCCGCGTGGGGCTGAGCTGCGCGGGGGCTCCTGCAAAGGAGCGCTGCAGGGCGGAGCAGCGCGCCAGGCCGCGCTCGGCGAGCGCCGAGTCCCGCTGCAGCTCAAACGACATTGCAATCACAATGACCCCGACCTGGCGCGTCAGGTGCGTGAGATGGCTCGCGTCCTCGGCCCTGCGCTGCAGCGCGGGCAGCAGGAGCTGCAGCGGTTCGAGCCCAGAGTGCGCTGCGGTGAAGAGGGCGCACGGCCACGCGCAGATGACAAGCACGAGCAGCTCGCGCTCCCTCTCGAACAAGGCGCCGTGCTCCGCCGGGTCCAGGCTCTCAAAGTGGTCGAGCGTCTCGTCCGATATCATGGCGCGCACCAGGCACCCCAGCACGGAGTCGCCTCGCGCGTCGAGACGCTGCACGGGCGCCTCCGCGGTCTTGGTGCGGAGCATCATCTTGACGCACTCAAGACAGGACAGGGACAGCATCCCAGCGGCGCCGACGGCCCTGTGCAGCGGAGTGCACCCGTCCCGGTCCGGCGCACTCACCGCCTGCGGCCAGGCGCGCAGCAACGCCTTGACGGCAGCATTCTTGTCGCCCTGCGACGAGGCCAGCACGTGCAGCGGCACTTCGCCTCGCGAGTTTCGAGACTGCGTGGAGGCGGCGGCGGATGGAGAGATAGAGAGAGAGAGAGAGAGAGAGATAAATGGAGGGAGAGAGGGAGAGAGAAAGAGAAAGAGAGAGAGAGAGCGTGAGAGAGAGAGAGAGAGCGAGAGAGAGAGAGAGAGAGCGAGAGAGAGAGAGAGAGAG
>Ga0209284_10005177_pt1 | contig 13843 bp, 15 predicted proteins | sample FRY03_FD_187211 | JGI IMG/M metagenome (GOLD analysis project Ga0209284, IMG submission 187211) | Freshwater microbial communities from Lake Fryxell liftoff mats and glacier meltwater in Antarctica - FRY-03 (SPAdes) (version 2) | ecosystem: Environmental > Aquatic > Freshwater > Ice > Glacier... | reverse complement strand
CCATTCAGCTTGGATAGTCTCACTGGTGATGCCCGGATAGCCCTCTAAAGCATCTGCTGTGTCAGCAATATCCATTGTAATCTGGGCTTCATGATTAGCTAATTCCCGGTGTATGATGGCTTTGAGACCATTAGCTTCAATATCTAACTTAATCCCGTTGGCGCTTATTTCAGCCAGGCCAGTCACTAGAGCGTCAATGTTATCCTTTGGGCATATCATCCCAGCACCCAGACTGGCATAAGTAACACCAGGCTGGGTGCCTTCATCTAATTGCTTTTGACTAAAGGCAAAGAACGTGCCGGTGGAATTAAACAGTTCTGTTTGAAGTGTTGCGGTATAACGAGACAAGTATGGCATTTTAGTATTCCCTGTAGTTTAGTTGGTTTAAGTTTTACCAGCGATTGCACTGTCACCAATGCAATCGAGTTAAAGCCTATTGCACTGTGATGACTGCGCTCTCTATTGCTGTGTCCCAATCGAGATCACTGAGGTCATCAGCGGCAGCAACGGCGTCAGCGTCAAACTCAACTTCAAATCTCAGGCTTGTATTATAATCGAGCTTTTCAAAGCTAAAAGATGCTTCGAAATCTTTAGGGCTAGTCTGAACCCATGTGTCCCCGCAGAGCGTTGCAATATCGTCAATGCTGGCTGTTAAGCAATCCTCCTCAGTCGCGTTGGCGAGCATATCTTCCAGCGTTGTTACCGCAGCAGTCGGATTTCGATATGTGTTTATTGTAATGTTACCTGCTTGGATGTTTACAAAGTGGCTCATGATCTTGATTCCCTAGTTGTCGGCCCGCTTTATTGCTGACCATGTAGCTATATTATAACCTATAAAGTTATTGTCAACCAAATAAACAGGTATTTTAACTGATCTTTTATACAGTAGTTTCAGAGGCGATCATGATTTGTGGGCGCCTCGTAATATCAACCGCATCACCTATCTTTGGACGGTGAGAAAATGAACGCAAAACAAAAAATGTTCTGCCGTGAGTACCTGATTGATCTCAACGCATCGCAGGCCGCTATCCGTGCGGGTTACAGCGCTAAAAACGCAGATGTAACAGGATCGAGACTGTTGGTAAATGTTGGTATTGCGAAATTCATCCAACAGCTAATGACTCAGCGTGCAGAAAAGGTCGGGGTCACAGCTCAATCAGTGATCCAAGAGATCGCGAAAATGGCGTTTGCCAACATGGCTGACTACATCAGAGTAGATGGCGATTCGATCAGGCCGGATATGAGCCGCGTTACCCGTGACCAGTTTGCAGCGGTGCAGGAATTTACCGTAGACATTCGCAGGGAGAAGGGCGAGGCCGGCACGGTTGGCGATGAGATCGAGAAGCTGCGATTCAAAATTGCTGACAAGCGGGCCAACCTTGAACTGCTCGGTCGGCACCTCAAACTGTTCACCGATCAGCTCAATCTGGGCGGCCAGAGCGGTAACCCGCTGCAACTGGTTAGCGCCGAGATGCCCGATGATGTGGCCGCCGCACTGTACAAAGAACTGCTCAAAAAAACCTGAGTGGATCACATTGAGAGCCACTACGCTACGATATTTGCCGGGCGGGCGAAGATGCTCGCGCATATACGCAGTGATCCACGCTACCTCGTAGCCGCTAAAAAGCACTACAAAGCGGCCCCTTGGGATATGGTTCGCGACTGGGGCATGACTTTTGATCCGCGCAAGTTGGAAAAGGGTGAGCTGTCAAACATCCCGTTTATTCCCTGGCCTCGGCAGGTTGAGTACATGCGCTGGGTGATCAGCCGCTGGCAGGGCGGTCAGCGCGGTCTGGTGGAGAAATCCCGTGATTGCGGCGTGACCTGGCTATCGGTGGGTTTATCGGTCTCGCTGTGGTGTCTGCACGACGGCATTGCCATCGGCTTCGGCTCACGAAAAGAGAGCCTGGTGGATAAACTCGGTGATCCAGACAGCATTTTTGAGAAAATTCGCCATTATGTGAGCAATCTGCCCGAGGAATTTCATCCAGCGGGCTACAACCACAAAGAACACGCATCCTACATGCGCCTGCTCAGCCCCGAGACTGGTTCGAGCATCACGGGTGAGGCTGGCGACAACATTGGGCGAGGCGGTCGAAAATCTATCTTCTTCGTGGATGAGGCGGCTTTTATTGAGCATCAAGAGATTGTCGATGCGGCTCTGTCACAAACCACTAACTGCCAAATTGACATCTCGACTTTTAACGGCAATGGCAACCTGTTTTTCCGGAAGCAACAGCGCTTCTTCGGCACTGATAGACACTTTATTTTCGATTGGCGCGATGACCCACGCAAAGACGAGGCCTGGTACCAGCGTCAGCAGGACGAGCAGCCGGAGGAAATTGTGGCCCAGGAGATAGACCGGGATCCCAACGCCTCCAACACCGATAGCTTTATCCCGGCGCGCTGGGTGGCCGCGAGCATCGATGCCCATCTGGTTCTTGGTATTGAGATCAGCGGCATACGCACAACTGGTTTTGATCCAGCGGATACCGGGGACGCTCGGGCTATTGCGAATGTTTACGGCATTGTCGTTACTGAGTGCGACGAGATGACTGCAGGGGACATCAACACCGCTCTGCCTTGGTCGTATGAAGCGGCCGATACGCACCGGTCGGACCTTTTTATCTATGACGCTGATGGCATGGGCGGTCCGGTGATCAAGGTCGATATGGAGAGGCGCAGTGCGCAGCGATTTAAGCTGGTCGCTTACTATGGCTCCGGGGCGGTGCGCAACAAAGACCGGCTCTCGGATCCACGCGATCACAAGTCAAAAAAGAACGGCGACCGGTACGCCAATTTCAAAAGCCAAAGCTGGAGCTGGGTGCGCGAGCGCTTTCGCTTGACCTATATCGCTGTCACTCGCGTCAAAGCAGGCCTGGCCGTCACGGTGAACCCGGATGATCTGATCAGTCTGTCAAGTGAGTGTAAAAAGCTGCGCGAGGTTCAGGGCGAGCTTAGCCGGCCCAAGCGAATACTTAACGGGGCCGGAAAGATTCAGGTGGAGAGTAAAAAAGATATGCGCACCCGCAACGTACAGAGCCCTAACCTGGCCGAGGCGCTGGTGATGGCGTTCAGCGAGCGCACACTGCCGGATAGAAACCCGAAAAACTCCCATGAGCCCGAATATCCATTGTAATGAGGATCCGTCATGCCCAACTTTGCTTCGGTCGATAACTCGACTATCTACACCGCGACAACAACGGGGATAAAAGCCAACACCCACGGGGTGCACTTTTTCTCGTATGTGGCTGCAGTCGCCGGCACCGCCTCGATTGATCTACTTATTGGCGGCACCTATTTCCCGATGCTCTCCGTGAGCGCGGCATCGCACCAGAAAATCACTATCCCGCCAAACACCACGTACCGGGTCACTATCACCGGGGGCACCTCTCCTCAAGTGCGGCTCACTGAACTGCCCTGGCTAAGCGCATGAGCCTGATCACGTTCAGCTCAAGCGATGATGCGGTCCGCGCTGTTGAGGCGGACCGGCTGTGCCGAAAGATTGGCTCGGTGCTGCAGCGGAGCTACCCGAACCGGCGCTGGCGCGTGGATGTCTCGCTGGTGGGCGGCGTGGCAAGGATTCTGTGCCCATCTATCAGTGAGCGTCACGGCTATACGATTCATATACACAACAAAACCGTTGATCAAATTGAGACGGCGACCAGGCAGGCGGGCGGGCAGATTCTGGAGATGTTCAGACTCAGCCGAGAGCGCGGCGCACAGGGCGGCGAGGAGCGGTTGATCCGCGACCCTCGCGGTGAAGTCTTACAGGCATTAACGGGGATCTGATGGCAGCAACCACACACGAAGATACAGCAGTGCTGGAGGCCACCGCGGGCAACCGTGTGACCGAGGCGCTGATGTCGCCCGAGTCAGCGATCTGGCTGCAGCGGGCAAAAACGCTCTATCAGGACTCGACCGACTACTACAAGGCCAGCCTGTTCCCGAGCTGGTCGCAGTCCATTGCTCATTTCAAATCAGAGCACCCGGATGGCAGCAAGTACAGCCAGGATGCCTACGCGCATCGCAGTAAAGTATTTCGGCCAAAACCACGGGCCGCCACCCGCACCCTTGAGGCCACCGCAGCGGCGGCGCTCTTTACCCATAACGGGCTGATTGACATCTCCCCGGTAGATGAGAACAACAAGCTGCAGGCCGATGCAGCGAAATTACACCAGGCCATGCTTCAGCACCGTCTTGAAGTGACGATCCCCTGGTTTTTAACCGTGATCGGCGCATACCAGGACACAAACGTGCAGGGTGTGTGCATTAGCCGCCAGCAGTGGCGCTATGATGCCACCGAAAAAGTCTCGATCGTACCTGCGATGGACGAGGCAGGCAATCCGATGACAGACGAGGATGGCACGCTGCTCGGCTATGAGACCAAAGAGCTCACCGTGCGCGCGGATCACCCGGAGATAATTCACATTGCCCCTGAGAATTTTCGCTTCGACCCGGCTTGCGACTGGCGCCGGCCGCGTGAGACCAGCCCGTATTTGATTGAGGTGGTCCCGATGCACATTGGCAAAGTCGTTGCGATGAGCAAAAGTCAGGGCTGGATCGAGTACACCTCAGCGCAGCTACTCGCTCACGGGCGCACACTGGATGAATCGGACTCGGTTCGCCGGACTCGGGAGAGCGGGCAGGCGGACTCCAAAGAGGTCAGTCACACAAACGAGTACGCGGTGATCGACCTGCACTTTAACGTCATCGAGGACGATGATGGCGAGGATTGGGCTTTTTGGGTAGTGGGCGACCTGCTGCTCTCCGAGCCGGTGCCGCTGGCTGAGTACAACCCGCTCAAGCGCGAGATGTACGCGATTGGGATCAGCGTGATCGAGTCGCACAAAGCGCACCCGTCGAGCATGCTCCAGCTGGCCGCGCCGCTGACCGAGATGAATAACGACATTACCAACCAGCGCATGGACAACGTGCGCCTGGTGCTCAACAAGCGCTACAAGATACGCCGAGGCGCGGATGTAGATATTGCCGCCCTGATGCGCAACGCCCCTGGTGGGGCGGTGGTCATGGATGACATTGAACGAGACCTGGGCGTGATTGATACCCCGGATATTACCAGCGCCAGCTACGCCGAGCAGGACCGCGCCTCGATTGAGATTGATGAGATCCTGGGCACGTTCAGCCAGTCGAGCGTACAGTCCAACCGCAAGCTCAATGAGACCGTCGGCGGCATGAACCTGATGGCATCGGGTGCAAACTCGGTGCAGGAGCTCGGGCTGCGGGCCTTTATAGAGACATGGGTAGAGCCGGTGCTGCGTGCGCTGATTAAACTCGAAGCGCTCTACGAGACTGATGAGACGATTCTGGCGCTGGCCGCCGGCAAGGCAGAGATCACCGGCCAGATTGATGACGCTCTGCTGATGCAGGATCTGGTGGTCAAAGTCAACGTCGGGATGGGCAACACTGACCCGGAGCAGAAACTCAACCGATTCATGCGCCCGCTTGCTTTTGCCAAAGACATGCCTGAGTTCATGGCCAAAATGGATTTTCTGGAGATCGGCAAAGAGATCTACGCGCTGGCCGGACAGGGCGATGGCTCACGCTTCATGCTCACGCCGGAGAAAGAGGCCGAGATGGCCAAGCAGCAGCAGGGCAAGACGGATCCACGGGTCGAGGTTGAGACCATGCGCTCGCAGCTGCGCCAGATGGAGATGGAGATACGCCAAATGGAAGCGGAGCAGGACGGCATTTTGCGCCAGATGAAGATTGAGTCTGATAAAGAAGTCGCAATGGCGCGCATTGCTGCCGAGCAGAACATCAAGATGACCGAACTGTATGAAAAGCTCGGCATGGAGCGCGAGGGTATGCAGCTCAAAGCCCAGCTTGAGCAGTCGCGCACACAGGCCCAGCGTGATATTGCTGCGCTGCGCGCCAAGTACGACAACATTAAAGCAACGCTGCAGGCCAGGAATATGGCCTCCGGGTTTGACACTTTTTAACCTGAGCGTATACTACCTTTTTGAATCAATTAGGTGGCAAGCATGGCCGAACTAATGCTCAGGGGACAGCTCACAGTGCCTGACACAAGCAAAACCAAAGCAGTCAGAAAAAGAGCTGATGAAATTATCGGTATGGCAAAGGAACACCCTTCCCAATAAACCCGCTTCGGCGGGTTTTTTTATGAGAATTTTTTATGACCCCCGAGCAGATCAAAGCACTGGAGCAGGATGACCTGACTCCCCACTTCCTCAACGCCCAGGAGGAGGTGCTCTTTGCCGAGGCGATGCTCGGCCAGCAGGCCATCGATTTCCTGAACAGCGATCTGGGGCGGGTGCTGCGCGGCTACGCGATGCAGGAGGTGCAGGAGTGCAAAGACAAACTTCTCAAAACCCCGGTGTGGCGCTGGCGAAAAATTATCAAGCTGCAGCACAGAGCTGCGGTGGCGCAGCAGTTTGTGCGCTTTGTGCAAGAGGCGCTGCTGCGCGGTCGTGTGGCGGAGCGAAACCTGGAATCAATGAGGATTAACTGATGGGTAAGAAAAACGGAGCTATCGTTATAGACGACGTTTCGGCAGATGAGATCACTGCCGGTGAGATCGATGAGTCGGCAGATGAGGGGTACGGTGATACCCGCGAGATGCTGCCGCGCGACAAAGCGCTGGCGGCCATTGCGCTCGAGGCGGAGCGCCACAACGGCATTGATCGCGATCAGATCGAGGATATTGAGCCTCTCGAGCAGAGCACCCCTCAACTAACGAGGACGGGGCCAGCAGACCCGCTGGCAGATCTGGGCTTTTACCGCAACGCGGCCGATACCCTGGTCACCAAAATCAAAGTCAACGGCGAGGAGCGCGAGATCACCGCTGAGCAGTACAAAAATTATATACAGAAAGAATTGGCCGGAGACCTGAAATTACAACAGGCCTCGGAGCGCGAAAGAGGCCTTACGCAGCGCGAACAGCAGCTGGCGCAGGCTGAACAGAAACTGCGGCAAAACATGACTCAGACGGTAAAGCCATCCGAACAGGACGCTGCCAAAACCCGTCAGAGAATCAAAGCCGCGCTGGAGAATGTGTACGACGGGGACCTTGATGGGGCGACTGAATCGCTGATGACGGTAGTGATGGAGCGCGGTAACGCCACTCTGACATCCGCGCAGCTGCAGCCGCTGATTGAGCAGACCGTTGCGGACACGGCAAAACGACAAGAAACCACCAGACAGCAAACCGAGTGGACCCGATCGGTGGATGAAGGTAACCGCAATCTGGCGGTGAACCATCCGGAGATCTACAAGGACCCCACTCTGTTCGATCTGGTAAACGGGGAGACCGTGCGCCTGTTACAGCGGCGTAATAACGGTGACCCTGAAATCATGAAACTTAATGCCAGCGAGATTATTGCCAAAGCAGCTGATGAGGTAACGCAGTGGCTCGGACAAAAACGCGGAACGGTAAAGTCTTATCAAGACAGCCGGCAGACGCGAAAAGGAACCCTCAGACCGGTCGTGACCGGGAAAGATAGAGGCGCCCAGATCCCAGCTACCCCGCAAAAGGACATGAGTCCCAACGCGGTCATCAATCGCATGGCAGCCTCGAGGGCATCATCAACTAACCGAGGTTAAAAATGAAAGCATGGACTGATACTGGCTCAGGTTACCTGGCCAACCCGACACTGAGCGATGAATTTCGCACATCCCTGCAGCCGGTCTGCAGATTCCGCCAGTTCGCTGATGTCGAGGCGGCGGTCGGTAAAAACCGAGGCGAGACCTTTAACTGGAACGTATACGGCGATACCGAGGACGAAGGTGGCCAGATCCAGGAACAAGACAAAATGCCGGAGACTGATTTTGCGATCGGCCAAGGCACGGTGACCATGAAAGAGTGGGGTATCTCCGTACCTTACTCCGGCAAACTGGAAAATCTGGCCGAGCATGATGTTCGCAAGATTATTTTCCAAAGTTTGAAAAACAACGCCAACAAGGCACTCGACAAGGGTGTGCACGCGCAGTTTAACGCCACCCTGTTGCGCTATGTGGCCACCGGCGCCACTGCCTATAACCTGGATGATGACGGCTCGGCAACGGGCAACAATGACCAGGATCTGAGCAATGGACACGTCAAGCAGATCGCTGATCTGATGCAGGAGCGCAACATTCCTGTGTTCGATGGCGAGCACTACGTCTGCCTGGCCAGACCTACCACTATGCGCCCGCTCAAGGATGATCTTGAAGCTACTCATATGTACACCAGCGAGGGCTGGAACCGCGTAATGAACGGTGAGAATGGCCGCTACGAGGGTATCCGCTTTGTGACCCAGACCAACGTGGCTACCGAGACTTGGGCCAACGCCAAGTCTGATGCGGCTTACTTCTTTGGTGAGGATACCGTGACTGAAGCGGTGTCTGTGCCTGAAGAACTGCGCGCCAAGGTGGGCGAGGACTACGGCCGCTCGAAGGGTATCGCCTGGTACGCGCTGCTTGCTTTCGGCATCACTCATGCTGATGCGACCAGTGTCGAGACCAAAAAACAGGCCCGCATCCTGAAATGGGATTCGGCAGCCTAAACATCCACTCACCCCATTAACCCAGGGGCGGATTTCGCCCCATGACGGAGTAAATGCTTATGTATAACCAACCCACCACGTCAACCTACACGTTGCGTGCGGCCACGATCTCAACAGCGGCTACGCTGCAGAGTGTTATTGGTCCACGCGGTATGCAGGGCCGTCTTGTTGGCATCGGCGCCGTTGTCACCACCAACACCACGAATGCAGCTACGCTGATTACTGTGGGCACGGCGGCTGATGGCGATAAGTTCGGCACGCTCAGCGTACCGATCGCTACAGCCGGCCCTGCGGCGGCGCACAACAACCCGACGCTGACACCGGTCGATGCCAACCTGCTCGCGGCGGATACCGCTGTGATCATCGCTACCAACGGCGGCTGCACGGCCGGGGCAGCGGATATAAGTGTGACGATCGACTGGTTCTAAGTCATCGCCATTAACCCACCGATAGATAAAAGAAGGTGATTAGTATGAAGCAAGAAAAAGGTACACACCGCACGATGGGAACCAAGGGCGGCGTTACAGCCGGTATGGAGTCCGGCGTGGCGGAAAAGATGGCGTTCAAAGCCGGTCAAGGCGTGGAGATCTGCTCAGGTACTGAGCGGCCCAAACCAGCTAGTCGCGGCAGCATCGCTGTTAAATAAACCGCTGTAACCTATGAAGCAATAAAAAGCTGCTCGGTCCGTGATGGCCGGGCAGTTTTTTTATCAGGAATCTGATCATGCGCAATAAACACGCAATTTATATCTACTCCGATGACGCGCCGCCTCCGAGCTTTGATGAAAAGATGAAAGCTGGCGCGGATGTCAATTCCGGCGTGCAAGAATCCATGCCGCTGATTGAGGCGCATGAGCGCCCCTGGGGTATGGCCACTCACTCCACAACCCGAGGAAACGATAATGCGAAAACTTGATGTTTTACAACCTCACACCAAGGTGGGCGGGCGCAACCCGTTGTTCTACCTGCAAGCCGGGCACGGTTTTGCCCGAGACGGACGCTATCTGGGGCGCTTTGATGCCCAGGGCGAGCAGATCGGCGCTGCGGCTGAGCCTTTGCTTGACGCACCAGCCCCTGACGCTCCTGTGCCGGATGCTCCCGCATCTGATGCGAGCAATGTTGCACCAGATGCCCTAGATGCATTGCCTCCTGCTGCGCCGGTGAAGTCACCTGTTGCTCCTGTGGACCAACCCCCCCCTGCGGTAATTCGCTACGCCGGCTTGGGCCAGAAAGCGCTCAAAAAGCTGGCCGAGGACCGGGGGCTGGACGTTCTGCCGCGCTCGAGCGCTGCGGATCTGATCGCGCTGCTGGAAGTCAGCGATAAATGAACCGACTTCAGCTGGTTCAGGAACTGTGCCGGCTGGCCGGAATCACTGACACCGGCGGCCCCACGACCACGCTCGAGCAGAGCGGGGACTACGCCAAAGCGGTCAACTATATCGATCGGGCGCTCCAGGAGATTTACAACCTGTATTTCGATTGGAACTTTTTGTGGTCCAGCAGCACGATTTCGACCACTGCCGATCTGGCCGTGTACGGCGGGCAGTCGAATCTGGGGATCTGGGATGCACAGCGGGTGCACTACAACAACCGCCCCTTGCCTGTGCGTGACTACCGGGACTATGTGCCTGATACCGAGCGCTCCACTGGCCCGCCGGAGTCCGTGGTCATTCGCCCGGATAATCAGCTGCTTATTGTGCCCACTCCTGATGACGCCTACACCATCACCTATGACTATTTCCGCAAGCCTCTGGCGCTGTCTGCCAACGCGGATGAGCCGCTGATCCCCGCGCAGTTTCGCATGGTGATCGTAGGGCGCGCCCTGATGCTGTACGCCAACTACGAGGGCGCCGATGAAGCCCGCACCCAGGGACAGGAGCTTTACGAGCAGTACCTGCGAGCGCTTAGCATGCACCAGACCCCACGCCGAGCACAGCTGCAGGGCCGGGCTGAGAACAGCGCAATCGTGGTGATCCCGGTATGAAGCAGATTAACGCCCGTCAGCGCCTGCCCCAGCGGCAAGTCAGCACCACGGATCTCAAAGGTGGGCTGGATCTGGCGAGCACACTGCTCAATATCCAGCCAGGGGCGGCAATCGGGCTGCAAAATTTCGAGCCCGAGCTCGAAGGCGGGTATCGGAGAATAAACGGCTTTGAGCGCACCGATGGGCGCACCTCCCCATCCGCTGCGCTGTATTACACGGTGAATGTGGCTAATGGCTCTAGCATCGCAGTGGGCGACACGCTCACCGGCGAGAGCTCAGCGGCGACCAGCATTGTGGTCATCAAGGACGGCAACACCCTTGGTGTGACCGCTCTCGCTGGCACCTACACGCTTGATGAGGCGGCCAACGGCACCACGATCGAGGTGGTGCAGCTACTCTCTGGTCAGGATGACATTTCCACCGACGGGCTGTGGCAGTACGCGGCCGAGGAGCATTACCGGGCGCTGATTGCGGCCCCTGCTGGCAATGGGGATGCGCTGTACGCCTTTGCCTACGGTGCGGATAAATACGCGCTGCGAGCCGATGGCGCCGTGGTCAAACTGTATAAATCGAGCGCCTCGGGCTGGGCGCTGGTGACCTTTTTCAAGATTCTGTTTTTTGATGCCGGAGTGCTGGCCGAGGGCGATATTGCCGAGGGCACCACTATCACCGGCGCATCGAGCGCGGCCACCGGCACGGTCAAGCGGATCATTAAAAACGACGGTGTGTACGGCGTTGATGCATCTGGCTACTTAATTGTTGATAGCGCCGACACCTTTACCGATAACGAGGCTATTCAGGTGGCGACGGTTACCAAAGTCACCGCTGATGGGGCAAGCGCTGTCATTACCCTGACCGTCGGGGAGAACGTGTTTCAGCACATCTCCCACAACTTCTACGGCTCGAGCGCCACGCGCCGGATATACGCCTGCGATGGCGTGAATCCAGCCTGGGAGTTTGATGGCGCCGTGCTGTGCCCGATCTACTTCAGCAATCGGGCCGCGACCTGGAACAAGCCGACGTTTATCTCTGCCCATCGCACTTATCTGTTTTTGCAGTTCGTCACCGGGCAGATGGCCGCGAGCGCGCCAGGGGATCCGCTGATTTTTAACGGACTGCTAGGGGCGACCGAATACGGGCTTGGAGACTCCCCAACGGGGATGATGTCGCGCTCGGGCAATGTGCTGGCGATCTACACCCGCAACCAGACCTTCGGCCTGTACGGCACCAACACCGAAGACTTTGAGCTGCGCCTGATCTCCGAGAGCTTCGGGGCGATTCCGTTGACGGTCCAGAAGATAGGCACCGTGTACGCGCTGGACTCCAAGGGCATTGCCCCTCTGGAGCGTGTGCAGTCCTACGGGGATTTTGAAAGCGCCACCGTCTCGCGCCAGGTGCGCCCGGTGATTGAGAAATACAAGGCCCGTGTGGTCGGCTCCTGCGCGGTGAAATCGCGCAATCAGTACCGCCTATTCTTTGATGATGGCGCGGCGCTGGTGATGGGGGATGATCAGTATCTGGGCGAGTCCGCGCCGGCCTTCTCTTTGCTGCAGCTGCCGGTGGTACCGAGCTTCGTGAGCACCAGCGAGGATGACAATGGCGCTGAGGTGATCCTGTTCGGGGGTGATGACGGGCTGATCTACGAGATGGAGAAGGGCTACAACTTCGATGGCGCCGAGATTGAATACTTCTGGCGCCAACCCTTTGCCCACCAAGGTGCCCCGCATACCCGCAAATCGTATCGCCGCCTGTATCTGGACCTGAACGCTGAGCGCAGCGTCTCACTGCAGGTAACAACCGAGATCGGCTTTGGTCGCCCGGAGAACGCGGCCACGTTGGAGCATAGCATCACCAGCTCGCTGCTGGGCGGGTACTGGGATATTGATAACTGGGATGAGTTCTACTGGGATGCGGCCAGTTCCAGCTCCGAGGGCGTCTCTTTAGCCGGTACAGGCACCAACATCTCCGTGCTGGTCTACGGCAACAGCAAACTGACCCGGCCATTCACCATTCAAACGATTGAGATCCACTATATGCCCAGGAGGCTGCGCCGTGAGTAGATACAGCAGAACCAATAATTTCCCGGCCGGCCAGAAGGCCCGAGGCGCGCTGGTGCAGGCCGAATTTGACAGCGTACAGGTCTGGTCGGCCGAGATGCCTGACAGCGATACGCTCTGGAGCAGCAACGCCAACTTCCTGACCGCCGGGGGCACCGGCAATGCGATCACCGCGCTGGCCCCGAACACCTGGACCAGCTACGCCAGTAAGAATGGCTACCGGCTCTCAATCAGAATAGTTGCGGATAACTCAGGCGAGGTGACGATCAATGTCGATAGCCTTGGCGCCAAGGCGTGCGTGCGCAACGATGGCGCTGTGCTGCTGGCGGCTGATCTGAAGTCTGGCGGGGTGTACGATTTCGTCTACAATGAGTCCTCCGAGCGCTTCCATGTGAACGCGATCAACGGGGTGGCCACGGCGGCCTCGGCCTCGGCCAGCGCGGCGGAAACCTCGGCCTCGGCTGCGGCTACCAGCGCCACCGGCGCCGCGAGCAGCGCCAGCACCGCGACCTCGCAGGCCTCCACATCTACGACCAAGGCAGCTGAGGCGGCAACCTCAGCCACGGCAGCTGCGGCCTCGGCCAGCGCGGCGGCAGGGGCCTCAGCCAGCGCCACCGCTTCCGCCGGATCAGCGAGCGCTGCCCAGACAAGCGCAGAGAATGCGGCCACCTCGGCGTCGGGGGCTTCAACCAGCGCCTCCACATCTACGACCAAAGCCGGCGAGGCATCAACTTCTGCGACTGCAGCTGCGACCTCGGCCACGAATGCTGCGACCAGCGCGACCAATGCCGCCACTTCTGCCAGCACCGCAACCACTCAGGCGGGCATATCTACAGGTAAAGCCACAGAAGCGCTTAGCAGTGCTAATGCCTCTGCTGCCAGCGCTGCCAGCGCTGTTGAGATAGTGAACATATCCTCAGTGACTACGTTCACAAACCCGCTTGCCCTGGCTGTGCGGGTTGCTATGACTGCATCGACTACGGTCGGCGGAATACAGCAACTGAGCAGTGTAAATAACAATTTCGGTACTGGCAATTTCTCGATTGAGTTTGATTCCGTTGTTCCGACCACGCGCCCTGCTGCTGATATTGTGCTTGACCGGAAACATGACGGTGCGAACGGCTACATTCTCTCGCTGAGAACTACGGGCATTGTGCGGCTGCAAATCAACGGCGCGAATTATGACTCAACTGTTGCCATAGCCTCTGCTACTAACGTCAATCCAAAGCTGCTAGTACCAGTTGTCCGTGAGACCGCAGCAGCAGCGGGTAGCGTGAC
>Ga0209284_10005173_pt1 | contig 13852 bp, 19 predicted proteins | sample FRY03_FD_187211 | JGI IMG/M metagenome (GOLD analysis project Ga0209284, IMG submission 187211) | Freshwater microbial communities from Lake Fryxell liftoff mats and glacier meltwater in Antarctica - FRY-03 (SPAdes) (version 2) | ecosystem: Environmental > Aquatic > Freshwater > Ice > Glacier... | reverse complement strand
ATCCTGCGCTTCAATCAGAAGCGTTCAATCAGCCAAGACCGCTACGCCAACGCCCTCGGTGGCATCAGCCACATCGGCAGATTGGCTTATAAATGAAAGAACTGAACAGCCCTGGTTCAAGAGTATTGTTGAGATAATTGACCTGCAGGATATTTATGATCCGTCTGGCCCCAGTGAAGTTCAAGATCACATTGACGCTTTGCAGTCCCGCCAAGTTGGCGCCGCTCTTGTCTATGACAACCCTATCTGGCTTACCATTCGTGCCGATGGCGCGCTTCAGGAAGCGCCTTGCAGCGGCAGTCTCACGGCGCCCTGACGGCATGAAATCATGGGTTTTGCCCTCGTGATCGACAGCCCGGCAGAGATACCTCCACTTGCCTTTAACCTTGATATACGTGTCATCCAAACGTGAGGAAACCGTTGTCGGACGCTTTCGGGCTTGCACATTGTGCGCGATCAACGGCGAGAATTTCATTCCCCGGCGGTCCGGCGTGGCGTGGCGTGGTCGGCTGAGACGCCACGCTCGACCATGATCTCTTCAGAGTTGCGGTAGGAGGCAGCGTGTCGGACATAAAAAAACACTGCGTGCAGGATAAAGCCTTCGGGAAATGCACGCTCTTGAAATCAATCGCCACGGTCAGCCACTCACCTGACATGTCGATGGCATTCGCCTACCACTGCCCGATCAGGCCTACGACCTGCTAAACTTTGCCGCAGTAGCCGTCGCGGCCGATGCGCCACCTCATCAGCCTAACATCTCGTCGAAGCTGGTTGTCAGCGCGCGGAGCGGTCATCTCGACCTGGCCCAAGACTGCGTTCCGCTGATTGAACGGCATGCAGGAAAGGATTGTCGGGTGCGGGTCGCGCGCCGCCTCAGTCATGTCGAGCCACCCGCCCGAGCGGTCCGCGAAGGGCTCGACACCCGTGACAGTCGTCTCGGGGTTGCGTCGGTCGAGGCAGGTGGACAAGCGCGCCCTCCAGTCCCGACCTCCCGGTCATTCGCCGCACCGCCCGACCGATCCGGGCCAACCCGTTCGCCCCTGAATTGACTGAGCACGGTCGCCTGGATCGGGGCGAAGCGGTGCCATCATTCTTACGGGTGCGACGCAGATGGTCATCCAGCACGCTGAGCCGTCCGGCCATCCTCGAGAGGTGGGCCGAACTCCCAGCCTCCGTCAGGACAAGTCCGCAAAGATCGAGGTTTCACGCGGCGCTGCCGGTGGGCCGGGGCGCAATAAAGCCGGCTTCTCCTCCATCGGGCCTGGCCAGAACCACGAGTCTTCATCGGAAGCCAGTTCGGCCTTATGCGGGTAGCCGGAGAGACCCCTTGGGTCAACATTCGGGGCAGGTCTTTGCGGCGTCGTATGTGCAGAATATGTCTGTTCTGCAAGTTACCCATGGGTCTTTGCCGAAAGTCCTTTCATTCTTTATGCGTCACGCGCGCGTACCGGTCGCCGAGGTTAACTCGTGACAAGCTTCAACCCTGTCTTTCTTCAACAAAACGCCTACGTCTATTCATCCGCTTCATGATGTCGAAACGCGAATTCAAGCTGATCGGTGCAGCAAAGCGGAAGTCCAGACTTAAGAGCACCACAGTCCGATACTTTCATGCCAAGCTGGCAACAGACCGTGACGATCAAAGGGAAACAATCACCCCACCACTGCCCACAGCCCCGCCAAAGCAGCAAACAGCACCATGTCCGCCCGGCGATATAGGTCCAGTGCGCGCCGGATATCGCCAGAGCCAAGATGGCGGCGTCCTCCCTCGTTCATTTCGCGGTCTTCGGTCAGCACTCCGCTGTAGTGGCGCGGACCTGCTATGCTGATGCCCAAAGCACCTGCCATGGCGGCTTCGGGCCAGCCTGCGTTGGGGGATCGGTGGTGTTTGGCGTCGCGCCTAATGGCGGCGAGGGCGGCTTTGGCGGAAGCCCCGGCTTGCGTCAGCGCCGATGCGGCCACCAACAGCGCAGACAGGCGCGAGGCGGGCAGGTTGATCCAGTCGTCAAGAATTGCCGCGGCCCGGCCAAAGTCCACATAACGGTCGTTCATATGGCCAATCATGCTGTCGGCTGTGTTGATCGCCTTGTAAGCAATCCCCCCCGCCGGACCCAGCGCCGCCAGCCACAGAACCGGGGCCACGATGCCGTCCGAAAAATTCTCGGCCAGACTTTCGATGGCGGCGCGGCACACGTCGGACTCGTCCAGCCGATCAGGATCGCGGCCCACGATCTGCGACACCGCTCGTCGGCCCGCCTCAAGCCCCCCGGTTTCCAGCGCGGTTGCCACCGCCGCCACATGGTCATGCAGACTGCGTTGCGCGATCAGGCTGGAACAAAGGACGGCCAAAACGATCAGCCCCGCGATGCTGTGCAGTGGCACGATCAGCAGGGCGATGCCACCTGTGACGGCCGACCCCAGCAGCAGAACAGCCACAACCGCCTGCCCACCCTTCCGCCGTTGCGCAGGGGTCCGGGTGACCACATTCCAGCGCCGCTCCAGCGCCGCGATCAGCGATCCGATCCACGTCACCGGATGACCGATCCGCGCAAACAAGGGTCGGGGGTAGCCAACCGCCACTTCGACCAGCATCGCCAGCAGGGCCAGACCAATTGCCATTTCAGCCCCTCCAGAACGCGGCGGGGCCACGGACCAGGAACCTTTCGGCCAGATCGGCGGTGCCTGCCGTGTAGTCCGCTCCCCCCAGCGCCTGCGCCGTGTCGCTGTCGGCGCGGGTGCCGATCCAAGCCGTCAGCAAAATACGGCGCAGCATGACCAAAACAGGCAACATCGCCTCGTCTGTCTGGGTCAATGCGCCCGCCTGCCGGTATCCTTCGCACCACAGGTCGGCGAGTTCAGGGATACGGGCGTCGGTTTCGATGAATGAGACTGCGGCGGCAAAGTCATACATCCGCCAGCCGAACCCGCAATCGTCAAAGTCGATAACCCACAGCCCATCGCCGTCGATCAGCAAATTGGCCAGCCGCAAGTCGGCGTGGATCAGACCGAACACCTCGGGGCCGGTGCCGTAAGCTGTCAGGCGAAGGCACAGGTCGGCAGACAGCCGTTTAAGAACGGCGCTGGCATCTGGTGTCAGACCGGGGGCTTTGCGCCAGTCTCCCCAATGCGGATCAGGGCCAAGGATCGTGTCGCAGTCCCACCGCTTGCGTGTGAAACCCGCAGGTCTGGGCCAACAGCGGGCGTGATCGTGCAACTGCGCAGTCGTCTGGCCAAGGTTGGCGAACCATGGGCGCAGATCGTCGCCCGGCACTGGCTCGCGCCCTGCGATCAGGGCGAAAGCCACGGTATAGCGGTTGTCGGTGCGATGGATCACTTTGCCATCCCGTGATGGCAGCGGTCGCGGACAGCGCAGGCCGGGGGTGGCTTGCAGGGCGGCAAGCCAGTCCAGTTCCGACGCGATCTCGGAGCGGGTGTGATAGCCCTCGCGGTGCTGCCGCAGAATGATCTGTGTGGGCTCGGCTCCTGCGATCCATGTCGTGTTCTCGGACTGGTTCAGGATGCGTAGCGAGGCGTCGGCAGCCAAGCCATAAGACGGAAGCAAAGCGCGAAGGGCGTCAGACATCGCTGGTCGTCCGCTGCATCAAGTAGATGTCCATGATCCAGCCATGCGTTGCGCGCAGGGCGGCGCGGGTTGTGATGATCGTGGGGCCGATCACATCAAGCGGGCCATGCAACAGGGTCTGCTGCGGCAAGCCAACATAGGCCCCCCACCAGATGGTTATTCCGGTCGGGTCCAGCACGTTGAACGCGCCACCTGCGTCCAGCATCACTGCCACGCTGTCAGCTCCAACAGGCCAGCCATGATCGCGCAGCCGCCTCCCCGTCGTGATGATCACCGGCGCGCCAAGGCTGTTCAGCGGAATGGCATGGGCAGCCGTCAGGACTTGCAGGCTGGTGATGCCGGGAACGACGCGGGTTTGCACGAGCATACCCGATTGCGACAGGTGGGCCGCGATGCGCAGGCTGCTGTCATATAGCGACGGATCGCCCCAAACCATCAGCGCCACGTTCTGCACGCCGGGGTGTGCAGCGATGGTGCGCGACCATGTGACCGCAATCGCTTCGTGCCAGTCGTTCACGCTAGACAGGTAATCGGGCGTGGCAGGGTCGCGGGCAGGCAAGTCAAACTCGGCCACTTGCACAGGGGAGTTCAGCACCTCGGCCAGGATGGCGCGTCGCACGTCGGCAAGGTCGGCCTTCCCCGCCCCCTTGAACGGAACGAGAATCAGATCTGAAGCGTTCAGCGCACGGACAGCCTCGCGCGTCAGGTGATCGGGATTGCCGGTGCCGATGCCGATTAACGTAAGCTGCAAGAGACCTCCGCAGGTTGGCGGGCGTGGTTGGGCCGCGCCTGCTGGATCAGATTAAACAGATGCTGCGCTGCGCTGCCAGAAATAGCCCGCAGTCCAGCCAAGGCACGCCCAGACCACCAGCCCTACACCCAGAACGCGTGCTGCAAACATCGCGGCGACTTCGGGGGGGGCGCTGCCATAGAACGCGTCAATATCAGGGGCGCCGATCACATGCGGGGCGGCCAGCAGACCGACGGCCAGCAACAATGCCCAAGGCTTGCGGCCATAACCGATCAGCGCCAGCGCACCGGCGGTTGCGGCGACCGTGCCCCACCACCATACCTGCCGCGCAGACAGTTCTGCCGCAATCGTGCCAGGCAGTTCGGGAGCAAGCCCCATCGCAGGGGCAAGCTGAAAGGCCGCAAAGCCCGCCAGCCCCCACAGCATGCCTTCAGCTGCGGCAATCTTGTATCCTGCAGCCTCGGCCAGACCGAACCCTGCCAACAGAAGCATGGCATACGAGGCATAGATCAAAACGGCAAACAGCACTGTCAGTCCGTTGCGGACAAGGTCGCTGGGCGGCAGGCCGTGGTCGTGGGCTGCCGTACTACCATGATTTGTACTGTCAGAGGATGCCGCAGGGTCGTGGGCTGGCGATGGCGGGATGGCGACCATATCGTCAATTGGACTGCCCGACGAAAAATGGGTTATCGCCCCGGATTCGTATTTCTCGCCCAAAAGGATATACTCTTGAACGAACGCGAAATGCAGCAGCGCTGCAAACAGCCCCGCCACACAGCCAGCGAACAGCGCGCTGGTCAACATGCGTTGGATCATCGGATCAGTGGCAGGGAAAGCCGGTGGCGTGGCGCACGTCATGTGCCGCGTCATGCAGGGCCGCCGATTGCGCATGGCCCGCCACGAACAGCAGAGCCAGACCCAAAGCGGCCATGAAAAGCACCGATATCACAGTCGAGGTGGCGGTCGGCCGCACGGTGGCCAAAGAAGTCGTCGTTGTCATCGTCTTGCTCCTAGCCGTCACACCCGACGGCAGTTGTGTTTCACCTTGCAGGGCCGGTCTCCTGGCTCGCGGGTCACGACGGGCTTTCGCCTTCCCATCCCGGTCAGGGGACAGTGGCCGATTGAAAGCCCGCTCACCGCTTACAGTCGCGGGGGCGGCTGGGGCTTTGGGCGCCTGTTCAGGTCCGCCCGTTCCCCATTCCCGTTTCAGTCCCTGTGCTTTGCACAATATGGAACACCTTGCCGCTTCACTAGCGCATGGCCGGGCAGATCGGTCAAGACAGGAAGCGGCGCTTGCGGTCGGATTGCGACGCAGGGGCAAGTTCTGACGCCCATTGCGCATCATCCCGGAATGCGGGCCAAGGCCTTGGTGCGCAAACCGCCCAAGGGCCGCGCGTCAGCAAAGCCGCCGTCGGGCGAGGCCGCATACATCCGCGCAAACACAATCAGGTCGGGCAGGTCTGCCGCGGTCAGGTCACCGAACAGATAGGCGGTCTTGCCTGCTTCACGGAACGCAATTGTCGAGGGGCGGGCGCAGCCGGACATGCAACCCGCAGGGCGGACCTGGGCCGCTATCCCGGCCTGATGCAACGCGTCGGTCAGCATGACTGCAAACCCGGTCTGCCCCAACGCGCAAGCGGTGCAGAGCAGGATGTTCATCGACCCTCCGCCAAGGGGCCATAAAGGATCACGGCGGGATGGGTGCCGGGATCGGCGGCCAATTGATCAGCCAACGCCGCGATGGTGCTGCGGCGCAGGCTTTGGTCGGGTTGCCCGACCGCCTCGGCCAGCAAAGCGGGCGTTGTGGCGGGCAGGCCATGAGCGATCAGGCGGTTGACCAGCAGTGGAAAGGTGCGCCGTCCCATGTAGACCACCGTCATGGCCAGCGGATCGGCAAGGGCTGCCATGTTCAGATCCTGAGGCAAGCCGCCAGTCACATCGGCCCCTGTGATGAATTGCACGCGGCGGGCTTGCAGGCGGCGGGACAGCGGAATACCTGCGGCTGCGGCGGCGGCAAATGCTGCGGGGACGCCGGGGATGATTTCATAACCTATACCGGCGGCGCGCAACGCCTCGATCTCTTCTTCCAGCCGCCCGAACAGGCCCGCATCCCCGGATTTCAGCCGGACGACCTTGGCCCCGGTCCGCGCATACTCGACCAGCAGACGGCTGACATGGTCTTGCTTGGGCGACGCGCGCCCTGCCCGTTTGCCAACGCTGATCAGGTCGGCTCCGGCGCGGGCGTGAGTCAGGATCGGGCCTGCCGACAGGTCATCGAACAGCACCGCATCCGCCGCCTGCAACCGGGCCGCAGCCTTCAGCGTCAGCAACTCTGGATCGCCGGGACCCGACGAGACGAAAGAGACAAACCCGGTCATGCGACCCCGGCGATCAGGTGAAAGAAGCTGCCGGTGGCACGGCCTTGGGCCGATCCGGTTTCGGGCACGGGGTTGCCGTTGGCGTCGGTGACATGGGCCAGCGGGGCGTCGGGTTGCGCCGTGATGGTGGCGTAATGGAATTCATGACCACGCAAGTGGCTATAGTTGGGCAGGCCGGGCATCGGGTGCAGCAGGGTCGCTTGCCGATAGCCGAGATGCATCTTGCGTTTGGCGAAACTCGTCTCCAGCCCCAGCAGGCCCGCCATTTGATGTCGTATGCCTGCCGCGTCGATCAAACCCGCCCCCATCGCCATATAGCCACCGCATTCGCCATGCACCGGACGGGTCAGGCCGAAGGCTTGCAATCTCGTCCGGAAAGTGTGGGCAGCGGCCAGACGGCCCGCGTGCAGTTCGGGATAGCCACCGGGAAGCCAGCAACAATCGGCGGTGTCGTCCGGGGTTTCATCTGCCACGGGTGAAAACGGCAGGACCGTAGCCCCTGCCTTGCGCCAGCCCTCGATCATATGGGGATAGACAAAAGAAAACGCGGCATCGCGGGCCAGGGCAATACGCTGGCCGGGCGGCGGTGTGGGCATGTGGCTTGTTTTAGGCAAGGGATGCGCGTTGGCCGCGTGCAGCAGGGCGTCAAGGTCAACATGCTGGGCGATCAGGCTGGCGGCGGTGGCGATCAGGGTCGACAGGCCGGATTGTTCCTCTGCCTGCACCAGACCCAGATGGCGTTCAGGCATCGTGATCGCCGCCGATTTCGGCAGCGCGCCGAACACGGTGATCCCGGCTGCTTCCATCCCGACACGGATAAGCGCCTCGTGCCGGGGCGAGGCTGTGCGGTTCAAGATCACCCCGGCCACGTTCAGACCGGGGCGAAACCGCGCCAAACCCTGCGCCACTGCCGCAGCGGTTTGCGCCTGCCCTGCTGGATCGAGCACCAGAATAACGGGCCAGCCGAAATGCTGCGCCATCTCGGCGCTGGACCCGGTTCCCCAGGCACCGGGCGTTGCCACGCCGTCGAACAGACCCATCGACCCTTCGGCAACGATAATATCCGCACTGTCTGCCTGTTGCGCGATCTGGTCTGTCAGCGCCGCAGGCATCGCCCAACTGTCAACGTTGAAGGAGGGCCGACCTGATGCTGCGGCATGAAACGCAGGGTCGATGTAATCCGGGCCGGATTTGAAACATTGCACGGTCAGGCCGCGATTGCGCAAGGCCCGCGCCAGACCCAGCGTCACTGTCGTCTTGCCAGTGCCCGAGGCGGGGGCTGCGATCATGAGGCCGGGGGTCATGCGGGCTCCGGAAAGCGCGGGTCGGTCCCGGTGGGGCGGAACCGACGGTCATAGTCGCCGGCATAAAGCCGCGATGTGCCAAAATCCTGCGCACCAAGGGTATGGCCAACAAGGATAAGCGCCGTCCGCTCCATCTCGGCACCAAGGCTGGCTTGCAGCGTGCCAAGCGTGGCGCGGACCACCCGCTCATCCGGCCAGCTTGCGCGCCAAACGACGGCAACCGGGCAATCGGGGCCATAGTGGGGGGTCAACTCTGCAATCACCCTGTCCAGCACATGCACGGACAAATGGATGGCAAGCACCGCTCCGGTCGCGGCAAACGCCGCAAGGTTTTCGGTCGCAGGCATGGCCGACGCGCGGCCCGACGTGCGGGTCAGGATGACCGATTGCGCCATGTCCGGCAGGGTCAACTCGGCGCTCAACGCAGCCGCAGCCGCCGCAAAAGACGGAACGCCGGGGGTCACTGTATGCGGGATGTTCAGCGCATTCAGCCGGCGCAGTTGTTCGCCCATCGCCGACCAGATCGACAGATCGCCCGAGTGCAGCCTTGCCACATCGTGCCCTGCGGCATCAGCTGCGGCAATCTCGTCGATGATCTGGTCAAGGCTGAGCGAGGCCGTGTTGACGATTCTGGCACCCGGCGGGCAATGGGCCAGCACGCCCTGTGGGACCAGTGACCCCGCATAGAGGCAAACCGGGCTGGCGGCGATCAGGTCGCGGCCCCGCAGCGTCAGAAGGTCAGGCGCGCCGGGGCCAGCGCCGATGAAGTGAACCGTCATGGGGTAATCCTTTCCAAGCGGGCAATGGCGATGGCGGCGATGGCGGCGGTGGCGGTGCGGTCGGGCGAGGTGTGGCGTTTGGCAACCAGCGTCGCACCGGGGCCTGCGGCGGCAAGGGCCGCGGACTCGGCCACGCTGCGGTGGCCATAGCGGGCGGGCAGTCGGGTGTTGGGCGTGGCGGGCTGAGAGGTCAACAGGTGCAGCGGAACGGCCCGTAGCGGCAGCTTCAGGTGGGTGGCAAGGCCCGTGATCGCAGGATGACCTGCCTTGTCGGCGGCAGTCGCGATGGCGGCCAGCCCCTGCGGCCCCCCCGCCGCCATCAGGGCGGCAAGCAAAGCGTCTTGCGTCGCGCCATTGCGAAACCCGAACCCTGCGACTTTCATCGTGTGACGCTCCATTGCACCAGGGGGCGGCTGGATTGCCAGCCCCGCATCCGGCCCAAAGTGGCGGCATGGGCAATCTCGACCCGCATCAGGCTGCCGCCGTGCAAGCCATGCCACTGGGTCAGCAGGCTTTCCGTCTCCAGCGTCACCGCGTTGGCCACCAGCCGCGCGCCGGGGTGAAGCGATTGCCACAGCGATTGCATTACCTTGGCATCCCCGCCGCCGCCAAGGAAAATGGCGTCAGGCCGGGGCAAGTCGGCCAGCGCTTGCGGGGCAGACCCCTCGGTCACCGTCAGGCGATGATCCACGCCAAAACTTGCAGCGTTTGCACGGATTTGCGACACTCGGTCAGCCCGAGGTTCAACGGCGTTGGCAATACCTCCGGCAAGGCACCATTCCACCGAAATCGACCCGGACCCTGCGCCGATGTCCCACAGCCGCTGACCGGGCCGGGGGGCCAAAGCCGACAGCGTATCGCCCGGATCGGGGATTTGGTGATCTGGCCGTCGTGGGTAAAGGCATCATCCGGCAAGCCCGAACTGCGGGGCAGGCCGAAGGCTCCGGCGATCGTTGTGGCGACGGCCACAGGGGCTGTGGCATCGGTCAGGGGCGCGTTGGCCGTGGTATGGCGGAGACGCTCGCGCGGGCCGCCGAGGGATTCGAGGACGGTCAGGGGCGATGCGCCGAACCCCAACGCAGTCAGATAGCCGGCAAACTCAACGACGGCAGGGCCGTCGCGCAACAGGCAGATCAGCCGTGCGCCGATGGTCAGATGGGGTCGTGCGCGCGCAAAGAGTTGGGCGTGCAGGCCAAGGCAGATCGTCTCTTCCAGCCGCCAGCCAAGCCGCGCGGCGGCAAGGCTGAAGGTCGAGGGTGCGGGATGGGCTGTCCACTCGGTCGGGTCCAGATGGGCGGCAAGGCTGCCACCTGCGCCAAACCAGAACGGATCGCCCGAGGCCAGAACGACGGTGGGCAAGCCGCGCCGGGCCAGAACGGCGACCGGGTCAAACGGCACCGGCCATGGCATGCCACGCTTGTTTGCCTGCACCAGATCAAGGTGTCGCGGGCCGCCAAATACGATTTCGGCATGGCTTAACGCCAATCGGCTTGCGTCCGACAGGCCCGGCAGGCCATCTTCGGTCAGTCCGATGATATGCAGCCAAGGATCAGCCATGCCCCGCGTCCTCGTTCTGGGCGGAACCACCGAAGCCAGCGATCTGGCGCGTGCTTTGGCCACGGCCGGGATGGACGCGGTGTTTTCCTATGCAGGGCGCACCGAGGCTCCGGTCGCCCAGCCGATACCGATACGGGTTGGCGGGTTTGGCGGGGTGGACGGGCTGGTGCGCTATCTGAAAACCGAACGCATCAGCCATCTGGTGGACGCAACCCACCCCTTTGCCGCACAGATAAGCGGAAATGCAGTTGCGGCAAGTGGCGTGGCAGGCGTGCCCCTGATTGCGTTCGAGCGGCCCGCCTGGGTGGCAGGACCCGGCGATGACTGGCGCCCGGTGAAGGGGATCGAAGGCGCGGTAAACGCCCTGCCAGATGCCCCGGCGCGGGTGTTTCTTGCGATCGGGCGGCAACATCTGATACCCTTCGCCGCCAGACCGCAACATTTCTATCTGCTGCGGCTGGTCGATGCGATGAACCCGCTGCCCCTGCCCCATGCGCAGGCGATCATCGCACGAGGTCCGTTTGACGAGGCGGGCGACTTGGCCGTGATGCAGGCCAACTGCATTACCCATCTGGTTGCCAAGAATGCAGGCGGGCGCGGGGCGCGCGCCAAGATGGATGCAGCGCGGGCTTTGGGCGTTCCGGTGATCCTGATCGACAGGCCGGTGTTGCCGGATCGGCAGGTGGCGGGGTCGGTAAAGGGGGTGTTGGACTGGCTGCATCACGCCGACCTTGGGGTGTAGACAAATCGCCCGACGCGGCGAGTGGCTGAATTGCCGACCAGAACGACGGTGCGCATGTCGGCCATGTCGGGCGTGGCCTCGGACAGCGTGACGGTGCGGATCGCCTCGTCCGGAGTGGTTACAGCGCGGGCAAAGGTGATCAGGCGGTCGGGCCCGCAGGTGTCGCGCAAGACGGTCAGGATGCGTTCAAACCCCTCGGGGCGGCTGGCCGAGCGGGGATTGTAGAAGGCCATCGCAAAGTCGGCGCTTGCAGCCGCCCGGACGCGGGACTCGATCAGGGCAAAAGGTTTGAGGTTATCGCTGAGGTTGATGGCGCAGAAATCGTGGCCCAAAGGTGCCCCTGCCCGTGCGGCGGCGGCGAGCATGGCGGTGATGCCGGGCAGGACGCGGATATCGAGGGATTGCCAGCCGGGCACACCCTCCAAAGCCTCGAACACCGCACTCGCCATCGCAAACACACCCGGATCGCCCGACGACACCACCACGACCTGCCGCCCCTCTGCCGTCATCATCAGCGCGGCACGGGCGCGCTCCAGTTCGACCCGGTTGTCGGACGGATGCAGCGTAAGGCCATCACGCGGGGCGATACGGGCGACGTAAGGGATGTAGCCGACCACGTCGGTCGCACCGGCAAGCGCCGCGCTGACTTCGGGCGTGATCAGGGCGTCGTCACCGGGTCCAAGACCTGCAATGGTCAGTGTTCCGGTCATTCCGGAACCTCTGGCCGCCGACCGTGACCATGCACCAGCACAATGGCGAAATACGGGCAATCGGTGCTGTCGATCTGTGCCAGCGGCACCACCCGTTCATTCGGCATCGTGCCACGCTCGACCAGCCACGCCGCGTCCAGCCTGCCCACAGCTTCCAAGGCGCGGCGCACCTTGGGCAGGTTGCGCCCGGTTTTCATCACCACCAGCGCGTCGGCGGCGGCCATGTGGCGGATCAGATCAGCCTCGGGCAAGGTCCCCATCAACACCGTCAACACATCGTCGCCCCAGGTGATTGGCACGCCTGTCGCCGTCCAGCAGCCGACCATGCCGGGAATACCGGGGATCACCTCGACCGGAACACGGTCTTGCAGGCGGGTTTGCAAATGCATGAACGAGCCGTAGAAAAACGGATCGCCCTCGCACAGCACCAGCACATCCTCGGTCGCGGCGAGGGTGGCCAGACGGTTGGCCCAACCGTCATAGAACGTGGCCAGCGCATGGATGTATTCGGGGCTGTCGAACGGCAGTTCGGTGGTAACGGGATATTCCATCGGGTACTCGGTCACATCCGCCCGCAGCATCCCTTCGACAATGCGGCGCGCCTGACCGGGGCGGCCTGCCTTGCGGAAATAGGCGACATGGATCGCCGCCCGGATCGCCCGGTCGGCCCGCAGGCTCATCAGATCGGGGTCGCCGGGGCCAAGCCCGGTGCACAGAACCCGGCCCATCAGATCTCGACCCGGCTGGCCAGCGCATTGACGGCAGCGACAGTGATCGCCGATCCGCCAAGACGGCCCTGCACGATCAGCGATGGCACCGGGGGGGCGGCCATCAGCGCGTCCTTGGATTCGGCGGCCCCCACAAAGCCTACCGGACAGCCGATGATCGCGGCGGGGCGCGGGCAAGTGGGGTCGGCCAGCATGTTCAGCAGATGAAACAGCGCCGTCGGGGCGTTGCCGATGGCGACGACGGCCCCGCCCAGATGCGGCCTCCAGAGTTCCAGGGCTGCGGCGGACCGCGTGGTGCCCATCGCCCGCGCCATGTCGCGCACCGCGGGGTCCTGCAGCGTGCAGATCACCCTGTTATGCGCGGGCAGGCGCGACGGGGTGATGCCCTCGCTGACCATCCGCGCGTCGCACAGGATGGGCGCGCCAGCCTCAAGTGCGGTGCGGGCCGCGATGGCCATGCCGGGGGTGAAGCGGATGAAAGCCTCCAGCCCGACCATGCCCGCCGCATGGATCATCCGGACGGCGCAGATTTCTTCCTCGGGGGTGAAGCAGGCAAGATCAGCTTCGGCCCGGATCATCGCAAAGGACTGCCGGTAGATCGCGGCACCATCGGTTTCATAGCTGTGAATCATGGCAAGGCCCTGAATAGATCGGGAGAGGTCAAGAGCATGTCGGCGCCAAGGCCGGTCAGATCAGGCGTATCACCTGCGCGCCGATTACGGATCAGGGAAAACCCGTTGGGCGTGGCGGTCAGGGTGACCGGCGCAGGTCCGGGATGGGCACAGCCCTTGGCGCAGCCCGAGACATGCAGATGGCTGCCGTCGGGAACATGCGCGGCCAAGCTGCGCGCAAGACTGCGGGTTTCGGCATGGGCCTGCGGGCAACCGGGCGCACCCGTGCAGGCGGTCACGCGCAGCAGGGGATTGTTTGGCGTAGTAATCAGGTCAGGGTGGTTGGCGACAGTGTGGGCAACATCCTGCCCCATGAACGCCAAGGCATGCCACGGGGTCAGGCGGATCGGCGACCTCGCAGCATCGGCCAGCAGGTGCAGCGTCGCGGCAGGGATCTGACCGAAGGCAAAGGCGATGCGAGACGCGCCATTATACTGTCCAGGCTGGAACGGGTCTGCCACCGGGTTGGGCACTGTATCGCCCGCCAGATGCGGCGGGATGACCGCCCCGCGCGCCAGATGGGCGCGCATCCGCCCGCGTCCGCCCGCATCGACGCCGCCAGAAGCCGCGAACCACTGCGCAAGGGCAATGGCAACCGCCACAGCCTGTTCGGTCGATGCGACGCGCCGGCCATATGCCGCCCCGTCAGCCC
>Ga0209284_10005172_pt1 | contig 13852 bp, 13 predicted proteins | sample FRY03_FD_187211 | JGI IMG/M metagenome (GOLD analysis project Ga0209284, IMG submission 187211) | Freshwater microbial communities from Lake Fryxell liftoff mats and glacier meltwater in Antarctica - FRY-03 (SPAdes) (version 2) | ecosystem: Environmental > Aquatic > Freshwater > Ice > Glacier... | reverse complement strand
ATTCATTTTAATGTTGGAATCTTTATATTCTTCAGCAAACATTTCTGTAAAACTACAAACGGCAGCTTTTGAAGTAGAGTAGGCGGTAAGTCCGGCAAATTTCATACTTCCTTGAAAACCACCCATCGAACTGATATTTACAATATGACCACCTTTTTCAGTCATTTTTGGTAAAGCAGCTTGAACAGTTTGCATCACGCCAATTACGTTAACTTGATAACAAGCATCGAAGTCTTCTTTAGTAATTTCTCCAAACGGTTTGTTGACTAAATATCCTGCATTGTTGATAAGGATATCGATACAATCGATTGATTTAAAAATTTCTGAAGCTTGTTCTTGAACATCTTTATTTAAATCAAATCCAAAAGTCTTAACATTTGAAAGTGATGTAAAATCTTCCATACTTTTAGTATTTCTTGAAAGCGCTATAATTTGATGATTTGAATCTTTTGCCAAACGTTCAACTATCGCTTTACCTATCCCTCTACTTGCTCCAACTATTACTATTGTTTTCATTTGTTGTGGGTTAATTGCATTAACCCTTTTTTTGGTTAATTGCATCGTTGTGGGTTAATGTAATTAACCCATTTTTGGTTTTTCGCGTTTTGGTGTATGGGCGAATTGTAATTCGTCCCTACGCATCAAAACTTATTACCACTTTTTCACTTGCTGGGTGTGCTTGACATGTCAAAATATATCCTTCAGCAACTTCTTCATCTGTTAAAGCATAATTCATTGTCATGGTTGCTTTTCCTTCAAGAACTTTTGCTTTACAAGAACAACAAACCCCACCTCTACAAGAATAGGGAGCATCAAATCCTTCTTTATCTAAAATGTCTAAAATTGCTTTTCCGTTTGACTTTAATTTGAACTCGATAACCTCACCATCAAGGGTAACTTTAACATCACTTTCACCTTTAAAATCTATAGCTGGTTCAGTAGTTTTTGAAGCCATAATTGTTGGAGTAGTGAACAACTCAAAATGAATTTTATCTTCAGAAATACCAAACATTTTTAAAGTGTCAACACCTGCCTTAATCATTACTTCAGGACCACATAAAAAGAAAGCATCTGCCTTTAAAATATCTAAATCTTGCTTAATAATTTCACTGATATTTTCTTTGTCCAAACGACCTTTTTTATATCCTTCTTTATCTTCTTGAGATAAAAATTGAGTAGTCTTTAAATGTGCTAAACTTATCAATTCGTCGTTAAAAAGAATTGAATTATGCGATTTATTACCGTAAAACAAGTTCATTTCTCCTTTTCCATTCGCTAATGATTTTGCAATAGAAAGGATTGGAGTGATACCGGAACCAGCAGCAAAAGCAACTACTTTTTTAGCGTTATCTTTTAATTGAAAATTACCTTCTGGTTTAGAAACTGAAAGGGTCATTCCTTCTTTTGCTTCTTTGTTAAACCAAACCGAAACAGTTCCATTTTCTACCGCCTTTACAGCAACTGAAAGTGGCTCATTTTTACCACTACAAATAGAATAAGATCTTCTTTCTTCTTTTCCGTTTACCTCAATAATAAAGTTAATGTATTGACCTGGAATAAAATCAAAAGTTGATTTTAAATCTGAAGGGACATCAAGTGTAATTTGAACACTGTCTGAAGTTAGACGTTTAATTTTTTGAATTGATAAATCGTAAAACCCTTTGTGTTTTTTACCACCTTCTTTTTTGAATAATTTTCCAAATAATGCCATAATTTTATGTTTTAAAATAGTTTAATAAACTTGTTAATCGTCGAATGATACTGTTAATTTTTCACTTGTAGGGTGTGCTTGGCACGTTAAAATATATCCTGCTTCTACTTCTGAAGGATCTAAAGCGTAGTTAATGTCCATTCTTGCTGTTCCTTCTAAAATTTTAGCTTTACACGTACAACAAACACCACCTTTACATGCAAAAGGTAGATCACCACCTGCTTTATATGCTGCATCCAAAATTGTTTCCCCGTCCGAATCCATTGCTAGTTCTAAACTGTCTCCATCCATTATAACGGTAACATTGGAAGCAATTTTCGGTTCGTTCGATTCTTTCTTTGGAGCTACTGTTTCACTGGTTGTGAATAATTCGAAATGAATATTCATAGGATCTTTAACGTAACCTTTGAACTTATCTCGAACACTATGAGTCATCTGTTCAGGACCGCAAACAAATACTTCATCAATCTCTGTATTTTTCAGAAATGCTTCGTATAGTTCTTCAATTTTAGCAGCATCAATTCTACCTTTTTGAATTTTATTTCCAAGACTTTCTCTTGATAAAATATGAACAACACGGAGGTTATTCATGTGCTTGTTTTTCAACGCTTCAACTTCTTCTCTAAAGATAATACTAGCGAAACCTTTGTTGCCATAAAATAACGTAACATCACTATTTGGTTCGTTTTCTAGTATTGTTTTAGCTATGGAGATAATTGGAGTGATACCACTTCCAGCAGCTATAAGAACATATGATTTTTTGTGAGCAGGATTACTTTCTAAGTGAAAATTTCCTGTAGGAGTCATAACATCTAATGTATCTCCAATTTTTAATTTTTCATTTGCAAAAGTAGAAAATTTCCCTTCCTCGATTTGTTTGATAGCAACTCTCCATTCTCCTTCATTTGGAGAAGAACAAAGAGAATAAGAACGACGTGTATCTTCAGTATTTATAGTGCTTCTCAATGTTAAATATTGCCCTGCAAAGTATTTATAATCGGTTTTTAATTCTTCTGGAATTGTGAAAGCAATCGAAACGGTATCTTCTGTTTCTTTACGGATATCCGCTATGCGTAATGTATGAAATGTTGGATTCATCTTCTTTTTTGTTTGAAAACAAATTTAAGCATTATTTATATATTGTTGATGATGTGTGTTGTTTCTGTCAAGTCGCGACTTGTCAGTACGTGTGGTTTGGTAAGGTCATGTCGTGACATGACCGTATGGTGTGGTATATGGAATATGTATGGTTGTGATTTTGTAATTGAAAATTATTTTGTATTTTTATTTATGCAATTGTTTTGTTATCCGTTGGTTCATGTCGCGACTTGACCCAAACAAGATAACAAACACGATACAAAACACCACACGCATCAATCAAAATCAAAAAATAACCATTTAAATCAAAATCAATGAGAGTCAGAAAAAGAAACCGAATGCTGGGATATGATTATTCCCAAGATAATTTATATTTCGTTACAATCTGTCTTAAAGACATGGTATGTACATTTGTAAATGTAGAAAATAAGCAGATGCTATTAAACAGTTATGGAGAAATTGTCAAAAAGCAATGGTTTTGGTTGACTGAACAATATTCATATATCGAATTACATGCATTTGTGGTCATGCCAAATCACATTCATGGAATTATTGAAATCAAAAGAAACAAGGCTATGATTGACAATCAAAAAATAAAACCCCTCTCTCAGTTAATTGGAGCTCTTAAAACAACATCATCGAAACAAATTCATTTATTGGGTGAATCTGACTTTGTTTGGCATCGCTCTTTTCATGACCATATAATTCTAAATGAGGAAGCATTTGATAAAATATCGAAGTATATTGAGAATAATCCAATGAAATGGAAAGAGGATAAGTTTTCTGTAAATCATTAAAAAAGAAAGTGTTAATAATAGCTATCGTTTTCTTTTTGTTGAAGTAATATTTGCTATTTAAACTAAATCACTCCACCAAAAAAAAGGACTCTGATTTTTTTAAAAGAATACTTTTTTTAAATCAAAGTTTATTCGTTAAATTTGTTTGAATACAATCTTTACATTATGGAAGAAGTAAATAAAGCTGAATTAGAAAGAAAATTTCAAGAGAAGATTGATAATGAGATCAGGATTGAACCAAGAGATTGGATGCCTGACGCTTATCGTAAGACCTTGGTTCGTCAGATTTCTCAACATGCGCATTCAGAAGTTGTAGGGATGTTACCTGAAGGAAACTGGATTACACGTGCGCCGAATTTGAGACGAAAAGCGGTTTTATTGGCTAAAGTTCAAGATGAGGCAGGTCATGGATTGTATTTATACAGTGCTGTTGAAACATTAGGAACAGATCGTGAAAAAACAATCGACGATTTAAATGCAGGTATTGCAAAGTATTCGTCTATTTTTAATTATCCAACTACTTCCTGGGCAGATATGGGTACTGTGGGCTGGTTAGTTGATGGTGCTGCTATTATGAATCAAGTTCCATTGTGTAGATGTTCTTATGGACCATATGCAAGAGCAATGGTAAAAGTATGTAAGGAAGAATCTTTTCACCAACGTCAAGGATATGAAATCATCACCACTTTAGCGAAAGGAACTCCAGAGCAAAAAGCAATGGCGCAAGAATCTTTAGATCGTTTTTGGTGGCCTTCATTAATGATGTTTGGACCAAGTGATAACGATTCTCCTCATTCAGCGCAATCTATGAAATGGAAAATTAAGCGTTTTTCAAATGATGAATTACGTCAGCAATTTGTTGATGTTACTGTTCCTCAGGCTGAATTATTAGGATTAAAAGTTCCAGACGATAATTTAAAGTTTAACGCAGAAACTGGTCATTATGAATTCAGCGAAATTAATTGGGATGAATTTTGGGAAGTTGTGAAAGGAAATGGTCCTTGTAATAAAGAGCGAGTTGACGCTAGAAGAACTGCTAAAGAAAATGGTGCTTGGGTAAGAGAAGCAGCAAATGCTTACGCAGCAAAAAGAAAAGAACGACTAGCTGCTGGTGTTTAGCTTTTAGTAATTGGAATTAGCGAGAAATAATAATAAGAAATAATAATTTTAGCAATTAGTAAATAGTTACAGCACACAAGCTAACAACTGACAACTAAAAGCTAGCAACTAAAGAAATATGTCAAATAGTGAATGGCCTTTATGGGAAGTTTTCATAAGATCTAAGCAAGGATTAAACCACAAGCATGTGGGTAGTTTAAGAGCTTCAGATGAAGTGATGGCAATTGAAAATGCAAGAGACGTTTATACACGTCGTTCGGAAGGAATAAGTATTTGGGTTGTAGCTTCAAGTCAAGTTTTTGCTTCTGAACCAGGTGATGCTGATTCTTTATTCGAACCAGCAGATTCTAAAGTTTACCGTCATCCTACTTTTTATGTAGTGCCGGATGAAATTTCGCATATGTAAATGAGTGATTAGTCATTAGCAATTAGTTGTTAGTGATTAGTTGTTAGAAATGAGGAGTTTATTATCATTTTGATAAATATAATTTATAATTGTAAAATGTTGAGTTACTTAGCTAAAAGCTAATAACTAACAACTAATAACTTAGTAATGAATATACAAGAAGCTTTATTTCAATATACTCTTCGATTAGGAGACGATAGTTTGATCCTTGGTCACCGTTTATCTGAATGGTGTGGACATGGACCAGTTTTAGAAGAAGATATTGCAACAATCAATATTTCTTTAGATTTAATAGGTCAGGCTACTAATTTATTAGCGTATGCTGGTAAGTTAGAAGATAAAGGTCGTGATGAGGATGCACTTGCTTTTCTTCGTTTACAACATGAATACAAAAACATTTTACTAGTAGAGCAAACGAATGGCGATTTTGGTAAAACAGTCATGCGTCAGTTTTTCTTTGATAGTTATCGTAAATTATTATTTGAGCGTTTGGTTCAATCTCCAGATGTTCAATTGGCAGCAATAGCAGATAAAGCTTTAAAAGAAACGAAATACCATTTGAAACATTCTTCAGAATGGATTATCCGTTTAGGAGATGGAACAGAAGAATCACATACTAGAATTCAAGATTCATTGGATTGGTTGTATAAATATTCAAATGAGTTGTTTTTCCAAGATGAGGTAGAACAAACATTGGTTGAGAATGGAATAATACCATCTTTAGAAGGATTAGAAGCCGAATGGAATGCCTATGTTGAAGCTATTCTTAAAGAAGCAACTCTGACGATTCCAACTAATAATTGGAAACAGTCAGGTGGAAGACTAGGAAAACATACGGAACATTTAGGACTGTTGTTGACAGAATTACAGTACATGCAACGTACTTACCCAAACATGCAATGGTAACAGAAAAAGAGATTTGGGGATTTTTGGAGGAAGTTTTTGATCCAGAAATTCCCGTTTTAACTGTTGTCGATTTAGGAGTTGTTCGAGCGGTTGAATTATTAAACGACAATTCTTGTAAAATAACCATAACACCTACTTATACTGGATGTCCTGCAATGAAAGTTATGGAGGAGGACATTATCTCTAAACTGAATGAAAAAGGCATTCCAAACGTTTCTGTTGAATTAACATTGCACCCTTCTTGGACAACCGATTGGTTAAGTGAAACAGGAAAACAAAAATTGCAAGAATACGGAATTGCACCACCAGAACATGAAGTAGATAAGAGTGTTTTGTTTGCAGATCCAACTACTGTTCCATGTCCTTTATGTAAGTCTAGGAATACAAAAATGGTGAGTCAGTTTGGAAGTACTGCTTGTAAAGCACATTATCAATGTAAAGATTGCTTAGAACCGTTTGATTACTTTAAGTGCTTGAAGTAATTGTTTGAAGAGTTTATTATGATTACTTCACAACCAATTTCTGCCTGTAAAATTGATCATTAACATTCACTTCTAGTATATAAATTCCTGGTGCTTCTTGTAATTCAATTTGAATTTTATCCTTCAATGAGGTATGACGATAATCGATACTTCTTCCCGAAAGGTCTTTTACAATAATGTCACCATCTTTCAAATCAAAATCAAGTTGAAGGGTGAATATTCCATTAGATGATGGATTGGGGTAGATTTTTAGTTTTAGGTTAGAAGAAATAGGAGTAATGCTATTAGTACTATTCGAAATAAGAATTTCTAAAATTTCACTAGGGCAGTCGCTTTCTTGATTTACGATATAGTAAGTAGTATTGTCAACTAATACGGATGAATTATCTAGTGCGTTTTCTTGTTGAAAAGCATCTTCTGGGGTTTCATACCAAACATTAAAACCATTAGAAAATACTATCTCTGACAGTTGCATCCCTGGTAAAATAGGTTGATTTAAATCTAAAACTGGAGTTACTGCTGCTTCACAAGGAGATTTTTTAGCGATTGAAAAGGCAGAATAGTTAGCTAATTTTAGCGTATCGATTGTACTAAATGAACCACTGTATAAATCGCTAATTGTGTTAAACAAAGAAATACTATCTAGAAAAGAAGGAATAAGTTCCCATTTTAAAGAACTAGGATTATAACCAGCTAAAGTCAACTCTATTTTCGAAGTAGTTGGAAAATCTAAAAGTAAATCATTTGAACTCCATCCGAAACGAAGCATAGCAGAATCACCTGTTAATTCCCAATAAATAAGAGTTGAAAGTTGTGTTAGGGTTGTGTCAAGGTTATTAGAAAAAACATTTGGGTCTTGGTTATAAAAAGCAGCAGTAAAAGTTCCTAGTTTTGTTGGGGTAATTTCACTTGGTGCATAAGCTAGATTTTGACCAATTGGAAAGACTGTAGATTGATTGATTGTCTTTGATAGATAGCCATCAATGAATTGTTGGTTAATTGCTATTGAAGGGTTCAAATAACTAGTCCCCTATAAGATGAATTGTCCAAAATTAGATGTACGCTCAGTAATTATTTGACCATCATTGTTAAAATAAATTTCATTTGAATCAACATATATGAAACTATTTTCGCTGATGTATACAGGTCCATTTACCTGTATCTGAGAAAATAATGGACTAGAAAGTAGAATCAAAAATAAATAAATAAGCTTTTTCATTACCTGTAAGGAGTTTTTCGAAAGAATTAATTTAATTTCTCTATTGAAACTTGATGGTTTGCATTACTCTCGCCTACAATAAATATAATTTTATAATTATCTCCACTGGCATCGTCTTTAAATAAAATCTCTTGACGATCACCTTCTTCTAATAAGTTCAAATTACTCTCCCAAAAGCTAACTGCTTGGTCTAATGTTTTACCGATTATTTTCCAATAAGAAATACTTGGAGCTATTCCCGAAGCATTACTTGGTGTTAGAGAATAGATATTGGTGGATGTACCGCTCACAGTTGTAGTTCCGCTAACTAGACTTAATTGTAAGGAATTATTTCCTGATGATGGAATGGTAATATTTAGGTTTCCTAGAGTTACTGTTCCATTTGTAATTGTTTGATAAGTTTTTGTGTTTTCAGAAATTGGGGCATTTCCGTTTAAGCCTACATTGTAGTTTGTAATGCGGTTATAATTTGCTGCATTATCATAATTTACAGCTAGCGTATTGTCTTCCACATACCCTTTTGTAATATTCAAATTAGCGATATTCGTATAAGTTGTTGTTGATCCAAAATTAATAATCTTTCCTTTTTCAATAGTTGAAGTTCCCCCTGTTACGTCAGCGATCATATTGCTTATTTGAACAAATTTTACATTTCCAACAGTTTCAAATAATGATTTCCCAACAGCAGTTAAGTCCATATTAGAAAAATTCGTCTTATAAATAAAACCTCTATTTGCTTCTAAGTAAATACACTTTAACGTTGTACCATCAATTCGGATGTTCGAAAAATTTAAGTCGTTAATCGCTATCCCATTAGAACCCGAACTTAAAATGGATATACCAAATTGTGCTTTTTGAATGTTTACATTTGAGATAGATACATTTTGTAATTGAGCTCCAGCTGAATTAATTTTAATACCTGTTGCAGTTCCAGCATTTTGATTTTCTATTTGAATTCCATTTAAAGTTAAGTTTCTACAATTACCAGAAACATTATCAGATTTTATGAAAATAGATTCTTTTGCAATGTTTGAGCACCTCAGATTAGTTAGGTTTCCACTATTTATTTTGAAAACTTGACCCATGTAGGCATTGTAGCATTCAATGTTTTCAGCTTGTACAAAATCTAAACCTTCTAATAATACAGAATGAAAAGGAGATGTTGTATTTGCTCCAACTGTTATAATATCTTTAAGTCTGCAATACTTTCCAGTATTCATCGCTGGAGTTACTCTAAAACAATCGTCAGGACTTAATAATTGGACTCCTAAACCTTGAACAGCTACATGTGTTCCACTAAAATTAAGTTTATTTAAAAAAATTGTTCCAGCTTCCAGCGTATCGCCAACCAAAATAGGCATTATTCCAAGGATGTTTACAGTATTTGTAGGTATAGCTACACCATCGTAAATATATTTACCAGCAGGAAAGAATAGTGGAGCACCAGCAGCATCTTCAATAGAAGAGCGTATTAGCGAAGAGTAGTCATTTCCATCAGGTAAGATTCCTAAATCTGCAGCATTAGTAATTAGGCTGTTATTATTATTTGTTGAATTATTCGAAGCTGTTATTTTCTTCCAACTTCCATTTGAATAAATGAATTCCAAACCAGTGCCATTCTCAATAATCAATCCATCAAAATAAGCGTTATTTCCACCTAAAGTATTGTTAAATATGACTAATCGATGGCCATCTATTTGTGGGGTGTAGCTTGTGATTGTTATCACTCCTGTTCCAGTTCCTTCAATAATAGCAAGTGATGTTTCTTGATCAATATTTATAAAGTTATTTGAGATGGTGAAATTAATCCCTCTTGTAGTTATCGCTCCGTTGACATCTAAAGTTGTTTTAGGGTCATTCGTATTGAAACCAACTTGCGCTGAAAACTCGGAGTAAATTAGATTTATAAAAAAAATAGAAATTATTATAATTGAACGCATATTTAGTTTTTTGTAAAGTAAAAATACTTGTTTATTTTTAAATAATAACAAATGAGCATATTTACGTTTGTCCGGGTCAACGTCAAAAGTTGGGGACCATTAATTTCTCTTATGTTTTTTCTGATACTTTTTTTAGCTGAAAAAAGTATCCAAAAACAGCTTTTTCAATATTACAAGAAACTTTTTACGTTCCGTTTCGCTCCACAAAAATCGTGGATAAATGTTGATACCGATTACGTATTCAATACGGTCTTTATTTCATCAGACCATTTTCATACTGTATCGGCATCGTTTAAAAAAAAAAATGTTGAACTCCATCCCTTGTTCCTTACATCTCCATTTCATTGCGATGTGGAACGCACTTCCGTTCCAATGATAAATGTTGAACTCCATACTTTTCTTATTAGTAGTGTTATAATTTTGAAAAGTATTCCGTTCCATTTATCAATTCTGTGCAAGATTGTATTTACCGCTTCGAAGTTTGAAATTATAGATCTGTTTTTGAATTTTAAACAAACTGATTTTAGAACTAATTTAAAATTACGCCAACATCTTAAATTATTGATTGTTAAGTTTATAATGTGTGAATAAGGTGAAAAATATTAATTTTTAATGAAAAATATTTTTGCAATTTATATGGATTAAACTTTATCCCAAGAAAATGGTTGTGACCCGTTTGTCTAGCTACTATTCCCAGATAAATCATTTGGCATAAAAAAGCCAGTTCAATAGTTGAACTGGCTTTTTTTATGTATAAATTTAAATTATTCTAAATCAGGCATTTCTCTTGTAAACGCAGGTATTCCAGTAATTTCCATTCCAGTAATTAATAAATGAACATCATGTGTACCTTCATACGTTAAAACAGATTCTAAATTTGCCATATGTCTCATCATAGAATATTCACTTGTAATACCCATTGCACCATGAATTTGACGTGCTTCTCGTGCAATATTTAAAGCAATTTCACAATTGTTACGTTTCGCCATAGAAATTTGAGCGGTAGTTGCTTTCCCTTCATTTCTTAGTTGACCTAATCGGTAAGTTAACAATTGAGCTTTAGTAATTTCAGTTAACATTTCTGCTAATTTCTTTTGTTGCAATTGAAAAGCACCAATTGGAACATTGAATTGAGTTCTTTCTTTACAGTATCTAACCGATTGATCATAACAATCCATAGCAGCACCTAAAGCACCCCAAGCAATACCAAAACGAGCAGAATCTAAACAGCTTAAAGGAGCGCCTAATCCAGATCTTCCTGGTAAAATATTTGATTTTGGGACTTTTACATTATCAAAAATCAACTCTCCTGTAGATGAAGCTCTTAATGAAAGTTTACCATGCATTTCAGGAGTTGAAAAACCTTCCATTCCTCTTTCTACTATAATCCCATGTATTCTTCCAGTTTCATCTTTAGCCCAAACTACTGCAATAGCAGCAAAAGGAGCGTTAGAAATCCACATTTTAGCACCATTAAGGATTACATTTTCACCATCTCCAGCATCTTTGAAGTTGGTAATCATTCCTCCAGGATTTGATCCATGGTCTGGTTCGGTTAAACCAAAACAGCCCATCATTTCACCTGTAGCTAATTTAGGAAGGTATTTGTTTTTATGATCTTCAGAACCATATTTCCATATAGGATACATTACTAATGAACTTTGCACAGAAGCAGTAGAACGTAATCCAGAATCACAACGCTCTAACTCTTGCATTATCAATCCATATGAAATTTGATCTAAACCAGGACCGCCATATTCTTCAGGAATATATGGACCGAAAGCACCAATCTCTCCTAAACCACTTAAAATATGCATAGGAAAAGTTGCCTTTTCGTAATGCTCATCTATAATTGGAGACATTTCTCTTTTTACCCATGCTCTTGCAGCATCACGAACCATTTTATGTTCATCAGTAAACAAATCATCTAAGTTGTAATGATCAGGGTGTGTGTATAAATCTGTTTTCATATCTAAATTATTTGTTTTTTTAGTTCAAATTAATTTTATCTTATTACAAAAATAATTCTTTTTTTGTCTTCAACGAAATATAAATCAATTTGGATGTTAACTTTGTTGAAAATAAAATAAATTGACTTTTATTAATCAGATATTTGGAAATACTAATTTGGATTCTATTCCGTCCTATTTGTTGCCGCGAGGTGAAAACATTTCACATCTTGTAATTCCTTTATTAGTTATTTCATTTATACTTTTATCAATCTCAAAGTATTTAAATCCGTCAATTTTCAGATCTCTTATTAAATTATTGTTTGCTTCTAAGAATTTTGATCAGATTATTAAAGAAGATTTGAAATTAAGTTCTGGTAGCTCTATTATCCTTATTGTAAATTATTTTTTCACTACTACTAGTTGTATATTTTTAAGTTTATACTTAACGATAGACATGGGGATGTATAATTTATTACTATTTGCATTTTTATTGCCTTTTGGAATTGTTTTATTACAATCTCTTAGTTTTTGGTTAATTGGCTGGATGTCAAAGGAAATAAAAATTCTATCTTATCCAGTATATGAAACGTTAGTCGTTATTGAAATTATTGGTGTTGTGCTTTTTTTCGTTTCATTAGTTTGGGTTTTAAACCCTAACTACTCATTTTTATTGTTTCAAATATTTATTTGGTTAACGTTGTCTGGATATATCTTCCGAACATTAAAAAGCTTTTTAAGTGTTTTGCAAAGAGGTGCATCATGGTATTATATTATTTTATACCTTTGCACTCTTGAAATTCTACCATTATTAGTAGTGAACTACTATGTGTCGGAAAATTTCATAAAATAATAAGTGGTTTATTTTAAATTTTTGAGCATTGGCAATTAAAACAATTTTAGTATCTCAGCCTAAGCCGGAAGGGATAAAGTCGCCGTATTTTGATTTGGCAGATAAATATAAACTGAAAATTGATTTCAGACCTTTTATATTTGTAGAGGGTATAAATGCTCAAGAATTTAGAACGCAAAGAGTAAATCTTCAAGATCACACAGCAATTATTTTAACATCTAAAGCTGCAATTGATCATTTTTTCAGAATTGCTGAAGAGACAAGGTTTACTGTTCCGGATACAATGAAGTATTTCTGTATTTCTGAGGCGGTAGCTTATTATCTTCAAAAATATGTGAGTTATAGAAAACGTAAAATTTTCTTTGGTAAACAAACAATTGATGATTTAGTAGACGTTATTAAAAAACACAAAAAAGAAAATTTTCTATTGCCATGTACGGATATCCTTAGAGATAAAATTCCTTTAACTTTAGAAGAGCATAAAATTCCTTTTACTAAAGCAGTTTTATATAGAACTGTTGCTGCAGATTTATCTGATTTAGAAGATGTGTATTATGATATGCTTGTCTTTTTTAGTCCGGGTGGAATTGAATCATTAATGAAAAATTTCCCTGACTTTAAACAAAATGAAACTAAAATAGCAGCATTCGGTCCAACTACTGCAAGTGCAGTGGTTAAAAACAACTTACGTTTGGACGTTCATGCTCCTATGCCGAATGCACCATCAATGACAGGTGCAATAGAACTTTTTGTTAAAGAGCAATTGAAAAAGAAATAAATTTCAACATTTTTCCATTTTTATTTTAAAATTTTAACTGATTATAAAAAATTAGTTGTAAATTGGTACACTTATATTAAGTGATTTTAATGCTATAAAACTATTTCTATGAAAAAACAATTACTTTTATTAGGATCTTGTATTTTAACAAGTATCTTTTCATTTTCTCAAAACACACCTGTTAGTCAATCTGTTGAACAAAAAAATGCGATTTTAGAAGAATTAACAGGGATTCATTGTACTTTTTGTCCTGATGGTCACAAAATTGCAAAAGAAATTTCTGATGCTAACCCAGGAAGAGTTGTGGTCGTAAATATACATGCAGGTGGTTACGCTACTCCATCTTCAGGAGAAGTAGATTTAAGAACTACTGATGGTACTGCTCTAAATTCTTGGATGCCTGGAGGTTACCCTAAGGGTGCAGTTCAAAGAAGGGCTGTAAATGAAGCATTGGCACAAGGAAGAGGCTCATGGTCTAGTATGGTAAACACAGTTTTAACTGAGTCTTCTCCAGTAAACATAGCTTTAGATGCTACTATTGATGCCACAAATAATACCGTTACGGTTACAGTTGAAATATTTTATACAGCAACT
>Ga0209284_10005165_pt1 | contig 13861 bp, 12 predicted proteins | sample FRY03_FD_187211 | JGI IMG/M metagenome (GOLD analysis project Ga0209284, IMG submission 187211) | Freshwater microbial communities from Lake Fryxell liftoff mats and glacier meltwater in Antarctica - FRY-03 (SPAdes) (version 2) | ecosystem: Environmental > Aquatic > Freshwater > Ice > Glacier... | reverse complement strand
TCGTGCGGAACGAGCGTCGAGCGCGAGTGGAACTTTGTTGGCCAACACCAGATCGATTCCATGCGTGACGGCATATAAGAGCGCCTCACGCGTATCGCCGCTTGTGACATCGATGAGCACTGGACGGGTCAGGGCGTGCGCGGCGATATGTTGCACCGAATCAATCGGCGACATCGGTCGCGATCCCGCGATGCGCTCGAGTGATTCGCCGCGTTTCTTCGCTGCCGTGATCGCCGCAATCTTGCGAGGTGGCAGACCGCGTGACTGAAACACGCATCCGCTGCGATCGATGATGGCGACGATGCGCAAGATGGCCCGCTCTCGCAGCGGCAGCGCCGCAATCTGGCCGAGCAATTCGCGGCCAATTCGCCCACATCCAAGCAGAATCACATCAGCGCCAGTCCGGCGAACAGTGCGTCCTCCGCCAACTTTGTCGAGATGGAATGTTGCGTGAATGGCACGCACCGCGCGTGGCACGCTGGCAGATTCCACGACGAATGAAATATTCCGCTCCGAAGATCCTTGCGCAATCGCAATGACATTCACGCGTGCATCGGCGATCGATCCCAACACGCGCGCCGCAGTTCCGGGAGTGCGTGCCATGCCAACGCCCACCACTGCGACGGTCGCAACGCCCATCAATATTTCGACGGCATTGATTTCACCGCGCTGGAGTTCGGTCGCAAATGCATCTCGCAGTGCGGCCTCGGCGGCGGCGGCGGCATGCTCTGGAACAGTAAAGCAAATCGAATGTTCCGATGATGCCTGTGAAATGAGCGAGACCGAAATGCCAGCGTGAGCGAGCGCGCCGAATGTGCGAGCGGCGATGCCGGGCACGCCGAGCATGCCGTTGCCGGCGATGGTCATGAGCGCTTGCGCAGTCATCGCAGAAATCGCGCGCACTGGAGACCCTGCGAGACTTCGGCCCGCGGCAATTTGCGTTCCCATCGCATCGGGATCGCCAAAGGGTCGAATGCGCAGTGTGATGCCATCTTGCAGCGGGATCAGTGCCCGCGGGTGCAGCACTTTTGCGCCGTAATAAGCCAGCTCGGATGCTTCGCGCGGATCAAGTTGCGGCACAACGCGCGCTTCGGGCACGATGCGCGGATCGGCTGTGAGAAAACCGCGCACATCTTTCCAGAGCGTCACTTCTTGCGCGCCCAGCGCACGCGCAATCACTGTGGCGGTCAGATCGGAACCACCGCGGCCGAGCGTGACGACTTGAGAATCCGCGCCGGCCGCAAGAAATCCTGGCACAACGGCCACATCACCGCGGTCCACAATCGGGCAGAGCGCCGACACGGCCAGTGGAGTTGTGCGCGCAAGATCTGGAGCCGCATCGCCAAAGCGTCCGTCCGTTTGCAGAAAGTCCGCGGCATCGACAACGCACGATGAAATGTTCGCGCATCGCAGCGCCGATGCAACGATGCGCGCCGCGAGCCGCTCGCCGCGCGCAATGACCGCGTCGTTCATTTGCGCCGTGAGAGTGCGCGTGCGGCAGATCTCATTGAGCAATCCTTTCAGCTCCGCGAACGAATCGTTGATGTATGTCTGCGTCGTGTCAGCGGTGGCGTCGATTGCATTGATGACGCGCAAATGTCGCTGATGCAGCGAATCCGCCTCGGCGTGCGCAGCGGCGATTTCGCCGATCGCCGCACTGCGAGCCATCGACAGCAAGACATCCGTCACGCCAGCAAGCGCGCTCGTCACAATCACGCGCGCGCCCTTGCAGCGTGCGATCAATGCCACAACCGATTCGATCGCTTGTGCATGAGTAAGCGCCGCGCCGCCAAACTTATGCACCGAAATCGTGCGAATCGGCGGGCGCTGCGGATTTCTGGACCCACTGAAGCTTCTCGAGCGTTTCATGGGTGCAATATAAGGTTTGCAGAGTGTCAGGTTGTATGGCGCATCTATCATCTTGCGCTTCCACACTCCCACCCGCCCGCCAACAGATTCTTCATGTCAACCGATTTGCCAGCTTCATCACTTCAACTTGTGCCGGTGAGTCACGAGAACATCGCAGTCTGCATGCCGCTCATTCGAGGGTTTTACGCGCACTTCAAATATTCATTTGATCTCAAGCGCAAGCAGGAAGTCTTGTCTGGTTTTATCAGCGATCCATCGCTGGGACGAATCTGGTTGATCCAGCGCGGGCATCAGACGATTGGCTACGCCATCGTGGCGTTTTCATTCGGATTGGAATTCGACGGTCGCGTTGCGTTCATCGATGAGCTGTACATCGAGCCTGCGCAACGCGCTGGCGGTGTTGGCGCGCAGACACTGCGCGAGATCGAGCGATTGTGCGTCATGCTTGGCGTGCGAGTCATTCGACTCGAAGTCGAAATGGCTAATGACCGAGCCTCTGCGCTCTATGTCCGAAGCGGCTATGAGATGCACGACCGTCGCATCTTGACCAAGCGCCTTGATTCAGTTTGATTCAGTTTGATTCATTTGGCTCGATCACTTGATCTTGGACGCCAATGGATCGTTGGCGACTAGATAGACATGGTCGGCGCGAATGAGAAATGAGCCACCTTCAGTAGATTGCAGGACACCTTCAACCGCGACCAACATGAGCGGCTTGAGAGTTCCACCTGCGTCGGCCGATATGGCCAGCGGTGCGCCGCTTGCGTCGCTGATTTCGATCGAGGCTATTGCTTGCGCGAGTGCGGTCTTGTCTTCGCAGCAATAATCCCATGGGCGTGGGCAATGGTCTTCCTCTCCCGTCTCAGCACATGATTTCAGCGATGGGTCGACAATCGTGAAGATCGCGCGAGTGCTGACAAATGGCGAGCGCGAGCCGCCGATGCGTCCGATGACTGCGACTCGCGTGCCCACCGTCGCCGACTTGCGGGCTTCGATCACGCCAACCGCGCCTGCAGGTTCTGTCGTGATGATGAGATCGGCTGGCAATTTCACCACGCTCGCAGTGGGCGTGGGCGGCTGCGAATTGGTTGGATCGCAGGCTGTTAATGAAAAAACACAAGCGAGTGAGAGTGCGGGCAGAAATGTTGCGGTGTTGCGTTGCATGATTGAAAATCTCCAAAGAGGGTTAAAACTAAACAAGATCGACCTTGAGTGCAGTGAGTATGGCACTGCGTGAACGGCGAATGGTGGGTGGCAAACTGCCCACGAGCCCAAGCAAGATGCCTGCGGCAAGATCCGCAGCGACGCATGTCGCGTCAATTGAGACCGCGGTCAACATCGGACGCAGGGGACTGCGTCCGATGTTGACTGTCGCGTAATGAACCGAAAGTTGCTTCATGATCGAAAACCAGCGACAATCGATTGGCGCGATGCGATGAACGCCGGCACGATGCCCGCCGCGAGACTGAGGCCGACGGCGATGGTGATACCGAGAAGTGCAAGCGAAAGTGACGGAGTGATCGCGATCGATACTCCCTCCATCGTGAACGCGGTGCTTGCAAACGCAATGGCGGCATACGAGCCGACCGATCCAATAATTCCACCAATACCGCCGAGTAAGATGCCCTCCGCGATCACCAGCCCCGCGAGGTGGGAGGCTTCAAATCCGAGAGTTTGCAGGATGCTGACTTCGCGTTGGCGCGTGCGCATCGAGAGGACAATTGCGTTTGCGATAAGTGCAAATACGGCTGCTAAACCAGCAAATCCCAAGAGTCGAGCGAATCCGATGAGGGCGATGACATCTGTCGCAGCGCGCGCCACATGGGCTGTTTCTGCGCGCGTGGATGTTGGTGCGGGGTCTGACTTAAATCGCTCATCGATCGCCAGTGCGACCGTGTCGAGTTGGGTGGCATCCTTCACTCGTACATCGAATTGCGTCACGATCGTTCCTGTACCACCACCCTGCTTTTGCTCTTGTAAGAACGGAAGGTGAACAAACGCACTGCTCTGATCTTGCGGCGCGTCGCTTTCAATCACGCCCGCAACATATGTGTCAACACCCGCCGCGGTCATTCGATCACCAGTTTTGAGCCGTCGACGATGTGCAAGTTCACGGCCGATGAGTGCGGCGTCGCCGCGGCTCAGCCATGTGCGCATCGATTCTGCATCAACATTCGGGGCGCGATCCCGTGCGAATGCTTCAACAGGCACGCCTCGAAAGGTCACGACATCGAGCGATGCGCGGCAATTGGACACGACAATCTTCACCGGTGTCACGGATGCGACGCCTGGAATCTTGCGAATCTCACTCTCGTAATACTGCGGTAATTGGCTGGTAAATGGGCAGAATCGATTCTGCCGATAAACGATCAGCGCCGTCTCACTGGCCGCGCGCGTGGTCGCGCGTTCAACGCCATTTCGGGCCGCATCGACGGTGCAGAACAGAAAGACTGCGACTGCGACGCCAGAGATGACCAGCCCACTGCGCGTCGGTCGCCGCATGATGCCGCGCCAAGCGAGCGTCACAACGCCGATGGTGGAATGAAATCGTTTCATGATTGCACCTTCTGGCTTTCAACCTGGGGGCTTTCAATGAGTGAGAGTGCGGGTAGGAATGTTGCGGTGTTGCGTTGCATGATTGAGTATCTCCAAAGAGGGTTAAAACTAGACAAGATCGGCCTTGAGGGCAGTGGGTATGGCACTGCGTAAACATCGAATGGTAGGTGGCAAACTGCCCACGAGCCCAAGCAATAGGCCCGCGGCAAGACCCGAGGCGACGCATGTCGCGTCAATTGAGATCGAGAAGATGCCCATCGAAAATCGCACGCCAGCTCCATCGAGCAACAAGCTCGCGGCGATGAGGGCCGGCAGCGCGCCAGCCGCAACTGTCAAGATGGATTCCTGCACGAGACTTATCACGACGGCTGTGCGCGAAAACCCAATCACTTGCAACATGGCGATTTCACGCGATCGCGACGCGAATGCGGCGTCGAGTGCGTTGAGTCCGCCAAGCATTGCGCCGAGTGCAATCACAAGAGCGCTCAGACCGACGAGAATTTTCACAGGTCGAAAGAATTCCGCGAGCTGAGCGTAATAGGCGGTCTCTTCGATGGCAGCGAGTTCGAGATCCGATCGGCGCGCGGTAAATGTTTCCACATCTCCAATCTCGGCGCCGTCGAGTGCGATGACCGTCGCGGAAATAGTCTGCCGTCTGGTCAACACCAGCAGATCTGTAATCGGCATCCATGCTTCGCCATCAATCGCCACGCCGGGAGCGTCGATGATGCCTGTGACATGATGCGGCCGTTCGTCGATCAAGATCGTTGGCAGCATCGCATCGTCCGCAACGATGTCACTGTCACTGATGCGTAGACGCGTGGCGAGGGAACGACCCACGAGTGCTTCATCACTGCCGGCTCGTGGCAGGCGACCGCTGCTGAGCCGAGCTTGCGGATGCACCAAGAATGCGGCGGGCTCCATGCCGCGCACCAAGACTAAATCACGCGCATTTCCAACAGGCGCAGGCTCATCTGCGCGCCGCAGTGGCAGTGGAGTATGCAATTCAGGCGAGACAAACTGCGCTCCGCCGACCGAGCGAATGCCGCGGATGCTCGCTGCAATCACACCAGGAGCCGATGCGACAATCTCACTGCGCTCGACGCTCTCCTCGCTGCCTGCGCCAACCAACATCACATTGCCGGGCGTTCCACTTGCGCGCACTCCGGCGTCGAGGGCGCGCACGCTTGCGACTGCGCTGACAACGAGGAACACAACGAGTGCGCCGCCACCGGCGGTCAACATCAACCGCAGGGGACTGCGTCCGATGTTGCGTGTCGCGTAATGAAATGGAAGTTGCTTCATGATCGAAAACCAGCGTCAATCGATTGGCGCGATGCGATGAACGCCGACATGATGCCGCGCCAAGCGAGCGTCACAACGCCGATGGTGGAATGAAATCGTTTCATGATCGCACCTCGTGGCTTTCAACCTTGCGGCTTTCAACCTCGTGGCTTTCAACCTTGCGGCTTTCAATGAGTTGCCCCTTGTCGAGGTGAACAATGCGCTGCGCAAATGCCGCGGTGGCTGGATCATGTGTGACCATGACGATCGTTTGTTGATGTTCACGGTGCAACTTCTTCATCAGATCCATGATGCCAGCAGCAGCGACGCGATCGAGATCACCAGTTGGTTCATCCGCGAGCAACAGTGCTGGACGCGTCACGATCGCACGAGCGATTGCAACACGCTGCTCTTGGCCACCCGACAGTTGACGAGGGTAATGCGCATGACGATCTGCGATGCCAACCGATTCAAGCACATGAGAAACTCGTGCGTGGCGTTCGCGGCGCGAGAGATTGTGCAAATAGAGCGGCAATTCGACATTTTCGTATGCGGTCAAGACTGGAACCAAGTGATAGAGCTGAAAGACATATCCAACGGTGCGCGCTCGCCACTCCGCGAGCGACGCACGCGAGAGACTCGAGATGTCGTGTCCATCAACAATAAGTTTTCCCGCGGTCGGGCGGTCGATGCCAGCGAAGAGATTCAAGAGCGTCGTCTTGCCAGATCCTGATGGACCCATCAACGCGACGAACGCTCCTCGTGCAAGCGAGAGGTCGATCGACTCGAGCACACGAACCGTTTCGCCGCCGCGTGAATAATGCTTTTCAAGTTTCTCGCAAGTGATCATGGGTGTTTCAGTGTCCATCATGCGCTCCTTTCATGGCTTCGCCGGATTGTTGATCCTGCACACGCACGCGCGCGCCAGGCTTGGTGGGTGGTGAGTCATCGAGCACTACAACATCTCCCGGTCGCAGGCCTTCATAGACCGTGGTCCATCCTTGGGCGTCGGCTTGTGCAGCACAGACAACCTCGCGCAACTCGATGCGTCCGACATGATCACGCATGTCAATGACCACCCGAACTGAGCCGGAACGCCGACCATCTGTGCCAGCCACCAGTGCCGTGAGCGCCGCTGCGGGAGCCGCAATCTCGGCGCGTCCCTCAGTTGTGGATTGATCGCTCGCCGCTGCGCCAGTTTGAATCTTGACGCGAGCCAACATGTCAGGAACTAATCCTGGGGGCGGATCGTTAATCAATACTTTCACTTGCAGAGTGTTCTTGGCGATGTCCGCGAGTTGCACCAGACGCAACACGCGACCTTGAATCACCAGGCCCGGTTGAGAATCCACCTGTATTGTCGCTGTTTGGCCGACCGCCAAGCGACCAGCATCGGAAAGTGGCACATCGGTTCGAACTTGCAACATCTTTGGATTGAAAATCTGCACGACCGCCGCACCAATTGCATCCATACCAACGAAAGAGCCTGGTGCAACGAGTCGGGCCATCACAAGTCCCGCGGCTGGTGCGCGAATCTCAGTGCGAGCGAGTGTTAGCGCCGCTTGGTCTTTCATCGCACGCACTTGTTCGACTAGCGCATCTGCGGCTTGCACGCGCAGAGCAAGCCGCGCCACTTCCGCCGCACTCACAGCGCCGCCAGCAACGAGCTTTGATTTGCGCGTCAATTCATCGCGTAACACGGCTGCGTCGGCAGATTTGATATCCACCTCTGCACTCGCTCGGCGCAATTCAATTTTCTCTTGATCATCGATGAGTCGTGCGACCACTTGTCCTTCCTCGACATGATCTCCCTCGAGCACCAGCACTTCGCGAATCACTCCCGGCGTGAGTGCCGATGCGCTGATTGGAAATGGAGATGGTTCGATCCATCCCGGCGCTTGTATGACGGGGCCGGTTGCCATCTGCGATGCCGATGCAGATGGCGACGCAGACGCACTCGCATTCGCACCCGCTGTGATCGAACTCGTCCGCACGATTACGGCTTGCGCATTCACAATTGTCAGCGGCGCCCACGCGCGCCAACTCGACCATGCAAGGATTGCCAGCGCACTTCCAACAACCAAGAGCGGTAACACGATGCGCGTTCCCAGACGCGAACTCGGGAGTGGAATCGCGCTCATGGCATCTCCTCCGCTGGCAGAAATCCAGCAGCTTTTGAGAGTCCCAGCCGGGATGTCCTTCGCTCACGCTCCAAATCGGTCAACGCAAGGTGAACATGATTGAGCGCGTGCTCGGCGTCGATCGATTCACGCTCTGCGCCTTCGCCTGCTTCGAACGCTTCTTTGGCACGGCGAGCGATATCGATCGACGGTGTGAGCACATCACTCTCCAGCGCGGCATGTCGATTTTCTGCTGCACGGGCTTTCACCCAAGCAGACCGCAGTTCAATGATCGCCGTTTGTCGAGTCTTTTCGGCCATGATTTCCGCGACGCGATACTCGGCTTGCGCCTTCGCAATTCGCCACGATCCGGTGTTGAAAATTGGAATCTCAACATTGAGAGCGAAACCAACGCCTTCATCGCCTTGCATGGCTCTGTCATATCCGCCGCCGAGTTGCATCTGATTGATTCGACTGCGTTGGGCAAGTTGCAATTTTGAAGCCGCAGCTTTCGCTCGTGCATTCGCAGCGCGAACATCCAACCGTGAGAGTGCCAGCGAAGCGATCATTGCCGTTTCACTGCTCAATGTCCCATGGATTGCATGATTCGCCGTTGCATCAGGCGCACCGGTCGTCCACTCGACGGTGTCCATCGGCCGCCCCATCAACGCCATCAATGCCAGACGCGCCGTGGCACGCATCTCCTGCGCGACTTCGGATCGCTGATGCGCATCGACTCGCTCAGCTTGCGCCTTCGCGACAGCATTGCCATCGCTTTCACCAACTGCGAATCGCTCGCGCGCGATCGCCAACAGCTGGTCGGTCAATTCAAGATCATGCATCGCCCACGAATATTCCTCGTCGCGCAGCCCAACTTCATGCCAAAGAGATCGAACTTCGCTCGCCATCGTCACCGCCTTTGCGCCAAGCGACAGCAGCGCCGCCTCATATAAGTCGCGCGCGGATGCACTGCGAATGGGTTGTTTCCACAGTTCATCGATCTGCACCATCAGCATCGCAAAGATGGGGACAACTCCCATCGAATCCAGCGGAATCCCAGTCGCAAAGTTGAGCATGGGATTCATCGGCGCCGAAACATCAAGCGCCTCATATCGCATCGCCTCGGTCTCGGCGATCATGCGTGCAATGTCGGGACTGGTATTGATGGTGATGGCCACGGCCGTCGCTTCATCAAGTGGATTTGGAACGGGAAGTGATGCCGCTGCGTGAAGCGCGGCGCCGTCCACAACCTGATCCGACCAATTCGGCTTGGCACCGATGCGAGAGGCGATGTCGGAAGTGATCGAAGACGGTGGATCAAGTTGTGGCGTCGTACATCCGTAGATGGACAGCAGCAACAAGGTGGCGATGGCGGGCATTCTTGAGATGGTCACCGCTGGGTAGATTGATTTTTTCATACTTTTGAACTCCAAAATCGACACAGAGCAGCCGCTCGGAAACACTCCGAGTGGAATCAAGTCTGTCGAGAGTTCAAATTAACCAGATGTTGAAAAGCGATCGCCGCTCGTTGGCGCTCATGGATTGCCAAGGCGGCAGGTTGGGCGGCGGCACATCCCAGCATCCAGCGACTGCGATCGCATGCATGGTCATCGGTTCGACTGCGGATGGCGGAAGGACGAGTTCGAATGGAAGTTCGCTCATGATGGTGAGCGCGTCGAGAGAGATCGGTGTGGGCGGCGGACCCTTGGTCACGCAACTCGCGCAGGTCGTGCTGCACGGCGTCGTCGGTGTCGATTGTTCATTTTCGCAGCACGAATCCGTCGCGTTTGGGTGGCAGCACTGCGAGCTTTTAACCATGCTCACGCTAGGCAGTGAATTGCAAGCGCACGCGGATTGCACGAAATGCGCGCTAAGCTGACAACAGCACATCGGCAACCATAAGCCGACGACCACTGCGATGATGCGTTGAAAGAGAGACATTCTGCACTCACAATAGAGCTGCGGATCTGCAATTGTCAAGTTTTGCCCACCAAGAATTCGCGCAAATTGTTGGTGACTGCCCAAGAACCACAACCGTGTGATTCGCGATTGCGAAGCAATGAGCCTCGGTTGGGAGCAATAATATCGGCTTTGTCTCGACGGATTCGCACAGCTGGTGCCGCTGGCACTCTATTGATACAACTTCGGTAGTGCTCGACACCCATCCGGTCCTCTTCGATCTCGTCATCATCGGCGTCGGCCTATTCAGCGGCTGCTTTGGATCGATGCTCGGCTTGGGTGGCGGCGCAATCTTGATTCCAATACTGACCTCGGTTCTTGGCGTGGATGTCAAGAGCGCGATCGCCGCAAGTCTGGTGGCAGTTGTTGCGACCAGCGGGGGAGCTGCGCTCGTGCGCGGTCGCGATGCGATGTCCAATTATCGTGTGGCAACTTTGCTCGAACTCGCGGCGGGAGTCGGCGCGATCGTTGGCGCCGTGGTGGCGACGATCATCTCGGGTCACGCGCTCACATTGCTGTTTGGTCTGAGTCTGCTTGCGACGGCGGTGTTCTCATGGCAATCCAAGAGTGACAGCGAAACGCTGCTCGCGCAATCGCGTCTGGCAAAGACATTGGAACTGGACGGCGTTGAAGAGACCAGCGATGGCCCGCGCGTCTATCACATTCAAAGAGTTGCCGAAGGCTTTGGCCTGATGTCCATCGCGGGAATGCTCAGCGGCATGCTCGGCATCGGATCGGGCGCCTTCAAAGTATTGGCGATGGACAGTTGCATGCGCATGCCATTTCGCGTGAGCACGATCACCAGCAACTTCATGATCGGCATCACCGCGGCCTCGGGCGTGATGGTCTATTTGCGCGGCGGTATGGTGGATCCCACGCTTGCGGGTCCCGTCTTGATCGGCATCGTGCCCGGCGCGATTGTCGGTTCATGGCTCGTTCCAAAGGTCAAAGTTGCGACATTGAAAAAACTGTTTCTTGTTGTGATTCTGCTCATTGGTCTTCAAATGATCGTCAAGGGCGCGCGGGAGATCTTGCCATGAAGAAACCCATGACGAAACCAGTCGAGTCATACATCGGCGAGGCTGCGATGCTGAAATCACGCCAATTGCAGCCAGCATTGCGTCGAATGCAGCGCTGGATGTTGTGGACGGCAACAGTGATATCGATCGCCCTCATCTGCGTCGGGCAGGGATTGGCATGGAGCCGCGGAATTTCACCGCTCCAAGTTCGCCAGGTCATCACTTCATGGACGACCGCGGCGGATTTTTTTGCAAGTGTGTCATCACTCAATGCGGCCGGATTGATGATGCTCGGTATCGGCTTCGCAATCGCCTTGCCCTTCGTGAGAGTCATAGTCGTCGCAATCGGATTCGCAGGTCAGCGCAGTTGGATCCATGTGTGCTTCTCACTTTTGCTATGCGTGATCATGCTGCTTGGTTTGTGGTGGAAGTAATATGCGCGACTCGTGCGTGGCGAATCAGCGCACGACTTTTTATCATCCCCATGCGATCAAAGATCAGGACGACAACCGTCGGTTCTGATTGCTTCAAATGGCTCATATGGTCTTATCCCCAATTCGGGTCCATCTTCAGCGCGAGAAAATCTGGTCAACCGAGACCCCAATGTGCGCAATGGAATCGACCGGCGCGCTCAGAGATTCTCAACCGCCCAGCCCGTTCGATAGGCGCGGCGCAGCATTGCATTCGCGGGCGAATTGCCTTTGAATTGACAACTAGCTGCGTCATATTCAAGCGTCTTGCCGGGGTCGATGGAACTCATTGCGCCGATCGAGAGGCTCTCGCACATGTGACCCGCTTTTTCAAATCGCGAAACACACGCATCTTTCTTGCCAGCGATGCACGCATCGATCCAGTCGTGCCAATGATTCGAATGACCGAGATCTTCTGACTTCATCTCGGTCGCTTTGCCGTCGACGAAAATGCGTGACCATGCACCATCGATCGGGAACCACATCGTTCCCTTCTCACCAACGACGATCACGCCGCCATCGCCCTTGACGACATCTTCGCCTTCCTTGCCGCCTTCCCATCCATCAGGAAGTCCGATCGCTTTGAAGTCTGGAAATTGTCCGCCGTCAAACCACTTGAGTGTCATCCCGTTCTTTGCGGTCATCTTGTTGGCCGCGTATTGCATCACGACCGACTCGCTCTCTGGGAATTGATCGCTCGATGGCTTGACAGGATTGCACAGCGCCGAGGTCGGCGTGCCGAGTTGCAATTCATAGAAGGGAACATCGAGCATGTGGCAACCCATGTCGCCGAATGCGCCGGTACCCCAGTCGATTGTTCCGCGCCAATTGAAGGGCGTGTATCCATTCTTGAATGGGCGCATCGGCGATGTCCCCAAGAAAAAATCCCACGAAAGTCCCGCTGGAATTGGATCCGAACCAGTGGGTCGCGGATTGCCTTGCGGCCACCATCCCGCCGGGCGATTCGTCCATGCATACATTTCCTTGACTGGACCGATTGCAGATTCGCGCAGGAGTTTTGCGCCATATTTGCGCCATTTGGTCGCGATGCGCTGCGTTCCCATCTGGGTCACGATGTTTGCTTTCGATGCAGCGACCTCGGCGAGTCGGCGATTCTCATACGCGCCCTGCGCAAGAGGTTTCTGGCAAAAGACATGCTTGCCGAGATTCATTGCGGTCATCGCAATGGGGGCATGCATGTGATCGGCCGTCGAACACACCACCGCATCGAATCCCGCGCCAAGCTTTGCATACGCCTCGCGCCAATCGTGGAATGTCATGACATTTGGAAATCGCGCCTTGACAACTTCGCCCTTCTCGTTCTTCGAGTCCTTCGTCCATCCATCCAATTGATCCTGACTGACATCGCACAGGCCGACGATCTCGACCATCTTGTGGCTGGCCACTTGTTCCAGATCGGCTTGACCCATTCCGCCGACTCCAACTTTGAGCACGCGCAACTTTGAATTCTGATTGAGGCCGTTACGCAAGAATGCGGGAGCTGTTCCAAACGCGATTTCGGATGCGAGCCCTGCTGCGAGTGGTGCTGCGAGGGAAGAGAGGATGAAGTGGCGCCGTGAAATGCTCATGGTTGCCATTGAACCACAAAGCGCATTGTGTGGAAACGCAATGGAACGAGGTGAACGCGCTCGCGCGGGGGCGAGCAATGGAGACTCTCGACTTCTGGCATAGTTTTGCGACAGCGATTGTGGCGGCAGAAAACAGGATTTTCAGCGTGGACTTCGCTAAAGTGTCAGTCGTGAGCGATCTCGAACCATCCCGATACCACCGCCAAGAATTGATCGATGGAATCGGCATCGACGGTCAACGCCGATTGCGCAGTGCGCACGCGCTGGTGGTCGGATGCGGCGCACTGGGATGCGCCATCGTCGAGATCTTGGCGCGCGCTGGAATTGGAAAGCTCACCATTGTCGACCGCGATGTGGTGGAGATCACAAACTTGCAGCGACAGACTCTCTATAGCGAGCGTGATGCGGCGCTGGCAGTTCCCAAGGCAGAGGCGGCGAAGCGGCGCGTCGGCGAGATCAATTCAGAAGTCGTATGCCGCGGCTGGGTCGATCACATCGGTGCGGAGAATGCGCTCTCGTATGCGAGCGACGCGGATGTGATTCTCGATGGACTCGACAACCTTCGCACTCGCTTTCTGCTGAATGATGTCGCGACTTCACTCGGCAAGCCGTACTTCTATGGCGGCGCCGTTGCAACGCGCGGCATGTCGATGCCGGTATTGCCCGGCGAAGCTTGTTTGCGCTGCGTCTTTCCAGATCCGTTTGGGCTGGGCACACAACCGACTTGTGACACCGTCGGAGTTTTGATGAGCACCGTCGTTGCCGTTGGCGCGCATCAGGCAGCGCAGTCGATCAAGTGGATCGTTGGAGCGCACGACACAATCGATCGGTCGCTTTGGTCGATCGATGCGTGGACCAATCGCACGAATCGCATCGCTCTCGCGGCGGCGCGCGATGCGAATTGCGTTTGCTGTGGCCAGCGCAAGTTCGAGTTTCTCGCAGGTCAATTCGAAGAAGAGGCAACCGTGCTGTGCGGTCGAAATGCTGTGCAAATC
>Ga0209284_10005161_pt1 | contig 13876 bp, 24 predicted proteins | sample FRY03_FD_187211 | JGI IMG/M metagenome (GOLD analysis project Ga0209284, IMG submission 187211) | Freshwater microbial communities from Lake Fryxell liftoff mats and glacier meltwater in Antarctica - FRY-03 (SPAdes) (version 2) | ecosystem: Environmental > Aquatic > Freshwater > Ice > Glacier... | reverse complement strand
CTCAAACCGCTGTTCAATAATATCTGTTCATCTAATAACATCCATCTCGTTAAGTAGGTGAATCACTCTACACCATGTTGCTTGATCAATTTTAAATCTTAGAAATCTATCAAGGATCTTTTGAACCGGATTTTCATTAAATGATACAATGCCTGTCCAGGTGGCTCAGACGTAAGAGCAGCCCCTAGAGTGCTTACTGCGTACTGACACAAAAAATTTAATCTCATAACGCCAACTAGCAATCATCTCGCTTGATAAATGATTGATCCTTCACCTACTTGTATAGAAGCAATTTTTCCAGTACGCTTTGCAGTAGATCCTTCAGCAATGCCTCTTGAAGAATACGGTGAATTACCTATGTTTAAAGCACTTTATCCAAAAAATGCGAAACCTATCGTTTTAAAATTGAAAATAGCGAAAAATAAAATAACCAATATTGATGATTATATTGGTTATAAGGGTGGTGAGTTATTAATAGAACCAAGTGAAATCATTGAAGTTATTAACGTGGACTGGAACGAATTAAACTATTAATTTTTCTTGGTGCGTTAAAACATTGTTTTCCAGTATTGAGTAGAAATGAACTCCAAAGTTGCCTCCGCTCGTTAGTAATTTTTTGGGATACTAGCTGAAAACTCACCGTTGTTCTGAGCGCAAACATTAAAATAATCTGGTGTAAACGCGTTGGAGTGTTCCAACTAACTGCCGTCCAATTACTTGGATTCATAGGACAATCTGAAAACTAATAAACTGACACCATCAAAACATCACTTGTAATTCATTCATTAGAAATTAGTTTTAGCCGCTTCGTATTGCCTATCAGATAGAATTTTAATTGTTCTATTACCAACTTTAATCTTTTGCACATATTTAGAATTGAAACTCCTTTTCAAGCTTTTTAGAAATGCATTATCACCATCATAAGCTCGAATTTTCTTATTTAACTCTATTCTTTCTTCGTCTTCCATAAAAAGTCTCTTTTTCTAACCAATTTTTTTGGATAATCACCATTGTTGAGAACAATCCAATAAAATATAGTAAATTATTTTAAAAAGTTTATCTAGACCTACAAAAACTCTCCAAAATTCACTAATACAATTGCAGAAATTCAGCCCAAAGCTTTAGCAAGATCACCCTTTTGTGCTAATTTCGTCCACTTTTTCTTCTTTCTAGGATGTTTAGGTTTATTTGACTTTACCAGTTTCGGTGCCTTAGGATGTGGTGGTTTATTAGCTTTTTCTTTACCTGATCCGTTAATAATAGAATCTATTTCCTTCTGTCTACCACCAAAATTTGAAGGATTCCTATCCTTTTTAGATACATAATGTTCAAAATTTTTACAGAAATTTAAAAGCATGTCTTTGTCCTCCAATTCAAACTCTATTACATCATAAATATGATCTGGATTCTCATCACTATCACCATCTTCAATTAGAGCTTCTTGTGTGTCTGGTAAGAAATCATTACCATATGTATATTTTAATAATGCGTATAATTCGTAAACATCAAGATATATTGTTATATCTTCCCATGTATTAATCTTATTATCATTAGATTCATTAAACCTCTTTAAGTGTTTCATATATTATTATATTCTTTGAATTTACACATCATATATTCAGTTATTAAATCAGAGGCATTTACCGAATTTATGTATTTTATATTCAATTTAACACTTTTACTTTTCTTCTCCGCTTTTGAACCATCACCCTTAACAACCACTTCATGGTAGTCCTTCTCCGATAATGTTATAATACATGGGTGATATTTATCCACACAACCCTTGGAAACAAAAAGAGGTTTTTCAAACTCTATATTAAAATCTGGATCTATAACTATACCGGCTTCTTCTTCAATCTCTCTTAATAATGTCGTCTTAGGAGATTCACCCTGCTTAATAGTTCCACTTAATACGGTTAAATGGTACTCTTGACCATCGATAAGTTTGAAGGTTGGTATATATTCATGTCTCAATATAAATTGATTATCTTCTATAAGGTGTATAATACACACAACCATATCACATTCCTTTACTATTGACCACCCATCATGTTTAATAACTGAGAGTTTATCATTAGAAAATAAAACATTGCGCTTAGTAACGATATCTGTATTATTTTCCCCCTTTATTTTTTTAGTGAATTTATCCATATGATAGGTCTTTTTTAATATATCTATATATTTTTTTCATCCTTACATTTTGAGCAAGTCTTTTCTGAATCTTCCATAAGTTATATATTAAAAATATGGCATAAAAAAACCTCCAAAAAGGAGGCTTTCTTTTTTAAATACTAATTTTGTTTATTTTTTATGTCACACAAGCTAAAGACTTGTGTGTTTTACGTTCCGTCATATAAACTCAAGAAGGTATCTCTCGTTTGTATACCATGTGTTTTTAATTGATGATTCACCCATCATTGTTTTACCTTGTAATTCCATAAACTAAATTATTTTTTATTCAAAACTTCCTTTTGATAATACTCATCAAATCCTATCATTCTATCAGAGATTGATAGATTTTCTTCACTAATACCAATTATTTCATCAATAAGTCCAAATTCAAGTGCCTCATCAGATGTCCACCATCTGTCTCTTCTTGAGGATTCTAAAACCTCATCAAATGTTTTACCACAATTCTTAGCTAGTTCCTTGAACAATAAAAAGTTATACTTCTCAGCTTCTAATTGGCCGAGTCTAGTATCTTGAACATTACCACTTGTTCCGTGACTAACTTGATGTGTCATTACTTTTGAATAGATTAGTGATGATCTTTTACCCTTAGCACCCGCTGATAATATAACAGATCCCATGGAAGCACACATTCCCAAATTAACCGTTTGGATTTCTGGCTTGATATAATTCATAAGGTCAACTATTCCTAATCCACACATTACTGATCCACCAGGTGAATTTAAGTAAATAAGGATATCTCTTTTATCATCAGTGTCCTCTAAGTATAACAATTGTGCTTGTAAAACATCGGACATTTGTTGATTAACGGATCCTGAAACCCATAGTATACGATCTCTCATAAGTCTTGAGAAGATGTCTATTTGAGTTGCTCTCATTTGTCTTTCTTCCAGGATATAAGGTGTCATTGAGTTTTCAATGTAATTACCAACACCATCTAAGGCTGTTGATGATATTCCTTCAGCATTTGCGAATTTTCTAAAGTCTTGATTCATATAATAAAATTTAATTGATTTTCTACTCTTATGATAGAGTTAAACCATTCAAAAGTTTATATGATGATGGTCATGTTTTTGGAGATTTTGATGGTTAGTTCTTTTTCCAAAACTGCCAAGGATTTTTAGTTTTTGAATCCTTTATATGACGGAACGTAAAACACACAAGTCTTTAGCTTGTGCGATGTAAGTGACATAAAAAATAAACAAAAGAGGAGGATGGTTATATAATATATAATATGTCTGGATTGGGGACCAATTTCGGACTTTAAACAAAAAGGCGGTGAGGCGTTCTCGTTGGAGAAGTTTATGAAACGCTGAAACACACAAATCTTTAGTTTGTGTGTAGTTCATAGTGATTACTTGAATATTAGTGTGATATGCAAAATCTATTGGATTTTCAATTATTACATTTGCCTTCCATTCTATCAGCTTATTTTGAGCATTCCAATAGCAAATATCTACCGTTACATCATGTCCTAAATTCCTTAGTCGATCAACAACATTTTTAGATTCTGTAGAAAGATGCTCTATAGGATGGTATGTCACACCCAATATAAGAAACTATCCACTCTGTCCCTATTTCTGGATCATCACGCATAATATTAAATATATCGTTTATCTCACGAATATCCTTTTGCCACATATCATGCTCATTGAATCTTTGCAACTTCATTAATTCGTTTTCTATTCGTAATATATAATATATGAATCATATTAAACTATTCGAATCATTTGACCGTATGGATGATATAAACGATATCTTAAATATAGCTAGAGATGAGGGTCTAACAGTAACAACTAGGAAAGAGAGTGAGCAATTTGGATGGGATTATCCACAATATTATATAGATAGATATCCACTTGATGAGAATGGTGATAATAATAAGGATAATTTACCACTTATGGATAATGATAAATTTGTTAGTATTATTAGGGACGTATATAATAGGCTGGACAACGATGGCCACATTTCACACCACGATTCCTTTGAGACTGGGAAGCTGGTGGCTGGTGGCTCCAATTGTTTCTATTATTCTATTGAACCCGATAGTGGTCAAAGTAGCGGATTTTCGGTACTTAAAAAAACACCAATTAATAGTGATATACTTGAAAATGAAATAACATTTGCTGGAATAGACATAATCTAATTATTCGCCAATGAACTACTTATCGGCTAAGACCGATAAGTTTCCGGAGACAAGATCCTTCTTTTTGGGCGTTTCACCGATTGTGCCAACCAAGGTTGGTCTTATTTCATCTCCACATCTGTAATCGATGGTCCCCACCGATATTATTTTAATTCCTTCTTTAAGGATATTTTTACTAGCATTCAAATCTCTATCCAATTTAGTTTTACAAGAAGGACAAGTCCATTCTATCATGTCTCCAAATCTGTAAGGAACATCATTGATTGGAAAGCTGGGATTCGAACCCATAATCTTTGCTATTGTTGAAATCATGGCCGATCGTGGCAACACCACTTTGAGATTTTTTTGTTTGGTTTATGTTCTTCCTTCCAATTACCATTAACATATTCTGATAATATTTTTTCACTAGTCTTATTCTGTATCATAAATCCCGTTTTTTTTCATCTGCCAATCAATAACATCCCAATCAACCATTTTATTATTAACTAAAAAAGCATCTCTTAGTGGAACATTGTCTGATATATCATCTATATATATTATTCTCTGTGTCTTGAAATATTCCCAATTCCAAGCTGGTGGACGAGCTTTAGTTTTTTGTCCACTTTGTTATAGGCTTATCAATATTGGTATTTAGAAAATGTAGAGCTTTATCAAATGTGCCATCATTACAATCGGCTCTATATGTATTTAGTATTATTTCGTGTACGGATTTTTGCAATCTGTTTATGACCTTCAAAGATCCAGGATTCAATCTTCCTATATTTGGGTAATCATGTTCGACTACCGTTCCGTCAAAGTCAAGTATTATATTCATTTAGTAGGGGGTTCTGGGAATGGCATCCAAAATTCAACCTCGTTTATATCACAGTGGTAATCATCATAGTCAGGAGTGTCCCAACACATATTTTCATGGTTAAATACTAATGTCTCAACATATTTATTACCGCGCATTACCACAAGACACGGAACCTGTGAATAAGATTTACCTTCTATTCTTTTCGGAAGACCATCTTCCACTTTTACCCAATTCATATTAATTCTTTAAGGTTTTGTTCTTAATCCTAAATATTTTTGTATCTGTTCTCTCTTAGCAAGAGCGATTGGTCTGACCTTATCAACTCCCTCTTTAAGTTTAACATCAACTTCCTCATTAGTTATTGAAATATACTTCTCTCTAGCCTCTCCATACTTATCCGTCAATGCTTCAAATAATCTTTGCTTGAAATTTCCATATCCAACTCCTCCATTAATATAATCCTCTCTCATTTGAGATACATTATCTTTTGATGATATTAATCTGTATAAGTTATACACAATACATTCGTCTGGGGTTTTGGAATCTCCAATACCAAATGAATCAGTCTGAATAGACATAATTCTTTTTCTTAGCACTTTATCTGTCTCAAATAGATTAATAGTGTTATTATATGACTTACTCATTTTAATAAATGATCCTTCTTTATCTTTTATGATACCTGGAACGGTTTGAACATTTTCCTGAACCATAGATATGGGAATTTTCAAAACATTTTCACCAACAGCGTTATTGAAACGGTTGGCGACCATTCTAGTAAATTCTAAGTGTTGTTTTTGGTCTTTCCCAACAGGAACAATGTCAGCATCATATAAAAGAATATCTGCAGCCATTAACATTGGATATGTGAATAATCCAACATTAATATTATCTATAAATCCTGATTCAGACTTATCTTTAAATGAGTGACCCATTTGTAACCGGTTATATCCGAAGAAACAACTTAGATAAAAGGCAAGTTCTGCAACCTCCGGAACATCGGATTGTTTATAGAAACAATTCTTATCTGTATCAAATCCTAGAGCAAGATATGTTTTTGCACACGCGTAAGTATTGTCTATTATTGATTGTCTATTCTGAAATGTTGTGATAGAGTGCATATTTGCAATAAAAAGAAATGTCTCATATTTTTTGGACATTTCTATTGCTGGATCTATCGCACCGAGAATGTTACCCAAATGGGGAACTCCTGAACTTTGTATTCCTGTTAATATTCGCATTTAACAAATATAAGGAAAAATTATTAAATAACACTTATGTATAACCCTATTATAACCATTGCTATAAATGGTATAACCGCTGTATTTTTTGGACACAAAGTAAATTTTGACCAAAAATTTCGAAAACTATGGTATATCAAAATCGAAATAAATAAAAATATTAGTGAATGTTCCATTACAGTGTTAAAATTGCTACAGATCCAAATTATAAAATATCTTTAGAAGTCTGTGTTTTTCCTCGCATTAAACACTTATAAACGCTCATTAGTGTGGTAATATATTTAATGGGTGTCCGTAAAGATTGCGGACACCCATTAAATATTTTAAGCCTTTAAATCGTACTTATTGATGATATCACAATAAGATTGTAGGATAATATCTCTTCCCTTATCACCGTGTTGAACCGGTCATCCAAGATTGAACATGTCATCTTCCCAATCTACTGGGAGTGGGTGATTTGTATTAAAAGCGGCATTAAGGTTTTTGAATATCAAAAGATAAGAAATGAAATTCACTGAAGAAAAATTAGAATCGCCAAGTTCTCGCCACTGTGTAGGTATGGACAGAATGGTCCATCAAAGAACACATCCTCTTCATTTTCATCTTCCCAATTTTCTAAGTAATCTACTGTTATTTTCATATTATTTTTAAAATTTAATTATTAAAATCTATACATTTTACATTTTTTACGAGCCTTGATCTGTGATTTAACATTGTTGTTTTCATTCCAACCAGCTTCAAGTCGAGCGGTTTTTCTTTTGAATACAAACCCCTCAACCATATCAATTTTTATAAGTTCTTTGAATTTGTTATAGAAATCTTCTGTGTAAGTTTTAACTCTGTAAATATTATCAGAATTTTTGTATAGGTATTCCTTCTCAGAATCAACTGTTCCAAATTTTTCATCCATAAGGTCAACTCTTTCTTGAAATGTTGATCCTAAAAGGTATGTGGATTCGTTTACAAGAAGATCAAAAAGGATAAACTTGTGATTAAAAACTTTATTGTTCTCATCAGATTTTGATTTATTTAAATATTCTCCATTAAGCACATACCATTTGCCCTCAATAAGATTTAAAGCCTCTTTCAATTCATCCTTATTGATATCAACATTAGTCATTCTTTGATAGTGTCGATTCATGACATGCATTTCCACACCATTTGTGAAAACAAGACAGTTTGATCCGTTCATTTTTGGCTGAGCTAGCATTCTCCCATTATCCCAGAAATCTATATCAGTTTCAGGAATTGCGTTTTTTGGACGCGGGGGAAAAATATATCGATACTCGTTGTAATCCATAAACCAAATATACGGATTATCTATTGATGATAACAATTATTTGTGTAATTGTTATCATCAAAATTACACCTTTTCTTATTACCATTTGTATATTCTATAATGATCAATGATCCAATTAAGGTTACTCTAGAAACACCTGAGCTTTCTAATGTGGAACAATTCTCAGTGTAGTTATTATTATCGACATTACATAATTTTAACTTACCAACATTATATAGTATAGCAATTCTATCATCACTTATATCAGCATATTTAACACTTGATGAAACGGTTGTGCAATTTGATGTGTAATTATTGCGATCTAGGTCACAAATTCTTAAGTCACCATTAACTACTTCTGAGACCTTTTGAGCATTTGCGAATCCAAAGGTTAATAATAATAGTATTGTTATTAATATTCTTCTCATTTTATTGTAAGTGTTACTGGTTTATGTTCTCTATATTGATTTAGGAATCTATTAATATCAATATAATGTTTGGTAGATGATAGTATACTTTTATTTTGTTTTAACATCTTAGTCTTGAATTTGATAACATCCAATGGACTAGATACCTTTATATCTTTATACTGTGTAAATGATTGATCTTTTCTTTGGAAAATATCAACATAAACATCACCTATTTTTGTTGTTACGACAAATTCATCCAATTCTGAGTCACCATATAGTCCATTGTAAATTATTGATGGGAACCCACTAACTTCCTCATTTACTATGTCAAGATCTTTTATATATTTTAAGTCACCATAAAAATATCTTTTAATATACCCCCAAATCGTATCTGACTTAAACCCTCTGTCAAGTTTAACATCAAATAATTTTAAAGATGATGATCCAGCTATAATAGATCCATCAGGACATTTTTTATAAGCTTTATAAATTTTTGTTTTTATAAATTCCTGATATCTATCTTCTGAAATTTCAAATTTTATTTCATCCATAATAATACGGAGTGAAATTTCTCTTATAAGTTGTGGAAAATTTATTTCTTCTTTAAATAATTTGTCTATCATTTAATTTTAGTTTAACATGTAATCTAACTGCATTGTTCTAATTTTCTGTCTAATCTCGGCATTACTTTTATCTTCTGTGATCATAGTTACGACCTCCTCAAAATTCCATTGGTACTTATATGAACTACACACAAACTAAAGATTTGTGTGTTTCGGGAATATATTAAATTCCTTCTTTTTGGACGTTTCATAGCTTATGCCTTTTAATATTGGACTATCCCATCTGATAAGGATATCACCACCATTTAGCCCAAGTATTGTTCCATATGATACATTTATGCCTTTTAATATTGGACTGTCAACAATGTTGGTTAGCCAATGAGGTCTTATTTTTGCTCCGCGTCTGTAATCGACTGTCCCATCCGATGTATGTTTTACCATACTTATTATATATTTATATGGTTACCACCTTTATCACTTACATCGCACAAGCTAAAGACTTGTGTGTTTTACGTTCCGTCATAGATCATTCGATGTCAACATGTTCGTTGCCTGTTTTTGGATCATAGTTCATTATTAGCAGCTCTTTACCCTTCTTATCATTTGAAAATGATGCGGATGGTCTGTAAAATTCTCTTTCTGTCCAAAAATATTTATCTCTTGGAAACCATTCCTCCAGCTCCTCAAACCAATAATATGATAAACACCATCTAGATTTTGTATTTTTTAATATATCGGATAGTCTTTTATGTGCCAGGTCTCCAAAAATATCCTTTGAACCGTAGTCTTTATCGTGTGTACCTTTGCCATCTGTATATTTATACGGTGGGTCCAGATAAAGAAAGGAATCGATAGAATCATACTTTATTATTAATTCACCAAAATCCAAACATTCAATGTTAGTCAAACTATCTAATTTTTTCCTATACTCTTCTTTCTTTAATTTATTAATAAGTGTTGTTAATTTTAACTTATTTGTTTTTGTAATACCCGAAAATCCAGCTCCACGTGCGAAACAAGCATTAAATGATGAGGTTATCATGAAAGAATATATAACAGCCTTTTCATAATTTGGTATTGACCAATCCATATTATCATAGAAATCACATTTGTCCGGGTTTTTTGTATCAGTATATAAATCCCTATAATATTTTTTCATCTTAGTCGGATCTGATTCATTTAAATATAAAAATCCACCACTTTTTAAGGACAAATCTAATTCACTAAGCATTTTATCATAATCTTTACAACACATAATAAAATTTGCTTGTAGTTTATTATAATCATTAAATGTTATATCATTGCAATGTGTAAAATCCTCATTAAAAAAAATAGCCATAGATCCACTAAAAACCTCAATATAGTTTTTTATGTTTTTGGGTATGTATGAATATATCCAAGGGGACATTGAATTTTTACCACCAAACCATCCTGTTAATGCTGCCATAATTATTAAATTAATTTTATTATTATATGATACTTTTACCTAAATGTCTATTAAAAATTTCAAGATTTCTAAATAGAAAGAAACTTCTATCACTATAAATTAGGTTATAAAAATTTTCAATTAACTCCTTTTTATGGAAAACTAAATCAAATATATTACCCCTTCTATTTATATGTCCATAACCTAGATAGTCCCTAATATGAAATCATAATTTGATGTAATACCACAGGTTTTCCAGATCAAAGAATACTGCAGCATAAACAATATAAATGTAAAAGACTTTATTGAGAAAGTACTAATCATTTTAAAAAATTTTCTAAAGAATTATTAACAATTTTATCACGGGCAATCATTAGTATCTTACCTAAAGTATTCTGTCCTTTAGGACATTTCTCACAAGAACAAACTCCCCAGAAAATATCATGCCACCAGTTTCCCTCAATCAATTCTTCCTCACCAGTTTGTATCATCATCTCTTTTAGATTTTCGTGTTTAAATTTCTCACGAACACCGAACATCATAACATCATATCTAACATCCTCCCAGTCCTTTCTAACCTCAACAAATTGTCTACAGAATCTTTTAACTTGACCAGCAGTTGGTATCTTAGAAATAAATTCTCTAAGATCAATTTTATCAAAATGTTTCCCATCAATAAGGTGATCAGTGTTAACTTTTTGAGCAACATAATAGTGCTCTACCGTTGGATAAGTGATTCCCTGATGGGTAATTACCGATGGGTAAAAGTTCGAAAGAAATGACCAACGGCCTTTAAACGAATCTATCATAATAATGATATGATAAATATTTGGAAATGTTTTTACAATTTAAAAAAATCCGATCCACCACTTTCGGATTGACATTCATAAGCATAATCAATACCATTAGCGATAAGAGCCTCTTTACTACCAAGATATCCAGTATCCTTACATATGTTATAAACTGAATCCATATATGGATAGTAGTCATATTTGAAATTATCCAATTTTACTATTAATTCCGTATCTTTGTGTTTACGCTCTTCTTCACCAGATGGGTGTATTACCAAATCATTGTTTTTTAGATAAGCCCATCCTTGTTCCTTTGCATAACTTTCCATTAAGAGCATTTCAGTATCACTGGTAGAATATTGCCTGTCTAGATACATTTCACCATTAGTCAATTCCCATAATAATGCTCGTCCTCTAATTTTATCACTATCCTCATCCTTTAAAATCATTAATTTACAATTATCAACATAAATATCTAGGTATTTCTGACATTCCTCATGTCTCATACAAGAATTACCAAGTTGACCAATTTGATAAGTATTTGAATATAGATATGATTTTCTAATATCCTCACCACTAACAATTGATATAAATCTAAACTTATCATTTATTATATCAACTCTGGTTTTGTAATCATTTACAAATTCTTCTATATCCTTATCCACAAATTCTATTTTAGCATCGTTAAGTAATTTTCTAATAACACGACCAATTCTAGCCTCTGTGTTATTAACATAATATTCTCTAAGTCCTGTTATACCAATAAAACAACTTTCACCATCATCAGTTAAAAAGTGAGCAATATTTCGATCCCCAATTTCAGGAGCATTGGCCTTAGTGTAAAGTGTTTTGACCTTACCAATTGTACCGGATGGCAGTGGAGGATATTCATTATTAGTCAATCCAGCAATCTGAAATAAATATACATAGGTTTCATAAGTTTGACCGGGATTAATTATTTCATAACTAACATTATCATTCTTTTTATCACCAGATGTATATGATATCTTATCATTACGTGTAAATACAGTATCGAAATAATTATTACGGGTATCAACCTCTTTACCCACCAAATTAAGAAGTTCTCTTGATATACCATTATCTAACCTAGTCAAGATATCAACCAAATCTTTCCTATAGACAATCTTGGCCTCTAACATTAACTCATTTAGGTTATAATAGAATATGTGCTTTCTGAATTTGTTTAAATGATCCATTCACTATATATTATTTATCAGATGTTAATATATATTATATGTATTACGTCATGACATCATTATTATCTCTAACTGGTATGTAATCTTTACACGCGCCGACTAATTCACCTGATAAGTATCTTGGATCATTAACATTAACAGATATAATTTTATTCTCCTTATCACGAAGTGTTGCCATTACACTATTAACACTCTCTAAATTATCATTAGATTTAAATTCACCAATAGTAACTTGTGAAGTTTTACCTTAACTATCTTTAACATTAACCATACCCTTGGTTATGCCAACTAGTTCACCTGATAGGTATCTCTTATCATTAACATCTATAAGGAATCTATTACTTTCTGAGTCTTTAACATTTGCTAAACCACTTGTGTTTAAAACACCCCTATTATACAATTATAGGTATCCTTCCTTTTTATAAAGTCTAAATTAACTAACTCTTTTTCTTTGTCCAACCTGTTTGTTATCAAACACAAAAAGTATTTCTTTGGTAAAGTTTTCTTTACCATGTAATCTATATGATCTATTTAATAATTTACCACTTCCCATATATCTATCATCGATATTATATGTCTAATGTAAACCAATATAGATTTTGTTATCTATATTGTTTGTTATTTTGTAAATAGTAAAAAGCCTGTTCTTCATATATGTTTATATATAAAAGAACAGGCTTCCTTGGTGGAGCCGCCCCGAATCGAACGGGGGTCTTCAAAACAAGTCAATAATCAATCATTCACAGGCTTAGAAAGCTTTTCAAAACTTACAAAATATTCAGTTGTTTTTACTCACAAACACTCTGACAAGAAAATATCAGTTTTTTTAACTGGTCCAATTCCAGTGTAGAAAATTTAGTTGTAACTATTACGCTACTACAAGCTCTTCTACCTTGAGCAAGTTGTTTTGTAGGACAGCTACTAAGTCTTCACTTGTACCTACTTCGTTTGAAACGTTGCCGTTTACAGTTGATAAGTTTTTGATAAATCGGTTCCAATCAAAACCGATACCTGCTTAATTACCACTTTGGTCAAGAATCAAATGCCTAACGACCCCAATAGTTTATTATATATTATAAACAAATATAGTAAAAAGTTTTTAAAGTTTGGAATTATTTTATATGGCCCGTCAAAGAAAACACATCAGTCTTTAGCTGATGTGATGAATTTGACAAAAAGTAATTCTAACCTTGTGTTAAAATATATTGTTTAATGGTATTTGGATTTGCCTCACCAATAGAACAAACGAAATAACCATCTGACCAAAAAGTTTTTTCAACCCAGAATTGAGTGTATAGATAATTTCTGTGAACTGAACGCCATATATGATAAGTAGATTCCTGCTTTAATTTTCTGACTTAGAATTTTTAGACATAATTTCCAAGATTTAAATCAAAATATGATAGACAATCTTTTAAGATACCACAAAATGTAAACATTAAAGACAATAAATTAAATATACCTAAATTTAAAGAAGGAATTAAAATTAAATTGCATCAAGAAATTGGTGGTGAAATTATGTTTGCTACCATATCTAAATCAACAACTGGTAAGTATTGGGTGAGTATAACCTGTGAAGTTCAACACACCCCTTATGATAAAACAGGTTCTGTTGTAGGCATAGATACGGGTATTAAAGATTTAGCTATACTTTCTGATGGTGTAGTCTATGAAAATATCAGATCATTAAAAAATAACTTTAAGAATTTAAAGTATGAACAAAGACAACTTTCAAAGAAAGTTAAAGGAAGTTCATCAAGAAATAAACAAAGAAAAAACCTTGCTTTAGTTCATGAAAAAATAACCAATATCAGAAAAGA
>Ga0209284_10005157_pt1 | contig 13891 bp, 5 predicted proteins | sample FRY03_FD_187211 | JGI IMG/M metagenome (GOLD analysis project Ga0209284, IMG submission 187211) | Freshwater microbial communities from Lake Fryxell liftoff mats and glacier meltwater in Antarctica - FRY-03 (SPAdes) (version 2) | ecosystem: Environmental > Aquatic > Freshwater > Ice > Glacier... | reverse complement strand
CTTCTCTGGCATTTCGCCAAACATCTGCATGCCGCCCATACCGCCCATTTCGCTCATACGTCTCTCCCACTCACTACGCGTGATGGTGATGAATGCTTCGTCTGGACTCATAACTTCTGATACTACTGTATATTTTACTTTATTCACTGCTCCTTCAAAGGCTTCTTTCAACTTAGTCACCTCATCTTCACTGAGTACACTTTCATTTTTCTCGTCTTTGTCTATCAGCTTACTTGCTGTATCAGCATCTACACGCTTGAGCTGGAACTTCTCATTCTTCTGCTCTAGGTTACCTATGAAATGATTATCTATCACCTCATCTAGTACTAGTACGTCATACCCTTTTGTTTTAGCTGCTTCTACAAAACCATGCTGCTTATCCGCATCATTCGTATATAGAGCAATTCTATTACCGTCTTTATCCGTTTGGTTTGGCTCTATCTTAGCTATGTATTCTTCTATGCTGCTGTATTCTTTCTCTGTGTTCTGGAGTAAGCAGATGCCTTTAGCTCTATCGTAGAATTTATCGTCAGATAGCATTCCGTATTTTACGAAGATGCTGATACTTGGCCATTTTAATTTGTAGTCATCAAAATCTGCTTTGTGCAGCTCTGCTAATTTATCCGCTACTTTTTTGCTGATGTGGCTTGTGATTTTCTTCACAGCTCCATCTGCCTGTAGGCTGCTTCTACTTACGTTTAGTGGTATATCTGGACTATCTATCACTCCGTGAAGAAGCATCAAGTACTCAGGCACTATATCTTCCACATTATCAGTTACGTATACTTGGTTACTGTAGAGCTGAATCTTATTCTTGTTTGGGTCTATTTCCTTCTTTATTTTAGGGAAATAAAGAACTCCTGTAAGGTTAAACGGATAATCTACGTTTAAGTGAATCCAGAATAATGGTGGCTCACTCATAGGATATAGCTGACTATAAAAGTCCGTATAATCTTCGTCTTTTAGCTCTGCTGGATTTTTCTTCCAAAGTGGAGCTACATCATTTACTATCTTCTCATCAAACTCTATAGGGATAGGTAAGAATTTACAATACTTGTTTAGTAACTCTTGCACCTTCCATTTCTGTAGGTACTCATTGCTCTCCTCATTGATGTGAAGTATGATATCCGTACCACGAGTTTTACGCTTTCCTTTAGTGATTTTGAAGTCTGTGCTTCCCTCACATACCCAGTTAGCAGCTTCTGCTCCTTCTGCGTGGCTTAGCGAGTGTATCTCTACCTTATCCGCTACCATATAACTAGAGTAAAATCCAAGACCGAAATGACCAATGATATTGGCATCTTCTTTAGTATCTTTAAATTTTTCTACAAATTCCTCTGCACCAGAGAAAGCGATTTGATTGATGTATTTATCAATCTCCTCTGCTGTCATACCTATTCCATTATCGCTAATGGTAAGTGTCTTTTTGTCTTCATCTAGGCTTACGCTTATTTTAAGCTCGCCTATGTCACCTTTTATCTCGCCACGCTGACTTAATACTCTTAGCTTGTTACTAGCGTCTGTAGCGTTAGAAATCAACTCTCGTAAGAAGATTTCGTTATCCGTATAAAGAAACTTCTTGATAATCGGGAATATATTCTCCGTGTTTACTGAAACTTTTCCTTTTTGCATTTTTTTACTTAATTCTTATTTGATTACCCAATATTCAAAGAGTAGACCAAAGCAGGATATGTGACATGGTGGCAGACGGCAGTTCCTTTCTTAAGATTAAGTCTAAGTTTAAACAGAGTCGCATTCATAACTAACTATTTAACACAAATAAAAATTTCTTGAAATTTGAGTTTGAGCTTGTGTTTGAGTTTAAACTTATAATCCTACCTCACTACATTTACCACACCGCCTACATTTTGCCATTGTAGGTCTTCTGTAGTCTTATATCGCATTACAAATGAATACACGCCGTTTTGTACTGCAGCACCTTTGTAGGTACCGTCCCACCCGAAGTCGGAATCGTCAGATTCGAAAATTTTCTCTCCCCATCTGTTATATATCACTAAGCGATAGTCTTCAAAATTGATAAGTGTAGGCCTAAAAATATCATTGAGTCCATCACCGTTTGGAGTGAATGCTGATGGAATAAAACTCTTACTTACACAGTCTGGTCTCACAGTAAATGAACCTGTACCCTCGCACCCATACTCGTTGCTTACGGTTACACTATACGTTATTTGATATGTAGCTTGTATGGTTTTAGTAGATTGCCCATAAGGCATCCAGAGGTATTGCATACCTGCATTACCTGCATCTAGTGTAAGACTAAAATTACCACAAAGGGTAGTGTCTTCCCCTAGGTACACAGTTGGGTTATCACTGAGAATAAACAAAATAGTATCCAGTGCAGTTGCACACTTATTAGATATGCTCACCCAATGTTCTATGGCTTGAAATAAAGTAGCTGTATTAGTTACACTGCCATTAGACCACAGATAAGTCTCTTCATTATCCGTCTGCCCTACGGTAAACTCTACAGCTTGAGTTGTTCCACAAAAGATTTTGTCTTTACCTAAATTTACCTTCGGTGATTTAATTACCTCTATTTTGATACTATCAGATACTGTTCCGCAGTAGTTTGTTAAAGTGACTTTATACGTACCTGGAGCATTGATAGTGACTACAGAATCGGTACTGCCCGTACTCCACAAGTAGCTTACAGTCTCATCCATATCTGCATCTAAAAGCAGACTTACATTATCACAGAAAATACTATCTATTGGCAAACTAACAGCAGGTGATTCTACGATTTGTACATAAACACTATCTCTACCTACACCACACTTATTGCTCGCTTGTGCCCAGTATACGCCTTCTGTATTCAATGTTCTTGTATTTGACGTAGCTCCATTATCCCATAGATAGGCCTCTTTATTCTGCACCTTCCCTATGGTCAAAGGATAATTCATATTATCACAAAAGATAGAATCTGAACCTAAGTTCACTTCTGGAGTAGTGATTAGAGTGATATTAATAGTGTCTATACTTTCACCGCACTTATTGGTAGCACTAATACTGAAAGCAGAAGGGTCCGTAACTAAAGTGGAGTCTAATAAGGTTAGATAGCTCAAATTCTGTGCAAGGTCTGTTACAGTATAATACTCCTCATTATCAGGCAGTCCAAAAGTGAGCAGTAACTCTACGCTATTACAAAATTCCGAATCCGCAGGTAAAGTGACATTCGGTGTTTCTAGCATAGTGATAAAGATTTCTGAAGAATCTACCCCACATATATTTGTTATTTTCACACGATACACACCCGTATCTGTAATATTGATAAATGAGCTTGTATCTCCTGTAGACCAAATGAATGATTCTTCATTCTGAGCACTATCTCCACTTACCAGTTGCACACTTACTGCGTCACAGAAAATACTGTCCGTTGGCAGTGCTGCATCTGGTGTTTTCTTAAAATCATATACCACAGAGTCCCTTTTGGTACCGCAACGTGGTGTTATTATATCTACAAAATAGGTTTGGGCTGAGTCTATCTGAATGGTTTGGGTAGAATCGCCAGTACTCCATTTATAGGAAGCCAAAATAGAATCGTTTTGAGCATCTAAAGTAATGAGAGGTAAGAGATCACAATAAATACTGTCTGCAGGTAGTACAGGGACTGTAGGAGAAAACTCTTTAATAAAATGTATGGTATCTCTTACTGTATCACAGCCGTATGTTGCCCTAACCCAAAAAGTGCCTGTGTCTTGGGCAAAAATTACATTGTTCGTGCTGCCATTAGACCAAAGTATATCTGCCCCAATATTCTTAGCATCTAAAATATTAAAGATTCTATCACATTGTATGATCGTATCTTTTAGGTTTAGCTTAATATCATCCGTATATAGTGTATCTCTAAACTTAGAAATAAAACCTGTCCAAAAATAGGAACCAGAGGTTCCTGTTTTATTCTCTTTGAAAACACCACTTGTGGTAGGATAATCTGAAGAAGCTGTAAAACCACCATACAAAATATTGGTGTAGCAACCTACCCGTTTTAGCTTATTGGCTCCTGGCACCTCATAGCTAGAACCGCCATAGTATGTACCATAGAGTAAGTTACTTCCTTGAAAATCTAATTTTGTGATAGTAGCCGAACTATTATAATAACCGGCAGAGGAGGAACTCGGGTTACTAGAGTAAAGTGCATCTGAAGTCACAGGAAAATCTGAAGAACGTGAAATGCCACAAATTATCGGTTCTTCTCGCACGTTAGCTGCTATACGCACATTGCTATTGTATATAAATCCACTATAATATAGTTCATCCCCACTCCCACCTAGGTAGGTACTATAATATACATTTTGACCACCTGGGTTAAATTTCACTACTACTATATCCGCTCCACCTTTATTTGTTTTTTGGTATGCATTTGCAGACGTATAGAAATTACTTGATTTAGATATCCCAGCTACATATGCTTCATCTCTTTCGTTCACATATACTCCTTCAAACCAGTCTTCTCCCGATCCTCCCATCATTTTACTATATCGGAGTGAGTTGCCACTTGGGTCAAATTTGGCAATAAAACCATCTGTAGCTCCTAGTACATTGTAGTTAAAAATAATAGAGCCCTCAGTTACAGGAAAATTAGAAGAGGAGGTCTTGCCAACTATATAAATATCTTTATTAGGGCTAATATTAATCTCATACGCCGCGTCATCTCCAGCACCCCCGAAGTAAGTAGAGAATACCAAACCTGTTCCCGTAGGGTTCATTTTAGTAAGAAAGGCATCTCCTGAGTTCCAGTAAGAAGTGCTGGTACGGCCGCCAAACGAAGACTGGTAGCAACCGGATGTGGTAGGAAAATCTGTAGAGGATGTTTGCCCTGTCAAATACACATAATTAGAATCATCTATCACCATAGACTGTATTATATCAAAACCACTACCCCCTAGATAAGTAGAAAACAATAAGGAGTCTCCATCTGAACTAAATTTGGTAACGAAACCGGCATATCCATATAAACCATTTCTCGTTTTGTCAAAAGCACCCGGAGTTATAGGGAAATCTGAACTCTGAGTAAAACCAGATACTACGGGTTCTTGGTTATTATTCACCGCGAGTGTATAGCAGTATTCATATTGAGAACCACCAAGATAAGAAAACCAGATTATGCTATCCCCTTTGGGGGCTAACTTACATACATATGCGTCAAAACCTCCGTTAATAGCTGTATCGTAGGAATTAGCTAGACCGGGAAATCTGTCACTCGTAATTCCGGTTATATATACATTATCAGCACTGTCTATATCTAAATCATATACCCACGTATATGCATAGCTAGAACCAGAGGAAGTAGTGCCATTCCCATAGAAGTAACTGCTCCAGTCTACATAAATAGGATCGAGAATTATAGTTTCTTGAATTGTTTCTATTTCAGAGTCGAAGGTCAAAACAGTGCCCTCTAAACTATATCCTATCTCAACTTCCTCTTCACTATTTTGCTTGTAACTATAGGGTTTTTGCTCCTCGATAGTACCCCAATCTGTTTCGTAAACCAAACTACCCGAATCACTAATGGCTAGATCTCGTACTCCTCTATACTTTAATCGTATGTCTGATAAGTGAGCATTTGGGTGAAGTATAAAATCATACTTCAACTCACCATTGGTGTTGGTATAAAAGCGTAAATCCACATTGGGATATACGTCTGTATATACAATTTCTTTGGCTGTATTTTTACTAACTCGTTTACTATTTGCTCTAAAGTAGCTGACATTACTAGATTCTATATCTCCTATAGCCGAAATGGAAGCAGTATGAGAACCTACCAAATCCACTGACCATACCAGATAGTCAAACAACATAGGCTCTTCGATATTCGCAGGATTATGAGCTCTCTTTACTTTTCTAAGACCAAAAATTATTTTGTCTTTATAAAACTCTACACTAGCTGTACTACTTGCATACTTATAAGCAATGTCACCTTCAAATTGCCCGTCGTTACGCTCAAAGGTTCCGTTAGAAATGCCTAACTGTTTACTTAGTTTGGAGGAAAACTCTTCTTTGGAGGCCGTTAGATTTTCACCCACGTCTTGCTGTGCATCTACAGTGAAAAATGCTAAAAAACATACAACTAATAAGATTAATTTTGGCGACTTCACTACTTTACAAATATACTATACTATACTATACTATTTTAGTCTAGTCTCTCGAGCAAGGCAAATAGTTGCATTGTTTTGACTTAACGTACGCAAATTTCGTTTCCATTTCCAAAAAAAGTCGAAAAAAAAGGCCCGTTTCCAAAGAAACGGGTCTTCATATAATCTTATTTTGTGCTGCTTAAAATTGGAAAGCTATGCCTCCAGATACTATATCTCATCTTTTTTAAAGCCGTTCTATCCCCGACTAAAATTGTGTATGTCTTGATTAAACGAGTCGTGTACGTATTTTTGGCGTCGTATAATCATCGATGCTAAAACTAGTAACAAAAAACAAATGGATACTCCTGAGCTTCTCAGTTTTATATGCATTCATCTTCTTGCTTACTTTCTACCCGTATGCTAATGACGGGCCACGTGGTATTCACCAATGGGCTCAGTCTGACAGACTAGCACTTGCACTTAGATACATAGATGGAAATGAGCTCACAGATGCCGCCACCTTATCACTAAAGACAGAGGATGGCCGAACAGGTGTAGAATTTAGTGGGTATCAATACGCCATAGCTCAGCTAGTGAGAGTAGGTATAGTACCCAAAGCGTATCTCCCCTTTTTCTATCGCATCTCAACTTTCACCTTATTCTTTACCAGCTTTTTTATCCTTGTTTTTAGTTTGCTAAAAAAAGAGAAAATCATCTTTAGATCCTTGATAGTTTTAGGCTTACTCAGCTCTCCTCTCCTGTTATACTACTCCTACAATTTTTTGCCCGACGTGCTAGGTCTTAGTCTCCTACTCTTTTGCTTATATCTATTCCATAAAGGTTTTGAAAAATATCTCTATCTCATTTTAATAGTCAGCGGACTCTCCCTGCTTATAAAGACCTCCTCAGGCATCTATTTCATTAGTTTTATGGCTATCTATTTTTTGAGGCATTGGAATTTAAAAAATATAAAACATCTAGGAATTACTATAGCTGCGGTTCTCTTAGCAGCACTCACTTTTTTACTTTACAGGAACGAAGTATTAGTTCCTTGGGCACTATTTATCGCTATAGCCTTTGGGATAGTGTACATGGCTACACTACTTACCGTTAACCATAAGAAGTTTACATTTTCTACTCTCATATTTATCCTTACAGGCTCGTTTGTAGCATACTACGATATAGTGCACGTAAGCCAACGCAACACCTTATATTACTCCTTCGTATTCCTAAGTAATACGATGGAAGTGAAATCTTTGGCTGAATTTTTCCAAATATTCGATACGGCTAGTAGATTCAAGTCTCAATATTTTAATGGAGCACAGCGACTAATACTAGGCGTACTTTTTCTGATAGCTATATACCGTAGAAAGAGTATTAGTCTACGCAATAAAAATACGCAACTTGCACTCCTAGTAGGCTCCGGTTTGCTTACTATTCTATTACTCTTTGGGGTGCAGTTTATGAATCACGACTATTACGTGATAGCCACCTTTTTGCCCATAACACTTTACTTTATACTAAAAGGGACTGCTTACATAGCCGAGTATATTCACCCTCGCACCAGTATGGTTTTGGCTAGTATTTTTGCTCTAGTCTCTTTCTCGCAAGGCAATAATGCATATTTCAATAGGATGAGCGAAGTAGTTTGGATTAATAACTATGCTGAGTACTACGAACGAAATTGGCTTATAGGTGCTCAAGAAAAAGTAGATAAAATGCTACCTGACAATGCAGCTATCATGTCTGTATACTCTCAAGAACCCAATTTTGTATTGGTATACTTAGATAGAAAAGGCGTAACCATAAACTTAGAGGAGATGCAACGTTCCGAAAGCCCTTTCACCCTATATTTGAATAGGCTAGATTTGGACTATGTGATTTGCTACAGCAGATTTACAGAGTGGTTTGAGCGAGACCAACCTACCTTTATAAGCAAAGCTGAAGTACTCTACTCAGACGATAAATTCACGGTATATAAATCGAATGGATATTGAAATATTAAGAGAATACTGCTTAGCTAAACCCTACGCCACGGAAAGTACTCCTTTTGGTCCAGACCCTTTGGTAATGAAGGTACATGGCAAAATATTTTGCTTTTTCAGTATTTCAAATTTTGAATCTATGAACTTAAAATGTGACCCAGAAAATGCCGAAGAAATGCGTGCCAACTACATCGCCATAGAACCTGGATACCATATGAATAAGAAACATTGGAATACGGTTAAGTTTCACCAAGATGCTAGTGATGATTTTATACTAAAAATGGTAGATGAAAGCTATAATCTAGTAGTAAGCTCATTACCAAAAAAACTAAGAGAAACGATTATAAAATAGTGCAAAAAGCAGAGCTAGATTTAGAACTAGCTGGCCAGCACTTTACACTCTTACCAGAGATAGAAGTGTACTATAAATAGCAAACCTCTTTGAAACCTTCGACACCCTCCTGATGCGGGAAGTAATCCACTGAGGCGAATTACTTCCACCACGGCGGACATGTCCACCACGGCGGACATACAGGCTGACAAGGCTCATGAGACATGAATCGGAGGCGATTGTCAGGGTGTCTATCCGATGTGGAAAAAGTGATTCCGTCTTTAGTAGATTTGGCTCAGCAAAAGTCACCTATTTTATATTTGAAAAGTGAATGCATGCCTCAATTGGTTTTGAATAGTTAGTAATAGCTTATCTCAATAAAAACACTAGCTCCTTTTCGTTTATTACGGTACTATCTTTAAGAGTTAATTGAATGACAAATAGATAAAAACCCATTTGGTAATTGCGACCATCGAACGGCTGATTCACTTCACTTTCTACTAACTTCTCCCCCCATCTGTTATATACGGAGTAACTATAATTTAAAATCCCATTACCTTGCGGTGACCAAGTATCATTTAGTCCATCACCATTTGGAGTGAAACCGTTAGGTAAAAAATATGTTGTTAAGCAGTTTTCACTTGCTTGTAGATTAAAGTCTAAAACACAATTGTCCTCCGATATTATCTGAAGGATATTACTCGTCTCTCGGGTAGCAAAAGGAGTACGCTCAGTCGTTCCATTCCATAAGTAAGCAAAATCATCAGGCTCTATGGTAAAATGTATTTCCTCTGCAGGTAAGCAGCCAGAATCCACTTGTTCTACTGTTATTTTGGGCCATATATGATTAAGCACCTCAAATGTATCATTGATAGTACAGCCCTCTTTGGTATAGGAGATGTAATATGTCCCATCACCCTTTACCGATGCAACTACTCCAGACAGAATCTTGTACAGTGTATATGAATCGAAATTGCCACTAGGTGAAAGTTTCATTTCTATCTCAGGACACTTAGTAGTATCAGCCATAGGAGTATAGACTATCGACTTGCTATAGAGGTAAACCGAATCTACAACTACCCCGTGCCAGGTATTCGCACTCACGCTATACCAGCCTTCCTGAGTAGCGAGGATACTCTTAGACTTATCACCAGTGCTCCACTGCATGCTATCTGCTCCCAGAGCCTTAGCAGAGAGTACTATTCCTGCTTCACCACAGTATAGGGTGTCTTTATCTTTAAATATCTTGATCCCGGGCAGCTTGTAGCTCCCTACTACCTTGCTAAATGCATCTCCCTGAAAACCCGTAGGATTACCATCTCTGATCCACTCTAGTCTAAGAGAGTCTCCAGCGGTATGTAGCTTAGACATCCCTCCTTCGTCCACATAATTTATCAAATATACATTGCCATCTGGCATTAGCTGGAGATCATAAAAGGCTCCGCCTAGTGTTCTTAGATTTACAGAAGTGGTTTTACAATTATACTTATTGGAAATATCCTCACGGTCAAAACAATTCTCATAGTACAAGAAAGCATTTTTATTAACTAAATAATACTCTGGATCTGCACTGGACAAATCATAACTGGCCAAAGCACTGAAATAATATTCTTTACGTGCCCATTCAGCCTCATTTAGTTGATTGCAAGTCTGCCGAGGGTCATTTAGATGATATATCCATTTTTTTGTAAAAGTATCTGCGATAATTCGGGAAACACAGCTGTATAATAAGACCAGTTTATTATCACCCGTAATCTCAAAAGTAAGGGCATTCGCTCCATAACTACCCTCAACATGATTTTCTCCGCCAGGTATATTCTCATAAGAAAAACCAGCAGCTATTCTATCTTCACCAATCTTACTCCAACTCCCACCATTTTCCTGTAAATTTCCATTCTCAAAAAAAGATTGCCCATGCACTAGCGTCCCATTTTCATTGTCAAACTGGTAAATATCGGTGTAATGCAAATCTGCAAACACGAAATACTTCCCATCAGGGGAAAACTTCGCCTGACACGTGTACACTATTCTATGAATAGTATCTCCGATAGAATAGAAACGTTCAAATTGATCTCGTTTTTCTCTGCCTTGATAAGCGTGAAAATAGGTAGGATAGGAAGTACCCATATCAAAGCTTCCATCTCCTCCCAACCGAGCTATACGATAGTAATGAGGTGCTTCTGGTCGCACAGATGGTAGGTCGCTTAGTGTCTTAGTATCTTGTAGTAGTGCTATCCAGTAGTCTCGTCCATTGGCATGCTGCACTGCTTCTATAAACGGGGCAAATGGCACCTCATACACTACCGAGTCATATATGGCAGTGTAAATATCTTTAGGCGTGGTATGCAGGTAGTATATACGCAGATAGGTCTGCTTATACTCCGTATATCTCCAGATTGGACTGTAGTGATAGCCAGAATCTACTACATCTACGACTACCAGTGCGTAGCACGTGTCTAGTTTGAAGAGTAAGCACTCATTTGGTTTATCATACGCCACTCCTAGATCTACACTCTCATTTTGAGCATTGTACAGTCGCATACCATTGCTATAGTAGAGCAGATTGCCCGTACTATCGCTTATGCTACTGGTATGATAAAAAAAGGGGTCAGTAGCTAGGCTAGTTTCCTGCGTATAGGAGTTCCCGTCCCAGTGCAGCCTATTGGCGTAATTGGCTAGTCTACTGGCACCCTCCAGTTGGGCCATAGCAAAAAACCCAACCCCGCAGAATAGCAGGGTTAGGATTATTTGTTTTGGTATGTAGTTCAATCGAATTTTCAATCGAGGTATAATTTATGTGTTTCTATGCGTCCATTGTTTGATATTATCCTTAGATAATAGATACCCGTAGATACATCGAAGTTATGCAAGGTAGTCATTTCTTCAGCTATATCTGCAATAAGCTCTATATTTCTACCATTCACATCCAGTAGTAGTACCTTCACTATGGCTATTTTATCTTCTTTTGTATCGTCAGTAGAAGCTATTGTGATTTCATTCAATCCTATGGTTACATGGTGTTGATTTTCCTCAGCGATTCTTGGTTTGTTTGATCCTATACTAAACGGAGAATTTCCACCTGTGATCACTACATTAGGAGTTATGATAGGCAGCTCTACATTATTAGGTATTGGAGATCCTATACCTGGGATACCAGTTCTTCCCTTGCCCTTATTTGGACCACTCACGCATGGTACCGATACGCACTTATTCTTACCCGAAGACAAGTGATCTGTGGTTTCCTCTACCGAACCACCAAGAAACTTAATAGCTTCATTGCCTTGATCATCCCAAAAATAAACATTCGTTTCATAGATGCTAGGTATATCAACCACAATTGAACTTGGGTCAATGTTCGTATTTATATCCGTAGTAGATAGCTGAGCAACCTGTTTGTAGATTGCATTACACAGTTTTTCACCCGTCATAGGACAGTTGTAATAGTAATCGTTACAATGAGGTACCCCTGTACTATTATTCCCATATGAAATACCCACTACTCTCTGTGTACTGTAATCATACCAGCCTCTGAGATCCAATCCATCACGGAATTCATACCTAGTATCTACAAGGTTATCTATAACACTGAGACCTGGTATATTGAATAAAAACTCATGTGCCTTATCGCAATCACATATGTCAATATCCCTTTTGGTCGCACCACATGGAGGAGGAGGACAAGCTTCTTCACAAGGTGCTACGGGAGCACTTATGCCTGTACCTGGACCAGTACTAGATCCACCGGGTCCTCCAGCACCTGCATATCCACCATTTGTTCTGGTATAGCTATTCACATAATTACCTACTCCTGTATTGGTTAGCACCCAGATGGTGCCTGCGTTTCCACCATTGGCTCCGTCACCACCTTCGCCCCCAGCTCCACTGATACCATTACCACCATAACCTGCAGTACCTTCCATCAATGTACAAGACCCAGTACTACCGGATCCCCCATTACCACCTTTGCCTCCTGCACCACCATATTTCCCATTTTTTCCATTTCCTCCTTCAGCTAAATATATAGGATAGTTGAGTGCTGTAGTAGGATACATAATATAACCTGCCTTGATATATATACTACCACCACCAGCAGCACCTGCACCTGCGTCACCACCAGCATCAGAATTCCCTCCTGGATTTCCAGGTGTCCACCCAGTACCTGCACCTCCTCCAGCTCCACTATGCGATCCTCCATCGCCTCCTTCACCACTACCATATCCAGAAACAAAGTAGCCTGCATCTCCTATCTTGAAAAGGAAAGGGCCCGAGGGTGAAGTAAAACTTGAAGAACCATATGCATCTCCCGGAAGTCCGCTACTAGAGCTTCCTGCAGTTCCTACACACGTAGCACACGCTGGATCCCCTGAAGCACCCGCTGGGCCTCGGTTTAAGGCTGTATAACCTGGTGCAACACAATGCAATATTCCATCTCTTCCAGGATTACCTCCGCCGCCACCGTAGGTGGTGCTGCCTGTACCTCCGCTACCTCCAGTAGCAAAGGTCACTCCACCTGGGATATAGCCCTTACCTGTGGTATTTATCCTTCCACCGGTTACTGTCATTGTTCCACTTACGGTAAAAGCTAAGATACCTCCTTTATCTCCATCCCATGCTGGGCAAGTGAGGTTTCCTCCTGCTAAAGTGAAAGACGTATACTGGGGTACCAGTAGTACTTGAACCTTGGAACCTGCAGTAAAGTCGTAGGTGTGAGTCAGCGTACCACCAGCCACTACCAAAGTGGTTCCTGTCAAACTTGCGAAATCGAAACTCTCGTGTGTCCCCACAGTACCTCCTACCATTTGAATAATCAGTGCCTTATAGTCAGCTGAACCCGCCGTCGGGTCAAATTTAGCTCCAGTTCCAACTGTAGTTCCAGAGAGCTGTACTACTCCTCCTGAGACACTAGAGACGGCAGAATATGCAGATTCAGCAAAGAATATGTCTGTGGCCATACTTACTCCTGTGCCCAAAGACTCAGTCCCGTTTACACCATTACCATAGCCAGTAAGCTGCCCGTAGCTAGTACCACTTAGTATAAGTAGTGTTAAGACGATGGAACTTTTAAATAGACTGGCAAAATGTTGTGTGTTTGTGTGTCCACCTTGGCGGATACAAGTCGAGTTCACCTCTCTTTTAAGTTGATTTTTGTTTGTCATTGTTTTGATTTTTTTTTAATTTAATACTCATTAAAAATCGTAAAAATCATTCGCCTCGGTCAATTGGCCATTATGCGTTAAATGCTTTTGGCGGCATTTCTAGGTGGTTATTTTGACATTTCTTTCATTTAGAAGTTCTCCATATAGTCGACATTAAGGGAGTTACTATCTAGTTTTTACAATTTCATATTGTCCAAATCACTAGCATCCGAAAGTTAGAATAAACAAAAGCCTTCAGAATTCCATAAATTTGAGTTCGACAAAAAACTTTCAAAATATGGGACTCTTTAGGCGAAGTAAAAATAATAACAAACCTCTTATTAC
>Ga0209284_10005154_pt1 | contig 13897 bp, 16 predicted proteins | sample FRY03_FD_187211 | JGI IMG/M metagenome (GOLD analysis project Ga0209284, IMG submission 187211) | Freshwater microbial communities from Lake Fryxell liftoff mats and glacier meltwater in Antarctica - FRY-03 (SPAdes) (version 2) | ecosystem: Environmental > Aquatic > Freshwater > Ice > Glacier... | reverse complement strand
TGACGCATCGAAGATGGTTTGCTGCGACCCATCAATGGCCTGCTGGTTTGCGAAAAAATCATCGAAGATGGTTTGCTGCGACCCATCAATGGCCTGCTGGTTTGCGAAAAAATCATCGAAGAAGCCCACGTTGTTACTCCCGTTTAATCCAGCCCCTAGACCGCTGCCACCTGACCCGCCTAGACCAGTAAATCCTTCTGCGCCAGCTTCAGCGGCGCCAAGAGTGCCAGCGCCGCTAAACTCGCTTAACCCACCGCCGCCAAGAAAGCCACCAGCAGCCCCAAGTAATGCACCCTTTGTGCCTCCGGTCACACCACCCGCGAGACCGCCCGCTATTGCACCACCAGCCGCCGCTGAAGTACCTAAAGCACCGGCAATAGCAGGTCCACCGAAAAAGGCAGCAGCAGCAGTGAGGGCTACTTTTCCGACCCCGCTTTTGAAAAACCCGCTCGAACCGCGCTTCATATCTGGCTGAGAAGCAGCAAAGGCTGTTACAGGCAAGTCCTCAACCCTGATATTCCCCTGCCCGCCTCTGGCGTGAAATTCGTCAATAATCCTCTGACCAGCGGCCCGCGCATCGGCATCTACCGTCCACGGACGATTCATTTCCTTGCCGAACTGAGATTTGTGCTGCGCTTGAAACTGCGCTATTAGCGCGCCCATAGATTGAAACCCCTGCGCTAGGGGTTCAATGGGTTTTGGCTGCGGCTGTTGGGATTGCTCAAATTGAAACCGCAGATTGTCAATCTCGTCACCACCGATACGACGGAATGATTCACCGCCCTCGCTATCGTCTACAAAGCGCCCGAATCCCTCTTGGTGATCGTCGTCCCCGCCCCTAAAGCTAAAGCCTTGAGACGCCAGCCATTCTTCAAATGCCATAATTAGTTGCCCCTTCCTCTAGCGGAATAGAGATATTCGTTTTCGCCTGACTGTCCGAGGTAGAACAGCAGATCGTAGCCTTTAAGATGATCCGGCAGATTCATTTTGTCTTTTTGTGTCCTAACCAGCACAATCCCCGTTTTCTTTGAATGTCTGAGCATGTTGATAAATGCAGCACTCCCCCTCAATATATTTCTCTTGGTTGCCCATTTGAAAAACATCAGCTTGAGTTCAATAATCATCCCTGCAGCCGTAGTCCCGACCAGCGCAATCTGACCGCGACCAGACGAAAAGTTCTTGTTCTTATCATCCACAATCCAAGCCTGAGAAAACCCCGATACTCCGTTTTCTATCTCAGTAACAAACTGCTCCTGAGTCAGTCCTTCGGGCATTGGAAAAGACCCTGCCTTGTAAGCAGCCCACAGCACCGACATATCCTTCGAGTAATTCTCGCCATCAAGAATCTCAAGCCTTCTTATCACTGGTCGGCTTTTACCAAACAGCCTGTCTCTTTTTTGCTTTGGACTCATCGTATCTCTACGTGGTCAACCCGCCAGCTTTTAGCAGTCAACGCGCTACAAGTCAGAAACGCAGCAGGTGACTTACCAACAGCAGAAAAGTTCTGGTGTGAAACCTTCCCCGCGAACGCGAATCCCTGAGAGAAATAAATCGTCCCGCCGAAGTAAACTAATCCGCTGAAAAACGCACCCACATCACCAGAGGGAGGCCCTTTGAGATTCACCGAAGCTGTGCTGGAATTGTATTCGTCAGCCCAATCAAGTTCTAAGTTGAACGAAACATCATTGACCCTACGGTATTCGACCGATCCCCTTGTGGCGTGACGTATATTTGATTCCAGCAATCGAGACTTTCTGATTAACTGTATCTCGGTCGTCCCGCCGTCGCCGCCGGTTCCAACCCCGTTCAAGTCAAATATCGCCCCGGCACTCGACCCGAAGTAAACAGAGGTATCAGTGGTTCCGGGCTTACGCATGTATTTCACTGCGCTAGTGTTAAACCCTGAGTCGTGATTGGTCTTATACACAGACCACGGGGAGAGTTTCGCCCGTTCCTGAGTCTCGGCCGTAAGAGCGCCACCGAACAGAATATCCTTGTAAAGCACAAGAATCTTCCCGGCCAAGAAAAACAGCACCTTTTGATTTTGCTGGTCGTAAATCGCAATAGCGCCAGTCAGGTTTCTTACCTGTTCGGGTATCCATCGGGAAAGGTCGTCAGCCGCAACATCGCCGTATTGTTGTGTGGCTACAAGACTCTCGATGTTCCCGCCCTTACGCATGTACTGAATATCATTTCCTGTAGATACCATTGATTCGTCACCAACAGCCTGAGACCCCGGATAAAAATTGTCCCATTTGTAAGTAGTGGCGCTAGTCCCCGATAGTTTGAACAGCCCACCCTCTACCGTTGAAACAATCAGGTCTCCCGCCAGTGTTTTAGCTAAGCCGTTTATAGGTCTAAGATCGGGCGTGAGCATGTAGAACGCCTCAAGACCTGTGGCAAACGTCCCGGTTACTGCCCTCTGCGTCGTGCTGTAGGAGTCAGGGTCTTCGAATTTGCTCGCTACCATCAAATGAGGCGTATCGGTTGTGGTCGTGACGTTAAATAGCCACATCCTGCCGTGATGGACAATCCCATACTTCGCGTACAGGGTAGAGCCTAGCCCCGTGGTAATCGCGCTGAATGTAGTCCCGTCCCACTTTGATACAGCGGTCAGCTTTGCAAGGTCAGTTATTACAAGGTAATCCCCCAGAGACCAATACGTGTCCCTTAGCTTAGACAACGCCGAAGTTGTCCCCTTGCTCGTAAACGCATTGGCCCCGTCCCACAGGTAGACCACGTTGCCAGACTGAACCAGCGTAGTCTCAGAGTCATCGCGCTTTACAAGCTGCATGAGTCCACGTATATCCCCTGCGTTCGTTGCCGTCCCTTTCAGGTCAAACGGCGCGCGCGGGATAAGGCGGTTCTGATCCTTCGACAGATCGAAGTTATACGAATTAGCCGCGGCCTCTCCAATATCAGGCTGCTGTTGTTCGTTGAGACCGCCACCAAAGTAGAGCTTCAAGGCATTTGCTCCAAAATTCTATTCTTCATACGTAGACCGATCCATAGCTGCGGGATGGATTCGCACCCTTGATTAACTTGAATAACGTGGTCTTTGCGGATAGATAAGTCCGGTCTCTCTCAAGCACCGCAGTAATATCGGCTTCGTTCTTCACGTCCTCGAACGCGAATTTGAACCTACGGCCAGCCATCACGGTAAAGGCGTAGGATTCCTCGCTGTTGGGGAAGGGGAGTGTGTCAGATGCCAAGTTCACCAACACAGACCCCTCGTATTCATACGTCCAAATATCACCGTTTTCAGTGGATGACGGGACTTGGAAAAACCCTACCTTTTTCGTAGCGGCTGGCTCAAAGTAAAAGTAATTTGGATCGCTGTATTGAGTCTCATAATCGAGGAACGTGACTTGCAGTGCCTCCAGCCCGCCCGGATACTCGAATAGCTGCCGGTTATCAGCCGCACGGTAAAAGTGCGGGACACCGAAGAGCCGCGTGAAATCAGATGCCAGAGCGTAGGTTCTCGTATTTGTCGCAAACGTGACTGTGCCAGTGGTCTTTCTCTCAGCCGGAATTAGCTTGTCAGCAATGAGGTTAATCAGCTCATCCTGAACCGCCAGTATCCCGATGTTCAGCGATGCGTTGTGCTGCGTGTCAGCAAAGGTCGCCACGGTATCTGTGTCACCCCGGATAATGGCGTTCGCCCGCAAGATTCTATTTATGCACTCAAGGAATGTCATGCGTCCCTCACGTTGCCGAACCGGGTTTGTAGAGACTCAAGGATCAGCCTTTTAATCCCATCCTCATTCTGCTGCGAACCCAATATCGTTCCGGTTATGTTGGTTGTGAATGTGTATTTTAATTCAGCCCCGTCTATCCAGACAGAGACATTGATCTCATTGCTTCTTTTCTTTGGGGTCTTTGGCGTGTGATCGACAAAGATTGCTGCGCGAGGCTGGATGATTTCTGGCACAACATCGTCGGCAAGTAACGCCGGCACGATGCCTAGCTTTAACATCCGCTTCTCAGTTCGCTCAATTGCCCTATCAAATTCAGACATAAAACCCCAAGGAAAAGGGGCCAGCCAAAGGCCAGCCCCATGTTAAACAACAGGTTAGAGTTTCGAGGAACCGCTGCGAATCTTCGCGATCCAATTGCCGTTAAGGATCGCGCCAATCCACCACGATTTCCACGCCAGAGACCCAACTTCGTTATACGGGTCAGCAGCCCCAGCAGAACCCGGCTTGTGCTGGATGATCTCAACGGCAGGCGGGTTTTTCGGGTTGAACATCTCAGCGGAGGTTGTCGCATGGGTGTTGCCAAGTCCAACAGAACCCACAGCCTCTTTGCCGTAGATGTACGAGCTATAAACATCGGTGAGGATGTCAGTAGCGCCCCGTAAGCCAGTCGCTGTGGTAGTGCCGGCACCCGTAGACACGGGGATGATTTCCGTCGAACTCCAACGAACACCACCCACATGACCAAACTCGAACGGCATGGTAGAGGTATATCCACCATAAGTCTCCACAGAGACAAACCCGGTCAAGCTACGGATATCTTCCTCAACGTCCGATCCAGCGATACCGTAGAAACTCGACCGTACCGGGCTGGTTCCGATGTTCGTGGAACCATTCGCATCTGAAGTGAACTTCATTGCCGAGTTACGGTTAAGCTGGTTAACGGCCCATTTGATGTCGCCGACACTGATGGCTGCTGTTACGTTGGTATCAGCGGTACCACCACCTACTGCGCCGTTGCTGTAGCGAATCTGAGTGGCACCAGAATAGATGGTCTCCATCAGGACGTTCAGCGATTCACCTGCGTTCGCTCCCAGAGTATCAAGGAACTTAGCCGCACGAGTGTTCATCTGCAACAGGTCGATTTCTTCCGAAAGGGCGATTGCATTGCCTTTCTTCAGAATCGTTGCCGTGACCGTTGCAATGGTCGGCAGGACGGTATTGCGGGTCGGGAACCCCGCAGTTCCGGTCAACTCAGCAAGAGTGCTGGTTGCTACAGCGAGGTTGTCGATGCGTTCCCACTTAACTGCTGCGGTAGAGCCGTTCTTTTCCAAAGTTCCGGCGAGAGTACCGTTGTAGAAGGGCAGCTTTTTACGGGCAGCGGAAAGCACACCCTTCATAAGCTGGAAGTTTACGCCGAGTGCGACGTTTGATGCTGTGCTACTGACGAGATAAGGCATTGCAGTATTCCTTTTTGGGGGCTACCACAAACCAGGATGCTTTACAGCGTTCCGCGTCCTATGTAGGACTGCCATTCCCTGTCGAATGCCGCGCCGGTCTTACCCGAAAAGCGATCTTCGTTTGGGTCTGATTGTTTTGTGGTTGCCATTGCTTGTTGAGATTGCTTGATAGCTCTCTGGTTTTCAGCAAGCTGCGGGTCAGCCCGGACTGAGAATTTCTTTTGAAGCTGATCACCTACCGCCTTGGTTGCCGCACTCCACGCTTTCGGGTTCTTATGCCGATTCTGGTAGATAGAGGCAAACTTCTGGTCGGTGCGTACCTGCTTCGCTAGAGCGAACTCGATTAAATCCGAGTCCTCATCCGGTAAACCCACTGTCTTGTTAATATCAGAGACCAGTGTTTTAGTTTCTTCAGCATCGCGCCTGTTGATTTCCGCGACCATCATTTGCCGCTGGAAACCCTCAATGTTCGCGAGCTTTGTTCTGAGTTCTGTTGATTGGCTGTTCTGCCACTCTGAAAACCCTTGCGGGTCTAGAACGGGGTCAGGGACAACCGGCATTTGCGGCGCTGCGACTGCTTGCTGTTGCAGCGCTGGTGCCTGCCGCTGTTGCGGCTGGAATGACTGTGCTTCGGCTTCTATGTTGAAATCGCTGTAGACTTTCTCAAGCGGGGTTGCTTCAACGACTGTCGGCGCTTCGATGCTAGTAGTCTGCTCAGGGCTAGACTCCTGCGTGACTTCTTCGGACATTTGATGCTCCATTAAAAAAGCCCCTTTCGGGGCGGGGTTTGCTACTTTCCGACTAGAAATTTAAACAGGAGGTCGAAACCATCCTGTCTGCCGGATTGATACTTAATTTGTTCGATCAGCGCGCGATCTGCTTCCGTCGTGCTGTCTGGCCGATAGGCGGGTATCACCGGACGCAACTGCTTCATGCTGTCCATGACAACCTGAAAATCAGGGGATTCCTGCAACTGCTTCAGTAAGGCTCTCATATAAGCGCCATAATCATTATCATTGCCTCATCGTTTCGTTGACGTCCCGTATATGATTGCAGCGAGCAAGTTCATTGGTTACTCATCCACCTCTGCGCCCTCAATATCCCCGCTTGCGCCACGTTTTATGCTGATTTTCTTGCGTTTTACCTTTTGAGCTTCTTCAAGTTTCTTGCCTTGAATCTCGCTATTCAGCCTGATTTGTTCCATTTTGGCCTCAAAATCAAGCCGGATTGACTCCATTTTCAGGGCATGTTCCCTGTCCATATTCTGCCGTTCAAGCTCAAGCTCAGCGCGGTCTTTCTGCATTTGCAGCATCAATTCCCGCTTGTCTATGTTCTGGTCAGCGGCAGAGTTGGCGCGCGCTATCTCGACACCAGCGGCTTTCAGGGCATGGTCTGCTTTGGCTTTTTCTTGCTCAAGCTGAATCTTCGCCATCTGCGCCTGAACGCCAGACTGCGCTTTCTGCAATTCTTCCTGAAGCTGCCGAACCATTTGCTGCATCTGCTGCATCTGCGCCTGAACTTCGGGCGGTATCTGCGGCCCCTGTTCCTCTGCCTCGACAAACTGCTCCGGGCTTTTCAATCCAGCATCCCGGTAGGTCTGGAGCATGATTTCAGTGGTCTTGAGTTTGGGAGCAAACAGAGGGTTGCCAGAGAAGAACGCCGTCGCAGCACCTACTCGCTGTGTTCTCTGTTCCTCGCCAAGCAGCCCCCTTGAACCAACTACGTCAAAGTGGGCATTGGCCTGAATGTCCTTCTTTGTGGCCCGGATAAAGTCGGGCGTGTTCATTTCGCTGTTGTAGAAGGTGTATTCCTTCATATTCAGTCTGTTAAGCTCATGCTGCATATACAGCCAAGGCCGGAGACCGCCTTCCTCCAACATCCCCACGAAGGCAACGGTGCGGACTTCTGCACCCTGCTGCGTCTTGTTGACCTCGGTGGCCGTCTGCCGGTCGGAGTTCGTCACCCCGGTTCTGAGGGAAGATACGCCCGTACCCTCCTGCATCTGCCGAAGCCCCATCTGAAGCCCCTCAAGCCCCCAGCGCGGGTCTCCGATGTCCAGCACAGTCATACCCTTGCCTATGCTCTTGGTGGGCGTCTTGGCCCCTGGGTAGATCGCAGGGCCGTCATTGACCACGTAATCAGGGTCGTTGCCGTCATACTCGATAGGTGGGCGGGTTTTCAGTTCAACCGAGTCTATAAACCGGTTTGCAATGATCGTGGTGATCTTCTGCATCGGGCTTTGCTTGATGATCGGCGAGGTGTAGTAAGGATCTCGAATGTCCTGCCGCTCATACCCACCGTAAATAATCGACGGATACGGCAGTTCGTTGGCCTTCATAAAAACGATGACCCCGTTGGCCAGAATAGCAAAACTGTTCGGAAAATATATGTCGCCGTCGCTACGCTCGATGTTCAAATCTCCGTAAAATTTTGTCAGCTTTACGTCTTTTGTCTTAATCTCTCCGTTATCGTGTTCGTCCTGGCTGATCTTGCTCAGGCGCGCCGGCATCCAGCCGTCGCCCTTGGCAATCTGTTTCAGCCTCCACAGGGGCATGAATTCATTGATAATCATAGAACCCGTGTAAAACAGGTTCGTCCCGATGACTGAGGGCGAAGGGTCTGGATAAGCGTTCCACATGGAAATTGGTTGCCATACAGGGCTTGATACAGGCTTCAGCTTCTGCCCGTCGAATACCATCATTTCATGGGCAAACTTGGCCTCGGCAACAAAGCCCCCATGATGCAGGGCTTCTTTCACCGACAGCCTGAACCGCCCCTTAAACCCGAAATCCTTGTGTTGCTGAGTCATCAGGCTACGGAGCAACCCATCAGCCATTACCTGCTTTTTCTGCGGGACAGGCTTTTGATCTGCCCCGCGCTGTAGCTCAACGTGCGGCTCGAACCAGTTTTCATCAGGGAAGGTGATCCGCATGGCATCGTCAGCGATAATCTCAGAGGCTTTCGACAGTTCGCCAAGCTCAAAGGCGGACTGCCATGCCTCATCTGGTGACTGAGTTTGCCCCGCCACACCCTTCCGCAGTGGATTCATGGCTATCTGGCGGTCAACTTCCTTCCACTTTTCCTCGTGATTTTTACGGAATTGTGACGTTGACCGCGCAGATAGCTCGTCGCTGACATGCGTTTCGAGCTTCTTCCAGTCCGATTCCTTGATCCGTCGTGTTTTTATCTCGGCCAAAATTAACCCCAATTTGTAGCGCCAGCAGACACCTGGCGTTTTTGTCTTTTGATTGTTTCGGTCGTGGCTTTTCTCAGCATCATGTGCGCATACCGTGACGCTGAAATCAGGTCATCACGGACTTTTATCAGTTTCATCTGCTCGTCGCGATGGTAGGTTCGTTGCTCCTGAAGCCAAAGCCTACAGGTGCTAAATACCTTCCATCGGCCCGTTTCCATGCGCTCGAACATGGCAAGGATTGAAGCTTCCACAGAGTTCCCGCCCTCGCCCTCTTGCTGCCCCTGCCTATAATCGGGCGGATTGGTAGCCTTGAAAGGCAGCATATTCAGCCCTTCTTTTGAGTAGGCTTTAACCAACTCATCCCCAGTACCTTTCTCCGTGTTCAAACCATCGTGTGGCCATGCCACCGGTATCCATGCCCCCCACGGCTGAATAGACGCAGCGTGAATGGCTGGAATTGCTCTTGATTCCCGATATTCTGAAATCAGGTAAACCACATCCGAATCTCTATCCCAAACCAGTCTCGCGGCTGCGGCAGGGTGATCCCAACCAAAGTCCACCCCGATGATCTGCGGCCAGTGCCTCGGAATTGGGAACGGATCAACCGCCAATTGCTCTGCTGTGAATGGGAACACAAGACCTCGCCCGTAAGATGGAACACCGCGCCTCCGCATTTCACGTTCATGCGCCGGGAACCCCGCTTCCAGTTGCTTCGCGGCATCGGAAAGCTGTCCGTCTTTTACCAAGTGCGGGGCGTCATCCCATGAGGCTTGAATCAAAGACTGCCCTTTACCGATGTTGTTCATAAAGTTGTTCACAACTTCGGTCAGGCCCGTTTCTGGCGTGAACGTGATAATCAGTATCCCGTCCATTGAAATGGTAGCCCTCAGATATTGGCTCCAAATATCTTGAGGCGGTTCCTCATCTAGCCAGCCATAGTGAATCCGATGGCCCATGTGCTTCTTGGCCCCCTGTTCGTAGGCCCGGAACATGATCTTCGACCATCCCCCTGAGATATGCTTTACAAGGACGGTATCGTATGCGTTTGGCACACCGGGCTTCGAGGTGCGCTTTCCAATTAAATCTACAGGGATGGTTCCAGAACCCAAAGCACCCGGCTCTGTGGGGTCGCCAAAAAGCATCTTCTGGCTAATATCCCTGACCGCTTCGTTTGTATTCCCGCCCACCATCGCAACGATTTGATGGTAGAACCTCTGGCCTTTCCACCAATCCGGGTAAAGCCCGGTCGCATGAATGGCGGCATCCATCCCACCAGCCCACGTTTTCCCGGTACCGTTTCCGGCCATGAGAACCCGCTGTGCTGCTGGCTTTTCCGTCTGGTGCCCTGTGGCATTATGGAAAAGAACCTGATACGGGTATGGCTTGTAATACTCAAGGCGGTGATACGTTCTCCGCCTCGTCAGCAATCTCGTCAGCCGGCTTACTTCATCGTTAGGGTTCAAAATTATTGATGAACCACGGACTTCTCAGCGTCGTGCATGGCCAGCACTTTCAATGCGTATTCGGTATCTATCTCTTTCCTGACCGCAGTTATTAAAGCCTCGTATCCAGCGAGTACCGTAACCCGTTGGTTCGCTGGGCAGTAATTATCCGCGTGTTTTCTATACTCGGCCGCTCTCGCATCTTGGTAGATGGTTTCTGCTTGTTGCGGGGTCATGTTTCCCAACTCAATATGAAATCCCCAGAAATTACGCAACGAAGTTCGGCGCCAAGGCTTCGCAAGTAGGTAACGGCTTCCGTTTCTTTCAGTCCAAACTTCTGCGCGCGCCCAGGCTTCTGCTCGACAATAACGCAGGGGTGGCAACGCTTCAGCATTTTCTCGCCTCCCCGAAGAGCGAACAACTCATACCCCTCGCAGTCAAGTTTGATGAAGTCTGGATTTAAGTCAAAATCATCCAGCCGCCTGACTTGTATATCCCCGTCTCCATCGACCCACGAATCACCGGAACTTCCATTTGATGTGTGGATAGAGCAAGTCCCGTCCTTCTCACCAAGCGCAAACGGATACAGGCGAACACCGGGGGCATTCAATTCAAAACAGGCGCGATGATCAGCCACTGGTTCAAAAGCGTGGACTTCTTTGAAGGTCTGCTTCATCACCATCGACCACAGCCCGCAATGCCGCCTACATCTATGGCGCAGTCAAACCTTTTAACGAACTCAAGTGCTTTGTCCAGCTTATTGCCCTGATACGTCCACCCCGGTCTCTTTCCATACGCAAGCAGGTGTTCTTCGTGGTCAGGAAGCCAAATTCCGTGTATGTTTTTCAATTAGTCTCTCGTATGAGTCGTCGCCCCAAATAAATCTTTGGTTCTTTCCGTTCCATGGTAGTTGAGTGCCAACATGGAATCCGTGCCTCGCGTGATAGTCCCTGTCCACATTCTTCATAAATGATGTGAACGGATAGTCCGAAAACATCAACAGCTCCACCGGCCCATTTGCAACGCAGTAATTCATTCTTGACCCTGCATACAACGCCATCCTGTCGTGCAGATCAATGGGCTTATCGCCGTAGTCCTCGATGACAACAGCCCCGATTTCCTCGGCAAACCGTCGCCAGTCTTTGCCGGAGTTCCTTTGCGGGTAACGCTCCATATTGCGAATCGTCACCGTGTAATCATTCACGACGGCAGGCTTTACCGTGCGCAGCTTTTTTATCCACCCAGTCTCTCGATACACTTTCAGGACAGCGGATATGTGGTAGTCGGGGTCTATACCGCCAGAGCCGTAATCAAACGTGCAGCCAGCAAGGGCGCAGGCTGGCTCTAAAATCGTCCTGATTCTCCTATCTGTTTCGCCCTTTGGAAACTTACCCTTTATTACGGCATCATTCAGCGCGATATGCGTCGCACCCAAAGTCGTTGCGGCAACCAGAAACTCCAAAAAATTGAAGTTACACGGATACCGAGATAAGTCGTAGCACGCTCTCATACACGTTCTCCACGGTGATCTGCCTTGCCGCATCCTTGCAATGTTCGCACTCACCAAACTTCCCGCAAGCCTTCACATCGGCCTGCAAATTGATGTGATTGTCGTAACCTAAGACCTTTGATGGGCTAAACCCAGTCCAGACCACCACCGCCGGCAACGACAGAGCCGCCGCAGCATGATGCAACCCGCCGTCAGTACCGACGAATAACCGCGCCCCAGACAAAACACGACAGGCATCAAGAAAAGAGGCTGTTTCCACCTGTTCAACGCGATCCAACCGTCTGCCGCTGCCCTGCAAAAACCGTATCTCCGGGAGTCCGTCAACAACCTTCTGCCAGTTTTCAAAGCCCCAATCCTTGTTTATCCCCAATTCGCCCTTGATATTGGGTTCGATATACACATAATCAGACTTTTCGAGCCGCGATATGTACAACTCGCCTGGTTCCACGCGAAACGAGTCGTTGAACACATAGCGGTCGTTTTCTATTACGTCAATGTAAGGTCTATGCCCCGGATATGACTTGACCCACACGCAATCAGGCTCAATCGTTCTGGAAAGCCTCGGATTTCCGTCGAATACCGGAGACCAGTGAATCGAACTGCCGTCGCCAACCAAGACCAGCTTGCCAGTCTTGATATTGGCCTTGCGGACGATGTCCGTGGTCATAACATCATCACCCCATCCCATTTATCGCCACTCCATATTCCTTTTCGATCAGCGGCAGCATCTTGTTCTCAGCGTGCCAGTCATGCCCGGTATGCCACTTTCCCTTGTTCGCCTTGAAATAATCCAGTCTTTCCGGTTCCAGCATGTTATCGAAGCCGACCAGCTTAATCTCCGCCGGCTTCAGGAACTCACAGGCACAGACGATGGCAAACATGCCAACACTGAAATTGCGAACATCCTCAGCACACAATGACTTAAACACATCGTTCCATTTCAGAAACAACTCAAGCGGGATCACCGGCGGAGCCTTTGCCCGTGATCTGAAATTCGTTTCCGTTATCGGACTCCACGAACCTTTCTTTGGCTGTCCCCAGTAACACAAGGGAACCCGCTTGTAATCCAGCATCACCGGCAGGGTTTCGGTACTCGAGGCCATGTAATCACAACGGACGCCGTAATCCGCTTTATTCTGCCATTCTGGATCTTTGAGTCTGATAACCGTGGTTTCGTCAATTTTAGGCCCCCAAACCTTACCCAGAGGGCTTTGACCGTGCCCGATTATTGTAACGCGCCCAACTACTCCACACGCGAGCGGTTGGATACCATGGGGTGCGTCCATTATCTCCACAAATCCATTTCCAAGGCAAGATTGAACGCCTATCCGCCAAAGCAGTCTCTGGCGCCGCAATAATCACATCAAGCGGCCTACCTAAAGCGCCGGCAAAGTGAGCAACCGAGGTCGAAACCGTCACCACCTTCGACAGATTCGCCAAAAGCCCCAGAACCCCCTCTATGTCATTCCGAAGGTCAACCGGGGGGGCAACTACGTCCTCTGTCCATTCTAAATCATACTGAAGGCTCACAGCGTCAGGATAGGCATCCCTGATCCTGGATTCATGTCCCTGAGCGCCTCGCCAGCTAATCCCTACCTTACCCTCAAATTCCTTGAATCTCTCGACCTGAACCGGGTCTGCGGTCAGATAAGGCCCGTTCGGAAATGATTTTAGCGAACGCCTGAAGTTCCTCGGAAGATCGCCAAGCGGCCACCAGGCATCGCAGCCTTCGGGGACTTTTTGGACTTTCCTCGTTTTACCGTCGATTTCCGCTTTACGGGTTTCGCAACCAAAGGAACGTTCGAAGGCTTTTTGTAATCTGGGGTCGCACTCCAAAATAACCGAGTCAACCATCCTCTGAACATCAGGTATGCACGAACCAAAGAAAACCTCATCCCCGACCCCCTGATCGCCAATAATCCACAGTTTCTTGACCCGAGTACCATTCCACCGGGGAATAGGAAACGGGTTATTTGACTTGCCCCCATAACTATCCTTCCAGTGCCACAAACCCGCATGGTAGTCTGATTGAAACTCCCACCCAGACCAGTCCGAATAATCCCCAAGCATGAATCTGGCCTCACACCACCACCATTTATGCCTTGCTTCCTCATCCGGCGGCAACCTCAAAGCCACAGCCCGCCAAGCCCTACCCAATTTCTCAATCTCCCGCCGCTTCTTGAACGGGCTGCCCCCGGTCGATCTCTCAACCAGCAGCCTCAATGACAGGTAATCAATTCGCCTCACTTAACCCTCTTTCGATACGCCCTCATATACTCACGCCTCAACGCCCGAAACTCATCGCGCGTCGACCACTCAGGCCCAACGGACGGAACAATCTTCACCGGAACAGATGCAGGACTGGGGTCATCAACAAAACCATCGTCGGCCACAGCATCCTTGAACTTGTGACCCTCACTCAACCAGTGCTTCGTACAACATACCTTGCAGTGCGGTTTTTCCATTCCGTAATGTTACACGGCGTAATGTTACAGGTCAAGCGTAATGTTACAGATCGGCAATTCCATTCAAAAAAATGCGGGAACGGGTATGCTCACGCGCCCGCCGGCGGCATGGGGGGGCTGCCCCTGGTC
>Ga0209284_10005151_pt1 | contig 13905 bp, 15 predicted proteins | sample FRY03_FD_187211 | JGI IMG/M metagenome (GOLD analysis project Ga0209284, IMG submission 187211) | Freshwater microbial communities from Lake Fryxell liftoff mats and glacier meltwater in Antarctica - FRY-03 (SPAdes) (version 2) | ecosystem: Environmental > Aquatic > Freshwater > Ice > Glacier... | reverse complement strand
TGATTTTGAACCTATGAAAGTAAAAATAGTTTCAGCAGGTGAAATCAAAGAAATATTGACTTACGGTACAACTATTGAATTGAAAAGAAGATTTGAAACTGGCGTGCAAACAGAAGTAGTAACATTCACATGGAAAGATGCTACGATAGCTGGATTGACCGTTAAAGCAACTTACGTAACTTATCCAAAAGCAATGATATGGGCAAGATGCTTAGCTATGGGTGCAAGAAGAATTGCAGCTGACATGCTAGCAGGTATTGGCTATATTGTAGAAGAACTGGAAACAGTAAATGGTAAAGAACGAATCATCATGGATGATAGTCACGTACCAGATTTAATCAGAGATAGTATAAGTAAGTTTGATAAAATTATTATGGATGAAGCTGTTTTAGTGGACATCATAGTAGAAGAAGTTAAAAAAGCTCAGGAAGCTCAGGAAACTGAAGTGACTGCTGAGAAAGTAACAGAAGAAGTTAAAAATGAAAACCAGTAAATTATAAAAATATGGAATACACCATAAAAGACATCAAAAGTCTACTAAAAAGCTACTCTAAAAAGACAGTAGCCTTAAAAGTTAATGTAAGCGTAGTTACTTTGAATGAAGTAATTAGAGGCGTACCAGAACTACAAGGAGTAAAGCAGCCTATCACTAACAACACTTTTGAGCTTACCCATCAAGGGCAAGTTCTGCTTGGTTGTGATGTAGTAGATGCTCGTATGATTGAAGTTAGCCGATTGGTAACTCTTCTTGCCAACAATGACAAAGGTGATGTAGCTGCATCACTTGAATTATCTACAGTGAGTTTAAACAAACTCCTCAATGCATTTCCAGAGCATTTTCAAAACATCCCAAGAGCTTTAAAGCTTCCATTTACACTTGTAAATGACTTGGGAGAGCCAGTAACAATCACTAGAAAAGTTGCTGCTATTACAGTAGAAGAGATTGAAAAGATTGAAGAAGTTGCAGCTCCGACAATTGTTGAAGACGTTGCAAATAATGATGAATTCTCTTTGAAGAGTTCTTTTTTCTCTGAGCAGATTGTAGAAAACTCCGATGAACAGCCTGTGGCAGCGGCCAGTGAGCAAGAGGTAGAAAATTAATATCAACTTTTTTAAAAAATAAGAAAAATGCCAAATGTAAATTTTTCAGATAATTTTCAGGGTAACAGACCTTCAGTAACTGCCCCAGAAATTTATCCAGCCAAATTAGTTAAAATAACTATTGAGGATATCACCAACAAAGATGACGTAGTTACATTTAAGGATGTAGTGAAGTTTGATTTTGAACTTGCTAATGGTTGTGGTTACACCCATGTAGAGTTTCCTATAAAAGAAACTGAAGCTGAAACCATTATTGCACAGTACACTGCTGATCAAACTAAAAAACTAGGAAATGTGTATCAAAGAATTGGTCACATCCTAAAAAATCATGTTCCCATTGAACTAATTACACATAAGGAGATTTCTGATCAGTTGAATTGGAGAATGTTTCTTGGTCTTTACAAGAATGCATTTGAAGAGGCAGTAGCAAAAGCAGATGTCATTCCTTTATTTGTAAAAATTCTTGGTAGTGTTTACATGAACAAGGCAAAATTAGGTTTTCCTAGTTATATTGGCTTTGTGGGCACTACTGCGGAATCTATTGCAATGGGTAAGAAAGAGAAAGAAGGAAATGCAGAGTGGGCGCAATTCCAAACAAACAAAAGCGCAATGTCAGAAAACCCAATGGGAGCAGAACTTCCTGGGAATACAACTGACGCAGGTTTAGATTTTAAACCTAATGATGCACCTTTCTAACAAAAACTAATATGAATTTACAACTTCCAGCACTGTTTGAACCTGTTACTGAAGCTTATATTTATAATTCTATCTCACAAGAAGAAGTATTCAGAAGGTATTTGAATGTTAATATTGTAATTGATAAGAAGATTATAAGCCCATTAAGAAATGACAAACGCCCTACAGCTACATTTGGCTATACTAATGGTGTATTGTTATTTACTGATTGGAATGGGGAATTCTCTGGAAATTGTATCATGTTAGTGATGTACTTGTTTAATCTGAATTATTGGAAAGCTATGAATAAGATAGCTATAGATTTCAATATACCCAGTATTAAACAAGGCTCAGCCCCTATAAAAAAAGCAAATCTTGCAAAAGTTAGAGGTGCTAACAAAGAGTTTACAGCCTCGTGGGGAGAATTAGAACCTCTCCACGTAGGCTATTTTAAACAGTGTGGGATATCCATACAAACATTAAAATACTATAACGTTTACAAACTAAATGCTCTCTGGATGAACGGAGAGCTGTTATACCTCAATACTATTAGTGACCCAGCTGTACTTTACTTGGAAGATGATTGGTTTAAAACCTATTTCTATACAAGGAGTGTATCAAGGTTTCTCAGTCAAGGTAGCGGTATTCAAGGATTAATGCAACTTAAATTTCAATCTAATAAATTGATCATACAAAAATCATTAAAAGATGTCATGCTGATGTATGAGCTAGGATTTGAATCTATAGCTCCACCATCTGAAAACACGTACATCACAGAGTTGCAAATTAGAATGTTACAAGATAAGTATCACGAAATTATAGTAATAATGGACAATGATAAAGCTGGTATAACTGCCATGAAATATTATCAAAGTCTGGGGCTTAGAACAGTTACCATACCAAACAAAAAGGATAGTACGGATTACTGTAAAGCTTTTGGAATCAAAAAAACAGAAACAATTTTAAACAATTTAATTTATGTCTAATTACCAAATAAGTGTCATGGACACTAAGAGTGACCAGTTTGAAGTGATTGAAACAGATGGAAACACTTTTGGAGCTATTAAAGAGCAGCTAATTGCAGCTGGTTTTGAAGTAGACTTCAAAAAAAGATCATATGTGATTGCAGAAAGTGCAACAGAACTGATTGGTGACGACTCTCAACTCGGATGTTGTGAGGGTACAACTGAACTCACTTTGTGTATCTATCCAAAAGATACCAAAGCTGGTTTAAGTACTAGTGAAATCAATGGAATGGGATTTGCAGAGCTACGCAAAGAAGTGAAAAGATTGCGTGACAATGGCCCTAAAAAGAACTATGAAGCTCATTTGGCTGGATTAGGTGGTAATCCATCTACACCAAACCTGAAAAGAGCTTTGATCGAGTACTACAAAAAAAGTGGTAGTAGTCCTGCTACAGCAACAGCTACTGGTTCAGTAGAGCAGAGATTGACAGCATTAGAGCAAAGAGTAACAGAGTTGGAAAATGGAACTCCATTACAAAGCCAGCAAAAACAACCTGCTACTGCTGTTGCTGAAGTTGACCCTAAAGTAGCTATGATGGCAAAAGCTAAGGCTAGAGCAGAAGAACTGAAAAGAAATGCATCAAAAAACATTTAATTTAAACAGCAAAGAGGGGGTGGATTTATTTCTGCTCCCTCTTTTTAATTTTAATAAACATGCATCATTTTGTAAAAGTTTTAAAAAAGCTTGAAGAACAAAAAAGACTTCCTTTTGAAGTTAGTTATGATGATGTGGATGCTTACACTAGAGTTGTAATTAAATACACTAATTGTAACTATTTATCATCAGCAAAAGTCACTACTCTTAAAGTAGATTATGATAACGTTTATGCTGCTTTTAATGCACAAACAGGTACACTAGTAGCAGCTTGTCCAGAGAACTCTAACATTAAACTTGCTAAAAAAGGCCGCTTTTTTCCACATATGTCATCAAGAACAGCTACGAGTGTAGTGAAAAATCTTACTCTTTTTCAACAAGTTGCTTTAAATAATAACTTTTGTTTTGGAAGCAGTGATTACGCTAGTTATGCTTCACTGGTTAAAACAGCAAACGCAATGGGTGATAGAAGTAGTAATGAAGAAGTAACTCCAAAAAATCTTTCAAAAGTACTGCTTTACATTTTGTTTTCAAAAGAATACTTAATGAAACAAAGTAGTCAATCACCACATAATGCAGTGTCTGATATTAGAGACCTTTTAAAAGCAAAAGTAAGTAGGATAGTAGACTTAACTACTCTTGAAGAAGTTGATAATAGGTTTTTAATATCAGTAGTTAATAGAGTTAATGAACGTAGTGGTTGCGTTTATAATGCTATAAGAACAACTGAAAATGAGCCTACTGTTAATTTTGTTAATTTAGATATTTCTAGAAACCGTTTAAAAACTTATGCGCTTGATTTAACAGGACTTCTTCATTTATGTGTTTCTAAAGATGAAAAGAAAAGTTTTTTAGCTTTTGTTTATGGAGATAGATATGATGATGATTCATCACATTCTACGCAGTATGATGCTTTTTTAAAAGAAGTGCCAATTTGCACTTTTAACACAGTACCTGTATTCATGAAAGTTCTAGGTGGTGATGACTGTCCTTTTAATGAAGGAGTAACATTCATTCCAGCAAACATAACAGTAGCAAATATTCTGGTAAATAAGTATGAAAAAACCTTAAATCACAACATTATCATACAAGCAGATTCAAATTTTAAAAATAAATTAATTTATGTCAAAATTTAATGTAAATGTAAAAGAGAAAGCAACAACTATGGCTCTAAAGCTAGCAGGTGATGCAAAATTACTCATTCCTACAAAATCTATGGAAGAGATAATATACTTGTGTAACAATATCGCAAGTGTAGAGTGGTCAGGAGTACTATTCTTCAGAGTTTTAACAGGCACTATTGAAGACCAAGACCTTGTTATGGAAGTTGTAGAAGTTTATCCTATGGATAAAGGAACAGCAGGTTCTACTGGGTACACATTTACACCAGATGTAGCCAAAAGACACGCAGAGCTAATCAAAGAAGCTAAAGGAATGATTAAAATAGGAATGATTCATAGTCATCATAGTATGAACTCTTATTTTTCTGGAACAGACATGGATGAATTAAATGAAAACACTGAAAATCATAATTGGTATCTTTCATTAATTGTAAACAACAGGAGAGAGATGGTAGCTAAAATAGGCTTTAGAGCTGAGACAACTATCACAAAGCAAATTGCAGGTTTTATCCGTATTAATACCATTACAGAGAGTTCTAAAACATTTTTACATTTTGATGTAGATGTTGTCCAGACAGTTGTAAATAACACTATGAATGCTGCTTGGATGCTAAAATTCAATCAAATCAACGTTGCAAAAGCAAGCACATATTACAATGGTCAAAACTGGAAAGACCCTTATGGTCAAAATTGGAAAAACCCTAATGATAAGTGGAATGATTTGAATGGAGGAAACGGTGCTCCAGCTCCTTATGTTCCAAAAAATCATCACAAGAACGTTGCTAAAAACTACAACAAGCCTGTAGAAGAAACACTAAGTACTCAGACTACGTTGCTTCTGATACATGAGACTCAAACTGCCTATGATACTCTTACCATTCAAAGTTTAGAAGTGATAAAGAATTATTTTATGCATGTTCTGGCAACAGCTGTAAGCCCACATATCTTTATAAGGGCTGATATTGGAGGAATTCTACAGAATATTTGTGTTTATATTAATGTTTTTCCATCTTCGGAGGATTCTCAGGATAAAGAACTTTTAAGATACTTTTCTGTAGAAGGACAACAACATTACATAAGCAGTGCTTCTTTGAGAATTGAAACCAGTGTTTTTAATTCTTTCTTGCTTACTGCAATTAGAGAAGCTGCGGCATCTGCTCACATAGGAAATAACGGACAAAGAAGAAAGGCTGCTATTATCTGTGAATATCTTATAGACAATGATAAATTTTTGGAAGAATTGGAGGGTTTGAATGGCCAGCAGACGAACTAGAGAAACTACAGAGGCATTTACACCTTCAGAACCTGAGTCTTTGCCTTCACCAGTAGAAGAATCAATGGGGCCTATTCAAAGAGCTAGTGAAACTCTGGATAGAGATGCTAGAAGAGATGCAGCAGTTGCAGCAGCTGCTAGAATAACGCAACTACGTACTGGAATACCAACTCCAATAAATTCTACAACTGGTGATAATCCTGGGGCAGCTGGAGAGACTGGAGTACCTGGAGAATCTGTAGGAGAAGAAATGCATCGTGTACTAGAACAAACTCTACAAAACTCTGAAGATTTTGATGAAGATACTGATACTTCAATGGAAGCACTTGAAAATGCAAGTTTAATACAACATGCAAGACATGTAATGGAAATAGATGCTATTGCAGAAACTTCTGAACTTGACCCTCTCATTGATATTGATGTAGCAGAGCTTGAAGACAGTGAAGAGGCTTTAAGAGAGCATATTTTAAATATGTCAACTTCTGGAATGACAAGTACATCAAGATTTTCAGCAGCTCCTTGGATTACATACAATCAAAAAGTATGCGTTTTTGGATGTGGTGGTATTGGTAGTTGGCTTACATTTTTCTTAGCTAAAAGTTTACCAAACGCTGATGTAGTTGTGAGTGATTTTGATGATGTTGAAATACATAATCTAGCTGGGCAGTTGTTTTCTATGGCTCATATAGGAATGCAAAAAACAGAGGCTATTAAAAACATTGGAGTTTTATTTGGAGCTAAGATTAGTACTAACGGTTTTCATGTAGCAATGGATAGCATAGGTGTGCTGGAAAGTAGAATATCTGGAGCAAACTTAGTTTTTTCGGCTTTTGATAATTTGCTTGCTAGAAAGATTCTTTTTGAAACGTGTGTGTTAAAGCAAAAAACTTTTGTTGATGGTAGGCTTAGAGCTACAATGTTTGAAGTATTTTATGTAGATACTACTAACTTGGAAGCTGTTGCGTCATACAGAGAAACCTTAGTAGATGACAGTTTAGTAGAAGATGAAGCATGTAGTTTCAAGCAAACTGCACACGTTGCAGCTATGATTGGTGCATACATGACATCTATTGCAACGACACACGCATCAAACTTTGTAAAAAACCAGAAAAGACCTATTCCTTTTTATACGAGTTTTTTGGTTACTGGATTCATGTTTAAAAAAATGAAAGCAAATGAATATACCAGATGGAGAAATCCTTGACAGTAGTTTGATTCCAAAAGCTATTATAACATTAAGCCAAGCTCGTTTTATAAGTAATTGTCTTTTTTATAGTGAGTTTTCTGCTGGGTCTATGATCAGTTCAACCACTATAAATATTGTTATGTGTAATACTTCATTCAAGATGCATGAGTTTCGCAAGAGTGTTGCTGTGACTAATTACTATTTTATAGCTTTGATGGAATATGAAAAAGTTATTACTAGAACGCTTGTAGCAGGTATAAAGTATTTAAACATTGCAATATGTGTATTCACAGGTAAAGTATTTTCAATGAGATTTGATATGATAAATCATTTTGATGGTTATGTAGACATCAAAAAGATAAAAATTTATCACATGCCTGAAATATTAGATTTTAACAGCTTAATTAAACTAAATGTAAAAACTAGTGCTAGAGAAACCCTCCAAATTCAACGCCAAAAAAGTGGTCAAGGACAATATACAGTTTGCATCCACTCTGGAAGGCTACATGTACACTCTCCTGAAAGACAATAATTTTAATTTTGGTTATGAAGTAGAGGAATGGGAAATACATCAACCATTTGTTGATATAGTAGGAAAAAAAGTCAGGGGTATTAAATACACTCCTGACTTTCCTGTTTACTTTCCAGACCTAACTGTAATAATTGAAACAAAAGGAAGACCCAATGATAGCTGGGCTTTAAAACTAAAGCTAATCAAAAAACACATGGCTAGTGATGAAAGACTATCAAAAGCCAAATATTTAATACCACAAAACCAACAGCATTGTAGGGAAGTTGTTGAAGTTTTAAAAGAGTACAGAAGAACAGGTATTTTTAGTGATTGGATACCTCCAAAAAAAGAAAAACCATTAAAACCAAATATAAATGAGTCAAGAAATGGATTATACTCAGCTAGAAGGAATAAACTTCTCTCTGCTGAAGCACGTAAAAACAGGCCCAAGAGCACTAAAAGCAAAAATTGATCAATACGGTACTCCAAAAGTAGAGTTTAAAACATTCTTTGATTTTGGAAATGCTTATGAAGATGCTTTGTTGCACAATGAGGAGTTTAAAACTTCTTATGGATTTGTTGAAAAAGCACCAGATGCTTCAGGTAAGTATGTTACTTATGGTAGAATAATTGCAGAAGCCTTAATTTTAAAGCAACTTGAAAACAAAGTTAACGGTATCAATACCATTGATGCTGATTGGTTAATAGAATTAAAAAACAGAGCTTTAGTATTATCTACACTAGCTGGAGACATTGAAAAAGCTGACAAAAAACTAGAAGAAGATCAGTACAAAACATACTTTGATAAGTACATTAACTTCTCTGGCAGAGTAACAGATTCAGCAACTTGGGCAACTTTAGAAGAACTTATTAAATTATCAAATGCAAATTTTACTTTTAGTAGATTGATGAAATTGCCTAGAACAGAACAAGAAGTTCTTGTTTGGGAAGAAGTTATCTGGCCTTTTGATGCTATTACTGGTATTCAAGATCAGATGACTGTAAAATGTAAAGGAAGAGCAGACGTTATTGCTCTAGATCATGAGTACAAAATAATCTGGTTACTTGATTTAAAGAGTACAGCAGCTAATTTGTATGATGGAGAATTTGAAAGATATGCCAGAAGAGCAGGATATCCTAAACAGTTACAAGGGTATTCTAATGGAATTAGAAGTAATCCAAAATACGCTGAATTGATTGCTGATGGATATCAAATTTCATGTGGTTTATTTGCAGGTTGTAAAACATTTCCATACGCATTTGGCTTTTTTCCAATTGAGTTTCATACTGATGACATTCAAGCAGAAATTATCAGAGAGTTGGAAACCTTTAAATTCTATGAATCTAATGGCTTTAAAGACATTGACACTGTTGCATCTATTATAGTATGACAAGAGAGCAATTTATTAAAGTCGTAGAGTTAGGACAAGAATACGTTGCAATTTCAAGTATTTGTAAAGGAGTTGGGGTTGACCTCAACTCTTTTACTTTCATTTTGAATAAAATAATCAATGAGTATTTTAACTATGTAGACCCCACACAGAGAGGGCTTCCTATTGTTATGTATTTTATTACTAACAGTTATTATCCTCTTCCAGATGGGCAAGAAGTTATTCAGCTCAGAGATGTTTCAAAATTGTACGATTTTTGGCTTGTGTGTGTTAAGCATGGTAATCCTGCTTCTTCATACATTACAAGTGCTGTTAATGATTATAAAAAAGACTTAGAATGACAAAGACACATCCCACATGGCTACCTATACTACAGTCAGCTTTTAATGACCCTGCAATGCTGAGGTTATCCAACTCTATAAAGAGTCAAAGACTAGTAAAAACAATATACCCTGATGCAGAAGATGTACTTAGGGTATTTGGACTGGGTATTCCTGATATTAAAGTAGTTATTATAGGGCAAGACCCTTACCCACATGATGCTGCTGATGGCCTAGCATTTAGTAGTAAATCAGGATTTGTGCCAGAAAGTTTATCTAGAATTTTTGATGCTATTGAAGAAGAGTTTGGTTTTGTTATTGATCAAGACCCTAACTTAGAAAGACTAAAAGAACAAGGTGTATTTTTATACAATCCTATTCTAACTGTTGAGAAAGGAATACCCTTATCTCACATGAATATGGGATGGGAAAGATTTTCCAGTTACATTATTAGAGTCCTAAATGAAAAAACTGAAAACGTGGTATGGATAATTTGGGGAAAACATAGCCAAGTATTTGTACCAATGATTGATCAGTTTAGACATAAGATAATAGTGTGTGAGCACCCTGTGGCTGGAAAATATCAAGGAGGAAGACCTTGGAAGAACAATAAATGCTTTACTGAATGTAACAATTACTTAGAACAATATGACAGAGGAACAATTAGCTGGGCAATTCCCAATTGAAGTAATAGATGCAATAGCATTGGTACAACTTAGTGTAGCCTATTTTAATAGAGCTAGAGAAATTTTGGAACACGGAAGTCTTACACATTTAATGAAAAAATATGAAGACGTTACAACTAAAAAAGACATTAATGGTAGAAGATTAACTACCAAAGAGCTTAATTACAGATCAAAAGAATTTCAAAAAGAAATAAGAGCAAGTAAAATAGCATTAGATTCTCATGAAAAAGGAGCTGTTAGGTTGCTAAATTCTCTAGAAGTTACAGATGAATTTAAAGTTGCTTTACGTGCCAGAATGGACAAACTTCACGAATTAATACAAAACAATTAAAAATATGTACAGTAGACCATATGAATCAAGTCACGATATTCACGGTTTAGCACAAGATGCACCACAAATCTATAATATTGTTAGAAATAAAACTGAAGAAGAGATAGATAGACTGAAAATGAGTATTATGGATTTGCCCCCAGCTCTTTTGAGAGAATTGCTTTTAGCGTCATCAATCAGTGCACAAGAACCAGAGGGAGGTTCAATATCAATATTTATAGAAGCTCTTAATAGAATCACACACATTAGTCAAAGAGGAACACTAGAAAATACGATATTGTATGAATTACGAGCAATTAAAGAACTTTTACAATCTTTTATTCAGACGCTGGATAGAGCTACTCATATTCAGAGAATATGTTTAAAAGTAATTGCATACGCTGTAGAAGCTTTAGTAAAAATAAAGCTCATTCTTGTATTACAGCAAGAAAACATTACTTTTGTAAACCTTTTAAGATTCGAGCAATCAGGTAGTATTACCAATATTTACATAGGAGAAGAAAAAATTGGATTTATTAACGGTGCTATTGGAAACTATATCTTAGAAAACAACTCAGATCACATGGATGTAGCTTCTCTTGTAGGTGAAGATGTTATTGATAATATAGAAGGTTTAAAAAAGTTACTTTTTTTAATATTTTTGAGAGATAATAACTACACAGAAATAAGTTTTAATTTGGGTACAGTTGCAGCAAGAGCTTATGCAAGCATTTTAAACGTAATGACCTCATCTGTAAACGATATTGAAACCTATATGGAGGCTTGGGAAAATATTGTTTTGTACATAGATACAGCCGCTACTTTTGAATTAATGGTAGGTGTTATCAGAGATAATAGGTCTCGTTTTTATCGGTCTATTTCAGGTAAAGGTTGCGCTGATGTGAGTTATTATGAAAGAGTTACAGCAAACAGACCAGAAAATCAAAGCGATTTAATAAGTATAGAAACCATAAAAAAACATTCTGAACTTGTTACTGTTGTAGGTAGTAGGATAAAATCTGCTCAAGAGGTCAAAGATGAAGTAAATCAAGACCAATCTGCAATGATGGCTAACGCAGTAAGCGACTTGGATAGACCTGACCCAATATCTTTTTAACTAATATGCAAGGAACACTAAAAATAACTCTCGAAGTTTTAAACCAAACAGATAATCCAAAACAGTTAATACAGACATTAATTGGGAGGCAGTGTAAAATTGACCCTCCAGAAAAAAACAAGATACGGCCATACATGAAAAAGTTTGATTACGAATCAAATGAACTGGTTGTAAAATTTGACACAAGTATATTAATGCAATACAGGACAATGCTTAGAACAAAAACAGCTGAAGCATGGCAAGCTAACCTAGAAAGTAAAGGTTGGGAAGTTGATTTAGCTTATTTGCATAAGCATTGTCTTTAATTTTACAAAGATGGATAAATGGATAGAAAGTAGTTATACTCCAGAAGATGAAAAAGAATTGCATACCTATTACAGTATCAGCAGAGAGAATATTGAAAAGGCTGTTCTAGAGCTAGAAACTACAAAAAGTTTTGAGTTTGTGACCTCTTTTGATTTGATTGATATGCTCAAACATAAAAGACCCAGAGAGATTCTGGACGCAATCAGCAAAAAAGTAATTAAAACAGATATTGAGGGAGTCTATACAGTGATTCAAGCTTATTGGAACAGTAAGGAGGATTAATACCCTCCTTACTTAATTCCAAGCTCTATGTTTTGATCATCTGCCCAATCTTCTAACATATAGTAAGCAGGTCTAGCTACAGGTGTAAGCTGAATTAGCTTCTTCATTGGTTTAGCTGTTTCTGTCCAATCATCAATTTGTAGGAGTTGTCCAGCTGATTCCTTTGCCAGAGAAGCTACAAGAGATGTCACAGAAGCATACAAAGAAGCTAAAGCTACTGGTCTTTCTAGAATTTCAGTAAGGGAAGTAGGGTCTAAGTAGAAAGCAAGTTCTCCATATATTCTTTTGGCTATTACTCTACTGTTCTTGTGGAAGAAGTTTGATTTCAAATCATCATCATCATCCGCAGCAGCTCCTAAAGCTAGAACTCCTATTAATGCTCCAATTGTAATTAATCCTCCAGCAAAGTTTGCTTTTAGGTTAGACATGTGCATTTCTACAAATTCATCTTCAGTAATTTTTGGACTTGTCTTATACTTTTCCCTGTACTTCAATGCATACCGAGCATAGGCAATTTTACCAGCTTCCACAGGAGATAATAATACAGACATTCTCATACCAGATGCTTGTGCGCTTAGTACAGATTTAAAATGGTCAATTGTTGACCTGTATCTGCCCATTTCCCAGTCGTTGAGGAATGTATTGTATTTCAGCTCTTGGAAGCGTTCATCAATAGTTCTAGGCATCCAGCTTCTAAACTGCATTATAACTCTACCAAGTAGCTGTAATTTGTATCCTGAAACATCCTCTGGAGACATGTTACCAAAAGTCTTTTTATTTACTTCTTGAATCATGCCTACTAAACTAGCGTGCAAGTTGATATTTTCTACCCCATTAAACAGAAGTTGCCCATCCTTACTCTCAATTTGTTCATACAAAGGTGGAAGGGCTGCCTCTTGTTTTTTTATGTCCAATAACAGTTCAGCTCTTTTTTCAGGAGTTTGGCTGTATAAGCTATAAATACCTAACTCCTTTTTAGCTGCATCTGTTTTTCTCATTATTTTACCCTCATAGAGTGTGTAGTGCTGCATCATTGCTAAAGCAGTACTAAACTGAACACTTAATTCAGGGTATTCAAGCATTGCAAAAAGTAATCCATCATCTGCAAGTCTATCAACAGTTACTCCAGCCATAGCATACCTAAAAGAAGGCACATCTTGGAAGAAGTCTAAAGAGGACATAAGAGCATAAGCTTTCTTATCTCTAGTCGCAACCAAGTAAGAGGCTTTTATAAGCTCTTCAGGAGTGAAATAAGACTGTCTTGCTGATTGTATGAATTGGTTAGCTTTACCAGCTGTATAGTTTACAATACCACTGATAGGATTCAAGCCAAGTACTCTAGTAGCGTTATAAGACAATGCTTTATCTACCCAGAAAACAAGTTTAGTCAGCTCCTTGTCTTTGATGTTGTACAAGAAGTAATTCATTATGTCCTCATAATACTGGATATCTGGAGCACCTGTACCTTTACTTTTCTGTAGTCTCTGTGTGATTTTATTAATCAAAGGATTACCTGAGCTTGTAACGCCTACAAAGGAGGCATTATCAATAACATGCTTTAATACATGTGCCTTATCCTCAAGTTCTTTCATCAACTTGTGATTTATAGCCATCTTCATGTATGCAAAGAGTACCTTATCTACATCATAAGACTGTTGCTCAGGTCTTACAGAACTTTGTCTATACAAAATCTGTACTTCATGAATAGGCTTACCTGTTAAAGGGTCATAGTTACCAATTTCTTCATCTTCACCTAATTGAGCATTACTAAACTGTCTTGAGAAAACAGACCAAGCATTTTTAGGGTCTGTTATAGCTTTTTCTAACACTCCAGCAGTTACTTTTGGGAAAAATCCCATTCTATCATGCAATTCAAGCATGTCATTAGCTTCAGCTATTTTAGCTACAGCAAATTGATAGAAAGCAAATGCCTCTGGGTCTGCTTTTAAGTTCTTATATTCAGCAGAATACCATTTCTCAGGAGTAATAACCTCAGCACAAGGACT
>Ga0209284_10005126_pt1 | contig 13971 bp, 13 predicted proteins | sample FRY03_FD_187211 | JGI IMG/M metagenome (GOLD analysis project Ga0209284, IMG submission 187211) | Freshwater microbial communities from Lake Fryxell liftoff mats and glacier meltwater in Antarctica - FRY-03 (SPAdes) (version 2) | ecosystem: Environmental > Aquatic > Freshwater > Ice > Glacier... | reverse complement strand
CAGTCGATCACTGTTACGGCAGCGGAGCGTGTGCTTGTCCAGGGTTTGCTTCAACCCACGGAACTCAACCTCAATGCCCCAACGCATTTTGTAGATGCGGATGATGAGATTCAAATAGCTTCTATTCGAGCATTAGGGGCAATTGGACTTGGTGGTAAGGTTGCGGTTCCTTCCTTAATTAAAAATCTAACGGATGATAATAACGAAGTACGCAAAGCGGTTGTTGCAACTTTGGGTAGATTTCAACCTTTTAATGAAAAAGATTTACCTACTTTTTCAACATTACTTACACATGAAGAACCACTTATTCGTGAATTTGCAATTCGAAGTATTTCTGAAATGAAATTACCATTAGATGAAATTTATAAACTCATCCAACCTAAATATCAGGATAAAATTGCAGAAGTTAGAGCTGTTGCTGTTCGGTCAAGTAAAGGATTAGCGAAGGCCTATAAGGAAAAGGTTATAGCTGATGTTTTTAAACTTTCGGCTGATGAAAATGAGGATGTGAGGAATGAAGTAGCAGATTTATTAAGGGATGCAGGACCCTATACTTCCAAGGAAATGGAACCTTATGTTCAATATCTTGGCCCCCAATCCGATCCTAAATTAAGAAACCAGGCTGTAAAATTAATTACAGCAATTGATGGCGACTTAGCGGTTTATATTGATGGTTTTATTTACGGTTTAAATGAAAAAGATAGAGAAAATCGACTCTTGATATTAAAAGCACTTTCAAAAATGGTGTCAACACAATCTCTTAAAATTGGTTCAGCAGTAATTCCGCTAGTCGCTGATGATGATAAGCCTGTACAAGAAGCTGCTAAAAAAATTATGGACCAAGTCACTATCACTTCTTCTGATGAATTAAAAATATTTGGTGGTTTTTTGAAAAGTAACAATAAATTACAAGTTCGGGTGCAAACATTAAACATTTTGATAAATTCGAAGAATTTTAATTGGGATACCGCTGTAAAAGATTTGGCCAGTTGCCTTTCAGATAAAGAACCCGATCTAAAGAAAGCTGCACTTAAAGCTGTATCTTTAGCAGGCAATAGCGCCAAGGATTTAGCTCCCGAAATTATTGCCCTTACCAAGGAACAAGATATAAATTTAAGGCTTGATGCTTTTAAAGCTTTGAGTAGCATTGGGCGTGACCCAAAAGCAATAACTTGTTTGATGGAAGGTTTAACAAATCCCGATACCAAGGTGTTCGATGTTTGTTTAACTGGAATTAAAGAATTAAAGCCACCGCTTGCACCTAAAGATATTGAATTTCTAAAGGTTCCTTTAGGGGCGGAATCAAAAAACGCTAAAATTTTCGCTTTGAAAACCCTTGTAACTTTTGGGAAAGAGTCTGCTCCACTTTCAATGGAGGTAAGTATTCTTTTAAAAGAAATTGATGTTGATGTAAAACTCGGCGTTTTAGAGGTTTTGGCTTTTTGCGGAACGGGTGCAAAGGATAAATTGCAAGATATCATAGATATAGCCAAGGTTGAATTTTTAAATCCTACGCCGGACCCAGACCAATTAAAACTAAGAAAACAAGCGTTTTTGGCGCTACTTAAACTCGCCCCAGAATGTAATTCAGTAATAAATTCTTTGGCTGATTTAGTGGATAGCAAAGATAATGATATTTCAAGTAGTGCATTAATTATCTTGGGTGCCATGGGCAAAGAAGCATTTCCCGTCTTAAATAAAATGATAGCAGCGTTTAATAATCGAGTTTTACTTCCAATTGCCGCTGAACAAATTTCAAAAATCGGAAAAGAAGCTGTAAAACCTTTAATTAAAGGTTTGGAAAGTGTAAGTCCAGAAATTCGCCTGGGGTGCGTGGTTGCACTAGGAAAAATGGGACCGATTGCAAAAGAAGCAGCTCCTAGTTTATCTAAGATTTTTTATCAAGATAAAGTTCCTTTACTTAGGTCGGAAGCTAAAATTGCACAAACTAAAGTTCAAGCAGGAAACTAAAAATACTATTTTCTTTTAATTTACCTTTTTTAAAAGTTTATAAATATAATTTTTTTTGACCCTTGTAGCTCTTTATTATCGCATTGCAATTACCACCATTAATAATGGGGTAGTTAAAACAAAGGGTTTATAATTTTTCAAAGGGGCTTACCGATGAAGATGATTCTTTTTAGTGTCGCAATTGTTTCGAGCTTAATTGTAGGTTGTGGGAATAATACTGATTCATTAGCTGACTCAATAATAAGTGAATTTGAGCGTTTAATGGAAAAAACAGCAATCTTTGACTTAAGAGTTGCTAAAAACGATCCATCTGCAACGAAGGAGGAAGCTGCAGCCTTGGATAAACAAGCTGAAATTTTAATGAAAAAAATTGAAGAATTGAATGGCAAAATTACTCCAGCAAAACACGCAGAACTTATGAAAAAAATTAAAGCAATAAATTCTAAATATGGTAATCGATAAGTTCCTAATCGACCAATACACCTGAGTCAGGTGCTAAAGGAACCTTTGGTTTAGGAACCTTTGACTGAAGTCATTTACTACACTCTTAAGCAATAAGAGGGTTTAAACAATTACACGCAGCACAATGATTTAGCAATTTAAAACAATGCAGAAAAGCAAGCGGTCAAGCCATTTGCTATGGGCAGAAAAAACGGGTTGTTCTTTGGTTCTGATCAAGGCGGGAAGGCGTTAGCCATTCTGTCAAGCTTCACTGCAACTTGTCAACAGTTCAGAATCAATCTCTGGACTTATCTGCGAAATACGCTAGTCTCAAGAGTCCCCACCAGTGGGTTGATGGACGAAGTGCAAAGGAAGTAGCATGTGCGTGGCCCGTAGGCAATGGCTCAGCACTTCCTTCGGAGATCTTCGATATTCGAGTAAAAGTTATTATGAAAAAATTCGCCTGTCCTAAATGTAAAGCAGTGTTGGCTCTTGATGAGAATTTTCAGGGTACAGTGGTTTTATGTCAAACTTGTAAAACCTCTATAAAGGTCAGCAGACCTTTAATCCCTCCCGCAATCCCTCCCGCAATTCAAAAAGCACCCGATGTGCCCAATTCTTTTGAGATTCCTCCTCCCCTCCCATCTGAGTTAAAATTTAGGTTTTCAAAATTTCATTTTAAGCTTGCAACATTTTTAGCAATAATTTTTGTCTTGGTCTTGTCTGCCTGGCTGTTTTTTTCAGAATCTTCCAATAAGAACTTGGCCCTATCCAACCCTGGCGCCACAAGCAGCAAAGGTACAGGTTTAAATGATCCATCTGAAATCAAACAAAATAATAATAAAAATCCTGATTCAGATCTGAAAGGCAAATCTTGGGCAAACTCGAAAGGGTTCACCAGAAAGATCCTAGCTGCCCCATCTGACTTGCTCAAGAATTATGCCTATAATACCGGAGGAATCATAAATTTGAAGGGAGCAGTCGCAAATTATGAACCCGGATCGGTTGGAGATTTACTTCAAGCTATTAGTTTGTTTGTTGGTAAAAATTTGCAAGGTTCCCGCCTTAAAGAAATTGGCGATGATTTTGCATCCCCTGGGCCTATCAATACACAATATGCAACTTGGGTAGCCATTTTTGGGCTACCAGATGATAATAAAAAATGGTCCATAAATTGTACAGATGGCGTTGTACGATTTGTTGGTATGACAGTCCCCCGAGATAATCTAGTAGTGGTTTACAATGTGCACTGGGGAAATTTTATAAAGGAATTCTGTTTATCAAAATAAGGATCGAAAAATCATCCTAAGAGGTTGATTTAAAACTATAGGAACCGTTCTGTGAAAACTCTTCTTACGAGTTATGTTAGCCCTAGAGTTTTCAATAACTCGAGGGAGAACACCTTCACACACTTTTGCCAATCAGGTAATTAAAAAACCGGATTGAATTCGCTTTTTGCCACTTGTACTTCGCCGAATAAGCACAAATCATTCGATAATAAAAGTATTGATTCCGAAGGTTGAGACCTCATTTTGCCACATTTACTTGGCTTTCAACTTTTAAACCTACTCCCTTAGTATTGATTCCGAAGGTTGAGACCTCATTTAGCCATCTCATTTTTTAGCTACGAGCCTTGATTGTCAAAGCTAATTGACATTAATCAAATAATGAAGTCTAATTTTATTGTGAAAATAATAACCCTACTTTATTTTACTGGCTTGGTCACAGCAAAATATTCCACCGGGTAACCAAAATCGATGAAACCATCGGAAATTCAAAATCAAGATCGTAGGCACGACCTTGATGCATTGCGTGCATTTGCAATGTTTCTTGGCATCAGTTTACACGCATCACTCAGTTTATTTACAGCCCCTAGTTCTAGTAGTTCTAATACGGATATCGTGTGGCCCGTGCATGATATTTCCCAACATCAAATTTTTTTAATATTTATGGTATTCATTCATTCCTTTCGAATGCCAATGTTTTTCATCCTGAGTGGTTTTTTTACCATGATGCTTTATCGCAAACGAGGTATCAAAGCCTTGCTTTGGCAAAGAACCCTCCACATTCTTCTGCCTTGTTTAATTGGTTGTTTCACAATTGTCCCATTAGTTAATTATATTTCAGAAAAAGCTAGCCAAGCAAATTCTATAAGTGTGAACCTAGAGGAGAAATCTCTCGCAGCAATCCCGCCTTTACCCCCAATGCTAAAACTCAAATCCAACTAACAGAACCCCCGAATGAAAATAAACTTCATAGTCGCTATTACTCTTGGTTTAATTCAAACTCTTTCCAGTTAAATATTGGCAACAAGCAGATTCATTTAGTAAATACGATTATATTTGAACACCTTTGGTTCTTGTGGTTTCTCTGTTGGATGGTTCTTTTCTTTTGGGTTGTATCCTTCCCCATCTCATTTTGCTTTGGGCGATTAAATGAAGATACCCTGTGCGTGGTCAAAAAAATCTCACTTTTTATTTTGATTTTTGCCCCTTTGTTACCCCTTTGCTTGATGAATGCAAAATTGGGTCCAGACACTTATTGCGGGATTATTCCCCCTCCACATTTAATATTTTATTACCTCATCTTTTTCAGTTTTGGCGTAATCTATTACGACCTCAATGATTCCGAACATAAACTCATACGCTATTGGTACATCTTATTTCCACTCGCTTTGTTTTTTCTATTTCCAATAGTAATAGTACTCATAAATAATCCGCAATTTAATGTGCCGCTTCAAACGCTTTTTGTTTGGAGTATGTCCGTTGGGATGATTGGAATGTTTCACGCCTTTATCAGAAAAGAAAATTCCCTCATCCGCTACTTATCTGATTCCTCTTATTGGCTTTATATTGCTCATCTACCGTTGGTGATTGAGTTGCAAGTGATGGTAAAAGATTGGCCACTCAATGCGTTCTTGAAATTTCTGTTAATCAATATTACATCGATCACTTTGCTTTTGATCAGTTACCATTTGCTTGTTCGTTCTACTTGGATTGGATGGCTGCTAAATAGCCGAATGAAGCCTTGGTTTAGCAAGGTTTCTACCACAGTTGTCAAATAAAACATTTTGACTATGCCAACATGAATGTTGAACCGCATTACTTTTTCTTGGGTGCGATTTTATTTTCGAGGTGTTTATTAAGGTCAGCGGGGTTTAATTTATTAGGAGCCCCTTTTTCTGGAATCTTGAACCCTGCACTCCACAAAATCCCATTAACCACCAACTGCCGTAATCCATCCTTGCCCCAATTCGATTGCATATGGCCACCCGTATAAGAGAAAGCCCGATTCCCTTTGCTAGATTCAAAGGCCCAGCCAACCGTTTCAGGATTCCCAATATTTCGCTTTGAAGAAGCAGTGGTGCGCATCTTATCAGGTGGGTTAATCATTACCAAAGGCGTAACACCCTTGACAGCCAAGTTCATATGAAACAACCAACCTTCATCAACTTCAAAGGGTGTGACACCCCGAGTAATTGGATGCTTTGCAAATTGATCAACAGTCGAAATCCAATGGCCCCTGCAAGAAATACTTTTCTCCCAAACGCCACCTGCCCACTCTAAAGCAAGACTTTTACGATCTTCAGGGTACTCGATGCAATTATGCAAATGAACCAGACCCACGCCTTTAGCAACCGCATTTTCAATCACTTTTAATTTCGCAGGTTCTAAGTAGGCTTGCTTGCCATCCCCTGTTAGAAAAAAGACGATAGCTTTAGCATCCTCAAAAACCTTTTCATTCTTGGGCCAACCATCCTTTACTAGAATGGGGTAAACTCCTTCGGTCTGCTTGATCATGTCTGCAAGCAGAACAATACCAGCGAAGTATTCGTGTTCGCCTGTGGGTTTTGCTTCAGGTTTACCTGCGATGAGAACAATGTTTTTGGTTTTTTCCGAAGTCGGCAACTGCTCCAACTTTGGGGCATCCCAAAAAGCAAGGGTAGCAGAAACGCTAACAAGTAAAGCAAGTAAAGATGCAAAACGCATAGCACTATCTCCATAATAACAATTAGATCTTTATTATCATGAAGGTTACAAAAACCACAAGCAAGCACAATTTGCTCAAACAACGGCTATGCTTTTAATTATAAAAAGGGGTTTAAAGGAAAAGCTAGATTATGCAGCCATCCGTTTATCAGAACTCATTTCGCGCACAAGAATGGATTTCATAACATCTTCAAGTGCCACAAGCGCACGCGCTGCGGTTGCGCCATCTAATACACGGTGATCAAAGGTAAGTCGTACATCAAGATTGCCTTCTTTATCAAGCATGCCGTAATGTATTTGGGTAGTAAGAATGGGCATAAGATTTAACAAGCCTGCGCCCATGGAACTTACCGAAGAAATAGCAAAGGTACCAAAATTATGGCACCGCCTAGGCCCTTCCACATTCAGGGTGTACCACCAAACGAACTTACGAATAATAGAAGGTACAAGACTAAGGGCCCTGGTTCGGGTGTAGGATCGAACCTCTTCGATGGGGTCATCCTTATGGTGCCTGACAATCTCATCGATTTCTGTAAGGGTACGATTTTCTGGGCCCCGCACATAACCATAGATCACAACATTTTCGTCCTTGATAACCCGTTCAACATTAATGGTGGCAATACTATGGGGGTGTTCATAAAATTTGGGCCAGGGGAAACTCATAAAGCTTCGGCGCAATTCGGGAAAATCCTGAGCAACCAAACCATAACCCTTGGCAAAAATACTGGTCCAGCTCGGTTTATCTGGGCTCATCTGTCTGGCCATCTTCACCGAGGATAAGTTCATTTTTCTTTCAACCGTGGCGACGGGGATCTTGGCACTGAAGTGCATAAGATCGAGCACGATTTTTCTGTAGGGAGAAAGGGCAAGGTAATGTCCGGAGTTTTTCGTCATAAAACACATTACCTAATTAAGCTTTTAATCTGTAATATAATAAAGTCACTTTAATAGTAATTTCCGGTAATTATCAATAGGTATTTTAGATTAGGTAATCTGACTAAAAACCTCAAAATTTGTTCGCTTAAACCAGATTAATTTAACAAAATAGGGTATATGAATCCGCAATAAACCCATGAGCAAAGAAAAAACAGAGTTATTGTAATTCCCTAGGTTTCCCTAAATGGACAATGCACATGCGAACCACCATAGCACCCCTGTTTACCATGCTTCTCTTTTCTTCTCCTTTATTTGCCACCGAGCCCAAAACTTTTCTTAATATTCCTTACACCGAAGCGAAGAATGAAAAGCAAACGCTTGACCTATTTGCGCCATTCGGGGCCAAAAACTTACCCATTATATTTTGGATTCATGGGGGTGGTTGGCAGGCAGGTAACAAGGAAGATGTGCAAATCAAACCCCAGGCCTTCACAGCAAAAGGTTTCCTCTTTGTCTCTACTAACTATCGCTTGATTCCCGCTGCATCCATCAAGGAGATGGCGGGAGATATCGCAAAATCAATGCGCTGGGTTTATGATCATGCAAAAGAATACGGAGGCGACCCCACCACTTTCGTTGTTATGGGCCATTCTGCGGGCGCGCAACTTGCTGCACTGGTTTCCACAGATGACTCTTTCCTAAATGCAGAAAAATTACCCCTAACAATCATCAAAGGATGCGTACCCGTTGATGGCGATACCTATGATGTGCCTATGCAAATCGCAATGGTTATCGAACGCAGTGCCATTAGTTATCGAAAGAAATTCGGCGATGAAAAACAACAGAAAGAATTATCGCCAGTTAGTCATGTGGCGAAAGGAAAAAACATACCACCCTTTTTGATACTGCATGTAGCAGGGCATCCGGAAACTGGTGGCCAATCACAAAGGTTGGTAAAAGAATTAAAGGCTGCCGGGATTTCAGCAGGTGCATATCCGTCCGAGGGAAAAACGCATGGCAGTATTAACGCAGACTTAGGGAAAGATGGAGATAAACCGACCCAAGAGTTGTATTCGTTTCTTAAAAACATATTGAAGAAGTAATGTTTCTAAATTTTACTTAAGAAGGAAATTGATTATGAAAAAGTTTATATTTAGTGCAATAGCATTATTGGTTTCAACCATGCTGGCCCATGCAGTAGAAAGTGTGGATGAATTAGCAAAAAAAACAGCGGGGGATTTTCTTGAAGCATTTAAATCCAACAAGACTGAAGCTGCGATAAAACTTGCAGGAACTCCTTTTTATGTAAAAAATCGGGATCTCATTAAAGACAAGGCCGAGCTAGAAAAACACCTCAATGAAGAATTCAAAAAAAATGCTGGTAAAGTAAATGACCTAACACATTCAGTCAAAGAAATCCTTGCCTTCGAAAACATCAAAGAAAAGGTGACCGAAGATAAAGAAAAAATCAACGAGGTATTAAAAGATGGCGACCGAGTGGTTTTAATGGAGGTGAAAATTGGTGATAAAGAAATGACCGTTGCGGTAGCAGTGGCATTACGCCAAGGCAAAGCTTTTGTGGTAGGCGTAAGCAAGGTTTCCGAGAAGTAAAAAGCATTTAAGTAATCTACAAAGCAAACAAATAACCCAAGCCCAAATAATTCTTGGCCTCTTTAGGTGATTTATATCGCATACCTAAGTGGGGCAAATGAAGGGTTTATGCTAATTGTTAATAAATGTATTGCTTTCTAAGATCGTTTTATGCATCTTTTTGATTATTGGGTAAAACCAAAGGGGTGAATGTATGTTTCGCATCATCGCATTAACCGTAAGCGTTCTATCTCTGGGCTATATTAATGATACTCGAGGCGCCTGAGGTACCGGCCCGCGATCCACCTGTACGGTCGGACCCACAAAATCATTGAATACATCTGCAAGTTTCATGGCAAATAGGGGCATTAATCAAGGCATTTCCCCTACCATGTTCACCCTGATGAATTCGATAGGCACAGCCAAGACAAATCTTTCGGGATTGAGTTCCTCGTACGGTGGGCACAAAGATAAAGCCACTGAGGAATTAAACAAAGTGGTAAAGATGATTAATATTTATGCGCCCGAGACAAAAAAATCTCAAGCGATGGAGGGTAATAAAAAAGCCAATTCGCAATCCCAAAGCACGGATTTCTATTCTTCAGATAAGAAGTTAAAGCAGGCAAAGCAAGCTATCGAAAATTCAATAGGAATCATGTATGCAACGCAAAACCCTAGTTTTGAGAATCAACTCTTGATTTCTTATTTCAAGAAAGCCAACAAAGAAATCGATCTTGCCCTCAAATATTAAACATATTTGCAGCCTATCGAGAATAAAAACTATTGAGTTGAAGGCGCATTTACTTCAGATTGATCTTAAGTGAGTTCTTTTCCCCCGCTTTGATCTCCACCGAAATATCCGTGGTATTTACCGATTCATATTTGGTTGGGATATCTGATTTGAAACCACCTGGAGGGGGTGGCGCAAGTACGCCTGGCGAGATTTCCTTGGTCATATTTTTTGCTGCAGTCACTTTATATTTGCCCGCAGGTGCACCATCATCTTTGCCATAGGTAGAGATAGAAAAACTGCCATCCTTGTTGGATATTCCACGAGGTGCAACTTTGCCTTCAGAATGATGCAAAGAAATGGAAACCTCTGCTGCGGGTTTTCCATTAAGGGTCACAATACCATCCACGGGCGTGGTAGAGATTTTTTCGGGCCCCTTAGGTGCACTCGAAGAGCCACAACCTAATGCCGCAATCATAGTAAGAACGAATGCAAAAGGGAGATATAGTTTCATGATTATTCTTTCTAAGAAAACAAGAATTACTGGGAAATGGCTTCTTCGCCTGCGCGGGTACCCATGCCCCCAAAAACACCAAAGGGGCTTGGGCCAGTAAGGCCGGTGCCATTGGCATTCTGGTTTCCAGAATCAATGTTGTTGGTGATAAATCGAACCGAGGCATCGCCAAATACTGCAACTATTCCACCTGTATGAGCACTGCTAGGCGGATACAAACCAGAACCTGCATCCCACCTTGCATAGCAACAAGCAGGGCTGCTATTAGGGGCGGCATTGGTTGATATACCGCTAAAACCCGAACCGCCATCGTGCCAGCGAACGCCAGACCAAGTTGTAAGATCCCCTTGAGGAACCGAGGCAGGGAAAGAATTACTGGCAAAATCAAAAGCGGCTCTGCACTGATTCGGGGTAGTAAACCAATTACCAGCCTGAATGTAAGTCATGGTCATGTCGCGAGCAGATCCACTTGAAGCGCGCCTTCGTTCAGCCATGGCAAGCGTATTGCTAGTGCCATCGACGACATCTTTTAATTTTAAGCCAACCCGGTTTCCGGATAATGCAGCGGATTGATAGGAAGTGAACATTCCCCGCTCACGCCCATATTGAATCTGATCAATAGAATCGCCCAGACAAAACATATAGTTGGTCTGTTGGGTAGTGGTACTTCCAGGAACTGGGGCAGGATCGGATGGGCAAAGTAATCCAGTTATTTTTGTGGTTTGATTAACAAAGTTATTCCAAGGATCTTTATCGCCATCCACTGCTTCAATTTTGTTAAACAATGCGGTTTGCTCTATATAGGGCAAAAGAACCAACATCCCACTTTGCCTATAATTGACACCACCAGTTACAGCATTCAACTGGCCCTGATGCCAAGGTAAGCCGCCCATGGTGCCTTCAAAATTATGAATTGCCAAACCTAGTTGTTTAAAGTTATTTGTACACTGCGTGCGGGATGAAGCCTCACGAACCTTCTGAACCGCGGGCAATAACAAGCCAATCAAAATAGCAATGATAGCAATCACTACCAGAAGTTCGATAAGAGTAAACGCTGAATGATAATTTCTTTTTATCATGATAACCTCTTTAAAAAAGAGTCTTTGGCGGGGTGATCCTACTAAATAGTACTATAATTTAAAAAAATACTAGATCAAACATAATAACTTTAACTTTTAAAATTAAAAGAGAGCACTACCATTAAGTCACTAACCCGAATTCTTTTGATTGCACCCAAATTGATTGGTTTTACCCAACTTGATAAATTAGACTTTGTTTGATTGTTTGACTGAAAATTTTTCCCCCATCGGAACTTGACCCATGACCCAAGTAAAATCCAACTCCATCTGGCTTGCCACCCTTCTGCTTATCTCGGTTGCACCTAGCCTTTATGCACAAAAAGCGCCCTACGATGTTTTCCCGACCGCTGAATCTCCCTACTTTCGTGTACGCTACGATGCTTCCACCAATCCAGGTGAACTTACCTTTCCAGTGAACTACACTATTTGGATTCCCAAAGAGGTAAAGAATCTGCGTGGCGTAATTGTTCATCAGCATGGTTGTGGCGAAGGCTCTTGCAAATCTGGACTTACAGGGGCCTACGATCTTCATTGGCAAGCACTTGCAGAAAAGCATGGCTGCGCATTACTTGCGCCCTCGTACGAACAACCAGAAAAAGGCGAATGCCAGATGTGGTGCGACCCGCGCAATGGCTCCAGCGCAGCGTTTCAAAAATGCCTTGTCGACCTTGGTGCAAAATCTGGACATCCTGAATTATCGAAATTGCCCTGGGCCCTCTGGGGGCATAGCGGTGGTGGGCATTGGGCAGGAGGAATGGCACTCATGCATCCCGAACGCGTTGCAGCAGCTTGGCTTCGTTCAGGCGTTCCACTTCTCAAAGCGAATCTAGATCGTACCACAATCAAGGCCCATTCCTTGCCCGATGCCGCGCTTAAAGTTCCCATCATGTGCAACCCAGGAACCAAGGAAGGCGTCACCGTCAAGGACAGTCGGTTTGGGGGCGTATGGCTCGCTAACGAAACCTTTTTTAACGAACTTCGTTCTAAGGGCGGGCTTATAAGTGTTGCAGTTGATCCACTTTCCAGCCACGAGTGTGGCAACCAGCGTTACCTTGCAATCCCATGGTTGGATGCCTGCCTAAGTGCCCGTCTGCCCAAGATTGCTACCGGCCCACTTAACGCTATGCCTACTGATCAAGCATGGCTTGCGCCCATCACTGGAACCGTGGCCCAACCCAAGGCAAAGTTTTCTGGCGATCCCCTAAAAGCTGCTTGGTTGCCAAATGAGGCAATTGCAAAGTCTTGGATGCAATATGTGAAGGATACCTTGGTTAGCGATTCCACCCCGCCACCTGCGCCAACAAATTTACAAGTTAAAGGCAATGAACTAAATTGGGAGGCAGATGCGGATCTCGAAAGCGGGCTTGCAAGTTTTATCATCGAGAGGGATGAAAAGTTTCTTGCAAACCTTCCAGAGGCAGGAAAGAACTCATTTGGCCGACCGATTTTCCAGAACTTGCAATATAGCGATACCCCTACGCAACCGCTTGTCCCTATGAAATACACCGACACAAAAGCAGAAGCAGGCAAGAAGCATACCTACCGTATAATCGCAGTGAATACCGCAGGCTTGAAATCTAAACCTTCTGCAGATTCTAAATAGACAGATGAAAAGTATACAATTTTAAAGAAGCTCCAACCGCTGTTATCAGCAAAGAGGTGGGCTTGGAATTTGGTGGAAAATGCTTTTGTAAGGTGTTCAAAGCGCAGCGACTGCGTTCGGTGGGGAAACTTGTTTGTGTGTTTCGCATTTCCCATGGGAACGCCAATTTCCTGATTGGCCGGGTTATAAAAGCTAATCGGGAGATTGGCGATCGTGCCTGGATTAAACATCTGTAATCGGTGTAATGGCAGCCCCAGCGCCACTGTTAACAATGAAGAGGTCGCTGGGTTTTGGGGCAGTGGGTGGGCTTTGGGGCTGCTCTCTGTGTAATTAAATCGAATCAGCAGAAGAGATAAAGCAAGCCCCGCCCAAGCAGTCGATCTCTTTTTTCAACCCACTTCAAACGCATTATTCATAAAATAACCTTATCTAAAATTACACTTAACTTTCAAAGTTGGACCTTATGAAAAACATTCTCTGCTTCGGCGATTCTAATACTTGGGGTTATGTGCCTGGCACAGGCAACCGCTACCCCAAACAAATTCGCTGGACCAGCCTTCTTCAAAACCTGCTGGGCTCAACATTTTATATCATCGAAGAAGGGCTCAATGGCAGAACCACCGTCTTAGACGACCCTACCCGTATTGCAAAAAATGGACTAACCTACCTGCGCCCTTGCCTTGATTCGCACGCTCCCATTGACCTTGTGGTTCTTATGCTAGGTACCAACGATACCAAACATCGCTTTGGGTTATCCGCATTTGATATTTCTGAAGGTGTAGCAATGTTGGTTTCGACCATTTTGCAAAGTGATTCGGGAATCAATAATAAAGCGCCCAAAGTGCTTATCGTTTCGCCACCCCTCGTAAATCCCGCTAGTTCAAAAAGTGATCTGTTCGATGGCGCTTACGAAAAATCTAAATTACTCTCAAGCTTCTACCAGCAGGTTGCTTGTAATACCCATTCAGACTTTATCGATATAGCAACTTGCTGTAGCGTAAGCCCTATCGATGGAATTCATTTAGATGAGGCAGGGCATCTTGCACTGGCGCAGGCGCTAGCTGAGAAAATCAACAGCTTGAAGTTATGATCTGATTAACAGCAACCTGTATTTGAAGTACTTGGAATACCAATTCCACATTTATCAGGTGCTAAGCAAGCGGTATGCTTAGACCCTA
>Ga0209284_10005125_pt1 | contig 13972 bp, 9 predicted proteins | sample FRY03_FD_187211 | JGI IMG/M metagenome (GOLD analysis project Ga0209284, IMG submission 187211) | Freshwater microbial communities from Lake Fryxell liftoff mats and glacier meltwater in Antarctica - FRY-03 (SPAdes) (version 2) | ecosystem: Environmental > Aquatic > Freshwater > Ice > Glacier... | reverse complement strand
CACCAACATGTGGATAATACAAAGTTTCAAATAATACTCTGCCAACTAAGCGGTTCCCTATAGGAATTATTATTTGATTATTTGCAATCATATCTTTTATAATAATGTTTCTCTGAGTTCCACAATCAATCTCCCGAATAATTATGTCTTGAGCAACATCGACTAGCCTTCTTGTTAAGTAACCTGAATCAGCTGTTCTGAGAGCTGTGTCAACCAACCCTTTTCTTGCACCATAAGAAGAAATAATGTACTCAGTAACAGTTAATCCTTCTCTGAAATTACTTTTAATTGGTAGATCGATGATTTGTCCTTGCGGATCTGCCATAAGACCTCTCATTCCCACTAGTTGTCTTACTTGTGATATATTACCTCTAGCACCAGAGAATGCCATTATGTATATAGGATTTAATGGATCCGTCTCTTTAAAATATCTAATAACCTCAGTTTTTAACTCTTCACTGGCATTGTTCCAAGTATCTATGACCCTCTGAAATCTCTCAATAGCTGTGATTTCTCCTCTTTCGTACTGTTCTTCTGTTAATTGTATTGCTTCATTCGTCTTATCTAGTAGATTTCGTTTAGTAGGTGGAACCCTCAGGTCTTCTACACTTAATGATATGCCTGCTTTTGTTGCATAATGGAAACCTAATTCTTTTAGTCTATCTGCCATGTAAGAAGCTCTCCCCGTGCCATAGTTACTGAAAGCCCAAGCCATTAGACGTTTTAATTCTTTTTTATCTATTACTTTATTTGTGAATCTAGGTGTAGGTGGTACAAATAAATATTTTTCTTTCATGTTATATACTCTTGTTACGTATTTTTTTTCATCATTTTGTTATTACTAATGAATCTAGTAGCACCTTATTTAGTAGGATTCGTCCAGGAGTTGTCAATAGGTATTGAACAACGGTTTCTCCATTTTCATTTTTTCTTATTATTCGGTCATCGAAAATATGTAATTCTGTACCGTCACTTTGTTTTTCAATGTTTATCAAACTATTCTCATTATCAACAACTCCATTAAATCGAACCCATATGTAAGAGTGCAGTGGAACCTTATTCGAATCATAGGCTAATAGTGCATCTTCTAAATTAGAAAAATAATAAGCTTGTTTATTTTGTTGAGTAGGATTTTCTGCAGTTAAGTAATAGCAACCAAGAACCATATCTTGACTTGGCATTATTATTGGTTCTCCAGTTGCTGGCGATAAGAAGTTATAAGGTGCTAGCATCAGAAGTCTTGCTTCGGCTTGAGCTTCCAACGATAATGGGATGTGAACAGCCATCTGATCTCCATCAAAATCTGCATTAAATGCTGTACAAACGAGTGGATGTAACTTGATAGCCCTACCTTCTACTAATATCGGTTCAAAAGCTTGTATTCCTAGTCGATGTAAAGTAGGTGCTCTGTTTAATAGAACAGGGTGTCCCTGGATGACATCTTCCAGAACATTCCAAACAATTGGCTCATTTTTTTGAATCAATTTTTTTGCTGCTTTAATATTATTCACTAACCCTTGATGAATTAATCTGTGTATAACGAAAGGTTGGAAAAGCTCTAATGCCATTTCCCTGGGTAATCCACACTGATTTAATTGTAATTGAGGTCCTACAACGATTACAGAGCGTCCTGAATAATCAACACGTTTACCCAATAGATTTTGTCTAAATCGACCTTGTTTTCCCTCAATAATATCTGACAATGACTTTAAAGGTCTATTATTTGCTCCAACTACAACTTTTCCTCTTTTACCATTGTCAATCAAAGCATCAACAGATTCTTGTAGCATTCGCTTTTCGTTACGAATAATAATTTCAGGTGCTAAGATTTCTTGTAGTCGTATTAAACGATTATTTCGATTAAGAACTCTTCTGTAAAGATCGTTCAGATCAGATGTTGCGAATCTTCCACCATCTAGTTGTACCATTGGTCTTAAATCCGGTGGAATAACAGGTAATATTGTTAATATCATCCAAGAAGGGTCAGATCTAGTAGCTATAAAATTATCTATTATTCTCAGTCTTTTTATTGCCTTGTCTTTTTTCATTCCTTTTGATAGTAACACTTCTTCTCTCAGGCTCTCTGCTTCTACTTCTAAATCAATATCCTTCAGTAATTTCTGTATTGCCTCAGCTCCTATTCCAACTTCGACTCCATATATTTCTGATTGTTCTTGATATAATTGATCTTCTATATCTATCCATTCATCTTCGCTGAGTAGTTGCTTATACTTTAAACTTGCGCAATTCCCTGGTCTCGTAACTACATATGAGTTGAAATATACTATTTGTTCGACATCCTTCAGTGGTATATCTAATAAGATTGCTATGTAACTAGGTAAGCTTTTGAGGTACCATACATGTGTTACCGGTGCGGCTAATTGTATGTATCCCATTCTATGTCTTCTAACTTTTGACTCAACAACCTCTACTCCACATCTTTCACATACTATGCCTTTATATCTAACTCTCTTATATTTCCCACAGTGGCATTCCCAGTCTTTGACAGGGCCAAAAATCCGTTCGCAAAAGAGTCCATCCATTTCTGGCTTTAGCGTTCTATAATTGATTGTCTCCGGTTTTGTGACCTCTCCAACTATCTGTCCGTTAGGTAAAGCTCTCTCTCCCCATTTTTTTATTCTTTGGGGAGAAGCTAAATTAATTTTTACATAGTCGAAATACTGTTCTATTTTTGGCATTTTACTCTTAGACTGTTTATTTTCTGTATTTTTTCTTACATCAGATTAAAGATGTTTCTATATCTTCTCTTGTTATAGATTCGTATGTAGGTTTCGGATGAAATTTCTTATTATTCGCGCTAGACATAAGATCAACTTCTATACCTCTTGTTTGTCCATCTGGCAGAGTTTCTATTTTATATGCACCTATGTCTAAACCTAATGACTGTAATTCACGCATTAAAACTTTGAATGATTCTGGTGTCCCTGGTCTTGGAATAGGTTTTCCTTTAACGATTGCATTAAGGGTCTCATTTCTTCCTTGCATATCATCAGATTTAACAGTTAGTAATTCTTGTAAAGTGTAAGATGCACCAAAAGCTTCTAGTGCCCATACTTCCATTTCTCCTAATCTTTGTCCACCATGCTGTGCTTTACCACCTAATGGTTGTTGAGTTACTAAAGAATACGGTCCTGTAGATCTAGCATGTATTTTATCATCCACTAGATGAACTAGTTTTAACATATACGAGATTCCGACCATAACTGGATTATCAAATGCCTCTCCAGTTCTACCATCGAATAAACGCATTTTCCCTGGATGTTGAAGATCAAATATCCAATCTTTTCCAGTACTATTACGAGCATTCATCAATTTATCATTGATTAATACACGAGAGGCTTCTGCTCCGTGCATCTCATCAAAAGGCACTATTTTGAATCTTTTATTTAGGTGTTCCGCTGCTAACCCTAGAAGTGACTCGAAAATTTGCCCAACATTCATTCTTGATGGAACGCCCAGTGGATTCAGTACTAGATCTACAGGAGTACCATCAGGTAGATATGGCATATCTTGTCTTGGTAAAATTCTTGAAATAATTCCTTTGTTACCGTGCCGTCCTGCCATTTTATCTCCTACTTGTATCTTCCTCGTTTGTGCCACATACACTCGAATAACAATATTGGCTCCAGTAGGTAATTCATCACCTTTTTCTCTTGTGAATATTCTTACATCTAAAATTCTTCCTCTTCCGCCATTAGGCACTCTAAGTGACGTGTCCCTCACATCTTTAGCTTTTTCTCCAAAAATAGCTCTAAGTAATTTTCCTTCAGGAGGTTGATCTGACTCGCCTTTTGGTGTCACTTTGCCGACCAGTATATCTCCGGATTCTACCCATGAACCGATAACAATTATTCCATTGTCATCTAGTTTTCGAAGGGAGTATTCTCCAACGTTTGGTAATTCTCTGCTGATTTCCTCAGAACCAAGTTTAGTTTGTCTCGCTTCTATTTCATATTTTTCTATGTGAACTGAAGTGTATACGTCATTGTAAACAAGGCGCTCACTTATAAGGAATGCATCTTCATAGTTATATCCTTCCCATGGGACATAAGCAACCAATATGTTCTGACCAAGTGCTAATTCTCCTCCTTCAGTAGCGGCACCATCAGCTATTACTTGTCCCGTTACTACTTCCTCTCCAAGCCAGACTGATGGTCTCTGATTAATACAAGTGTCTTGGTTAGATCTTTGGTATTTTTGTAAATTATATGAAATTTCTTTCTTTTGACTATTCGTTACGCAAATTTTATCAGCTGAAATATAAGTAATAATTCCATCTTCCAAGCTTACGACTACCATTCCTGAATCACGAGCTGCTTGTGCTTCTAATCCAGTTCCTATCAGTGGACTCTCTGGATAAAGTAGTGGAACAGCTTGTCTTTGCATATTTGATCCCATCAGTGCTCTATTAGCATCATCATGTTCTAAGAATGGTATTAGTGAAGTTGCTATGGATATTACTTGTATTGGTGAAACTGCTACATAGTCCACCAGATCTTTCCTTGTTGTAGTAAATTCCTGTCTGTATCTGACTGGCACAATTTCATTCTTTATCTTCTTTTCCTCATCTATCGGAGTATCTCCTGGTGCGATCCGAAACTCATCTTCCTGGTCTGCTGCTAAATATATTGGGACTGTATTAATTAAGGCTTCGCCATTTTCGACTTTGTAGTATGGTGTTTCGATGAAACCGTATGAATTAATTCTCGCATGAGTGGCGAGTACACCAATCAATCCTGCATTCGGTCCTTCAGGCGTTTCTATCGGGCAGATTCTCCCATAATGACTTAAGTGAATATCCCGTACTGCAAATCCAGCACGATCACGATTTAATCCTCCTGGCCCTAAAGCACTAATCCTTCTTTTATGAGTTAACTCAGCAAGAGGATTGGTTTGATCCATGAATTGCGATAGTTGACTTGAACCAAAAAATTCTCTTATTGCTGCTACTATCGGTTTAGGATTTACCAAAGTATTAGGTGTTAGCGAATTAGCATCACAAATGGTCATTCTTTCTCTTACTATTCTTTCTAGCCTATTCAAACCAACTCTCACTTGGTTTTGCAACAGTTCTCCGACAGATCTTACTCTCCTATTCCCCAAGTGATCAATGTCGTCGACTTCACCTATATCAAATTTCAAATTAATTAGATAATCAATAGCAGCTAGCGTATCTTGTGGTGTAAGGACACGAATATTCTCCGGGATAGATAAACTAAGTTTCTTATTTAACTTGTACCTTCCTACTTTTCCTAGATCATATCTTTTAGGATCAAAGAAACGTGAGTATAATATTTGCTGTCCACCATTTACTGTAGCTGGTTCACCAGGACGTAGCTTTGCATACATTTGTACCAGAGATTCCTCTATTGTATAATTTCCTTCTATGCGGAATGTTTTCTTCAAATACTCTGGATGACGGAGTCCGTTATAGATGTCACTATCGCTGAGTCCCATAGCTTTAAGAAAGACATGGGCTGCAATTTTTCTAGTTTTGTCTATTCTAACCCATACCAAATCGTTTCTATCTGTCTCAAACTTAACCCATGCTCCTCTATTAGATATCAGGCTACTACTATAAGTCCGTCTTCCCTGTTTATCTGTTTCTGACTTATAATAAATACCTGGACTTCTCACTATCTGATTAACAATAACTCTTTCAGCACCATTAATAATAAATGTTCCTCTATCTGTCATCAGCGGTAGATCACCTATAAAAACCTCTTGTTCTTTTATCGTTCCAGTTTCTTTATTTATAAGTCTTGCTGGCACATATACCTGTACTGAGTATGTTGCGTCTCTTCTCTTGCATTCGTTTATGCTATATTTCGGATATTTTAGTTTATACTCATCTCCAAGCAAGTGTAATTCCAAATTATCTGTATAGTCTGTAATTGGAGAAAAATTCTTAATTTCCTCAGCCAAACCTTCCTCGAGAAACCAACAGAAACTTGCTCTCTGGATTTCGACTAAATCTGGTAGGCTGAAAGTAGATATTTTACTAGCGTTAGACATTAGGTTACTCTCTCCTTTAAATTTTCTTAAAATTAATTGTTTCAACTAACCTATTGAAATTAGGTTATGTTCTAGTACTCTATGTTTCCATATAACTAAAAGATATTATCAAAGTCTTTGAACATGAAGTAAATATCCGTATTTTTCTTGAAAATTTTGGCTTAGAATAAAAATTTGACTTACAGAGATTAGGTAAGATTGTAAAATTATTATTTTCTCTGGTGGACTCTATAGAGTTTGGTATTTGTTCATCACAGCGCTAACAGTATCATTGTGGGATGCGAAATTGTGGGTTTTCACCCACACTTCAAAATCTCTAAAATATCTTCTGTAACTGCTTCTTTTCAAGGTAAAACTGTTTTAACGATTGATTCTATCTACGGTGAATTTAGTTTTACTAATCTAACTTTTGATCCTTATTTCGCTTCCCACTCTTTAACGCTCTTGCCAGTGTCCCTTTCTTTGACGCAGCGGCGTTCTTATGCATCATCCCTTTTTGAACAGCTTTGTCTAACTTACTGTAAGACATTGACAATAATGCATTCACTGACTCTATAGTATTTTCATCTGTATTATTAATTGCAATTAAACATTTTTTATATATAGTACGTATAGTTGATTTATATGCTTTGTTTCTAAGCTGATTTCTCTTGTTTACGTCTATCCTCTTCTCAGCGGATAATGAATTTGCCATAATTCGTGTTTTAAATTTTGAATTAGTTAGATTATTTCTTTTCTCTAAAAGCTTTACTATTAACGATAAGAGATTATAACATATAACAAAAGATCAAGGAAAAATCAAGTCCTTATTTTTTGCTAAGTATAAATTTAGAAAAAAAAAATAGTATATAAATACATGGCTAAGACTAAAGGAGTACGCATCGTAGTTACTATAGAATGCAAAACTAGTGAAGGTATATACAGATATCATACAACAAAGAACAGAAGGAATACTCCAAATAGAATAGAGTTAAAAAAGTACTGTCCTTTATCAAAAAAACATGAAATCTTTAAAGAAATAAAATAGATTAAAAAATAAATATGGCTGTATATCGTCGCAAGATCTCTCCTTTACCAACTAGCGAAGTAATCGATTATAAAGATGTAGAGCTATTAAGTAAATTTTTAACTGAACAAGGAAAAATTTTACCCCGTAGAATGACGGGTTTGACTACAAAGCAACAAACCCGACTAACAAAAGCGGTGAAAAGAGCAAGAATGTTATCTTTACTACCATTTATTAATCGAGACGGGATTTTTTAATTTACATAGACTTATTACAGTTAAAGCTGAATAAGTCTATCTCTTATTTGTTTCTTTTCTTCTCTATTAGCTCAAAAGCTAATATAGTGTCATTTTCTTCCCAGTCATTGAATTCTTCTATGTATATTCCACATTCCGAGTCTTGTACTATTTCCCTTACATCTTGTTTAAGTTGTTTAAGTGAAGATAATATTCCTTCATATACTTGAGTTTCACCTCTACTAACTTTTATATGGCATCCCTTTATCATTTTCCCCTCAGTAACAAGACTTCCAGCAACATAGTTTTTACCAAGAGGAAATACTGTTTTCACAATTGCCTTTCCAATACTCCTTTCCTCGTATTGTGGACCAATAATATCGTCAACCATTACTTGAATGTCATCAAACAGATCATAAATAACATCATATTCCTTGATGATAACACTTAAGTGTCTAGCAACTTTCTTTGCCCCGGGTGCTGAGGTGGTGTTGAATGCTAATATGATAGATTTGCTAGCGTCTGCAAAGTCTACATCTGTTTCTGTTATTTCTCCAGGAGATGCATATAGAATTCTGATTCTAACCTTTTCTTGATCGATCTGGTTTATGCTACTAATTATAGCTTCCACTGAACCTTGTATATCCGTTTTGATTACTAAATTAATTACAGCTTTAATATTAGAACTTGATAATGAGTATGTATCAGATGTAGAATTTACTTTACGTTTTTTATTGATCTCATCTTTTCTGAGTTTAAATGCAGATTTTGCTATTTTCTCATTTTTGAAAGCTTCGAAATTGTCGCCTATATTCGGCAGGTCTGATAGTCCCCACACTAAGACAGGAGATGACGGTAATGATTTTGTCACTGCGATATTATCCGAGTTTATCATTCCTCTTATCTTTGCCATGTGTTGATCTGTCACAATTATATCTCCTACTTCTAACATCCCATTTTGTACTAGTAGTGTTGCAATTGCCCCTTTGCTTTTATCTAATTTCGCTTCTAAGACAGTTCCTTTTGCATTTTCTGTGTTTGAAGTACGTAGATTTAGCATCTCACTTACCAATACTATCATTTCTAATAGCTCATCCACATTTGTGCCTTCTTTTGCACTTATAGGAATCATTGGTGTTTCTCCGCCCCAATCATCAGATATCACGTTATATGTAGTCAATTCTTGCTTAATATTCTCGATATCTGCACCATCTTTATCTATTTTATTAATAGCTACTATAAGTGGTACATTTGCATCTTTAATGCATTTAATAGTTTCTATTGTTTGTGATTTGACGCCATCATCAGCAGCAACAACTAGGATAGCTATGTCAGTTACTTGTATTCCTCTGTATCTCATTGAAGAGAATGCTTCATGTCCTGGTGTATCCAAGAAAACAAGCTTTCTTTTTTCGTTTTGATGTTTAATTTCGACCTCATATGCTCCAATCTCTTGTGTTATTCCACCAGCTTCTTTTTGTGCTATTTGTGTTTGTCTGATTTTATCTAGTAAAGTTGTTTTTCCATGGTCTACATGGCCCATAATAGTTATTATAGGTGGGCGTTTTTCATTTCTTTCTATATCGTCAGAATGTGAGAATTTATTGCGTATGGTTTCTACTTTTTCTTCACTTGGAATAATCTCAACTCCTAATTTACTCCCAATACTGATAGCAGTTTCTATATCTAAAATTTGATTGATGTTGACCATGACTCCATCTAAAAATAAAGTTCTAATGATATCTGTCTCAGAAACGCATATTTTTTCCGCTAGTTCCTGAACAGAGATTGGATTTGATAAGTAGATGTCTACGTCCTTTCCTGGTAGAAAATCATTTTCAGATTCTCTTCTTCTTGCATTTTTTCTACTTTTTTTTGTATTATTTGTGCCTTGCTTTTTTACTGTTTTTGAGTCATCGTAATTTCCTTCAATCTTTTTCTTTAGTTTTAATTTGCTCTTTATATTCTCCGTTTCTTTATTTTTATCATCATTTTTTATAACCTTCTTGCTCTTTTTGTCTAGTTTCGAATTAATAGGTTTGTCATTTTCATTTGTGTATCCCGATGTCTTAGCATCTCTAAATTTATTATTATCATTTAAATCATATGCTCCGTTACCTTCTTTGATTGTTATAGGGTTAACAAGTAATATTATTTCGTCTTCATTGGCTGTTTTAGTGTGCATCTTGAGTTCTATATCATCACTGATAGAAAGAATTTTTGACATCCATATATCCCTAGTTTTAGAAAGTACAAATTCTTTTGCTTTCCTATATTCTTTTCTTATCATTCCTTTTCCTATTTTTTGTGATTATTTTGACCGAAGAATCGACTTAATTGAATAAACACATTATCTAATACCTTACTTTTAAGCAATTATTATTTATAGTGATTATCTAAAAACAAATCAGATATTAGTTTCATTTGATTCTACATCATATTCAAAGCAATTAATTCTTTTAAATAAGTGGTACTGATCTGCTTAATAACAGTACTATTCACGACTTGTAACTAGTAATAACATATTTAGGCAAATTACAAAATTTGAAGTTGATAGTAATCTATTTTTTCTTTTAATGTAAATAATATTGTATTTACGAAGTTTACATTACCAGTCGTTATTAAGTATATTGTTACTTGTACGATAAATGTTACTAAACAATTTCGTCAATAAAACTAAGTTAATCGCCTTACATTATTATATTAATTCATAAGCTCTCTGTTCTGCTAGTGTCGATTTTATTCTTATAAATAAAAGATATTTTTTGATTCTAGTGTTGCGTTGAACTAGCAATCCTGAAATTTATATCTCCCCGTTCTTTTTCATGCAGATATTAAAAAAAATTAGTTACTTATATAGGATTCCATGCAGAAAAGTACTAATAATAAACGAGCTCATTCACTATTAGAATCTCATACGTTGCAAATGTAAGGAATTCCCTGCCTAAATATACATTGTATTTTTCAAACGATTTAAATTTAAAAAGTAACACAGTATGCAATATCCACTGAATTCATCAGCGGCATAAAATAGCAAATTGTGTAACAGAATAGTTCAGTAAATGGAAAAAATAAAGTTCATCTAGTAAGCCAGATGATAGATCTATATTACTTGTGCATTGGAACTTTTGTCCCCTTTTCCTATCTAGATTCATCTACTAGGTAACTAATTGTGTTGTGTGAAAAAGATTTAATAGGGTACATTAATTACATGGTAATTTGATGAAGTTCATATCGTATTCTCTGTTCAAAAAGACATTCATATGAAGTAATATCAGATCTTGATTTAATTTAAATGTAAATTATTTTATTTTCTTAGAAGTTCAGAAAAGTTAATATTGACAAAATTTTATGCCTAGATTTCAAAAAAATGATAATTTCATAGATAAGACTTTTACAGTAATAGCAGATATTGTTTTAAAAGTTCTTCCAGCTAGCAAACAAGAGAAAGAAGCATTTGCTTACTACAGAGATGGTATGTCTGCTCAGTCTGAAGGTGAGTATGCAGAAGCTTTAGAAAATTATTATGAAGCACTAAGACTTGAAGAAGACCCATACGATAGAAGTTACATTCTTTACAATATAGGTCTAATTTATGCCAGTAATGGAGAATATATTAAGGCTCTAGAATATTATCATCAAGCTTTGGATCTAAATTCTAGATTACCTCCAGCGTTAAATAATATTGCAGTCATATATCATTATCAAGGTGTTAAAGCTTCAGAAAAACGAGATTTAGAGACTGCAAGAACCATGTTTGACAAAGCTGCTGAATATTGGAAACAGGCTATCAGATTAGCTCCTAGTAACTACATAGAAGCTCAGAATTGGTTAAAGACTACTGGTAGGATGTCTTCCGATAATATGTATTGATAATGAGTAATAACTTCATGTTGTTCTATATATAATTTTTAATTAGTTCTTAAATAATTTTTAAATTTATTCTTGCTGACAAAATAGACATTATGTAAATGATATTTCTCACAAACCTAAGTAATAATATGTTATTAAGTGATTCAGTAAGAAACTTTTTTATATTAGTAGATGAGAAAATATTTGATGAAAGAGATGATTAAGTTTATGTAAATTAATCCATTTATTCAAATTTCTTCTTTAACACACTTGTATACTGTTCAATATTAATCTTTCTTCTTAGCAAGAAGATTGTATTCTAAATTTATTACGAAACTTATTCAAATACATTCTTGACTTCGGAATATCGAACTTACTTATGGTAAACACTGCAACGAATACTGGTCTTATTACTCAAATTATCGGTCCTGTAGTGGACATTGAGTTTTCTAATGGTAAACTTCCTCAGATTTATAATGCTGTTAAAATTGGTGATGGTGTATCTGCTGTAATATGTGAGGTTCAGCAACTTCTTGGTAATAACAAGGTAAGAGCTGTATCTATGACATCCACAGATGGTCTAAAGAGAGGTATGTGCGTTTCCGACTTAGGAGCTCCGATTAGTGTTCCCGTTGGTAAAGCTACTTTAGGACGTATCTTCAATGTGTTAGGCGAAGCTGTTGATGAGATGGGTGATGTATCTATGACAACTACATCTCCGATCCATAGAAAGTCACCAGCTTTCACAGACTTAGAAACAAAACCATCAATTTTTGAGACAGGTATTAAGGTCGTTGATCTTCTTGCTCCTTATAGAAGAGGGGGCAAAATTGGTTTATTTGGTGGAGCAGGTGTCGGGAAGACTGTACTGATCATGGAGCTTATCAATAATATTGCTAAGGCTCATGGCGGACTATCTGTATTTGGTGGTGTGGGTGAGAGAACTCGTGAAGGTAATGACCTTTATATGGAAATGAAAGAATCTAAGGTTATTAAAGAAGATAACCTTGGCGAATCGAAAGTAGCACTTTGCTATGGTCAGATGAACGAGCCACCTGGAGCTCGCATGAGAGTTGGATTAACTGCGTTAACAATGGCAGAATACTTTCGTGACGTAAATAAGCAAGAAGTTCTTCTATTTATTGATAATATTTTCAGATTTGTACAGGCTGGTTCTGAAGTATCTGCACTTCTAGGACGTATGCCATCGGCTGTTGGTTATCAACCAACACTTGCCACTGAAATGGGAGGACTACAAGAGAGAATTACCTCTACTACATCCGGGTCTATTACTTCGATACAAGCTGTTTACGTTCCAGCTGATGATCTAACAGATCCAGCTCCAGCAACGACTTTCTCTCACCTTGATGCCACGACTGTATTATCAAGAAATCTAGCTGCTAAAGGAATTTATCCTGCAGTAGACCCTCTAGATTCTACTTCTACAATGTTACAGATTTCTATTGTTGGAGATGAGCATTACGGAACCGCTCAAAATGTAAAGGAGACTCTACAGAGATACAAAGAACTACAAGATATTATTGCGATTCTAGGTCTTGATGAATTGTCTGAAGAAGATAGATTAGTAGTTGCTCGTGCAAGAAAAGTTGAACGTTTCTTATCTCAACCTTTCTTCGTTGCAGAGATCTTCACCGGGTCTCCAGGTAAATATGTATCTTTAGCTGAAACTATTAAAGGTTTTAATATGATTCTTAAAGGTGAGCTTGATGAACTACCAGAACAAGCATTTTATCTTGTTGGTAATATTGATGAAGCTATTGAAAAAGCAAAAAGCTTGAAAGGATAAGGTAAAAATATGGCTTTGCATATTAGTATTATAGCGCCAGATAGAACCGTTTGGGATTCTAATGCCGAAGAAGTAATTCTCCCAAGTAGTACTGGTCAATTGGGTATTTTACGGGGGCATGCACCACTATTAACAGCATTAGATATTGGCGTGATGAGAGTTCGTACTGATAAAGAATGGACGCCGATTGTCATAATGGGTGGATTCGCTGAAGTAGAAAATGATGAACTGACTATCTTAGTAAATGGAGCTGAAGAAGGATCCTCTATAAATAAAGAAGAAGCACAAAAAGATCTAGAGGATATGACTTTACGTTTTTATGAGGCAGAGACTAGTAAAGAAAGAATAGAAGCTACTCAAAACCTTCGTAAAGCTCGTGCACGTGTGCAAGCTACAAGTTAATTTAAAAGAAGTTATAGACATATATTTGTGTCTGTAACTTTTTTTTGTTGAAACTAATACTTTTCAGTAATATTTTTCAAACGAAGAATAAAATATCAAACAATTATATGTATTATGTATGAGATGATTTAATAATGTGTCGAAAAAAAAAACTATGTTAAACGAAGATTTACAAGTTGGCCAAAAACTTATTCCTTATTTAATATATTTCGAACAGAATGAAGCTGAGATGTCTTTGACAGAGCATCTAGAAGAAGTTCGTCAACGTGCTTTCTGGTCATTAACTTTATTAGTAACAACGATTACTTCTTGTCTACTAGCTGTAAAAAGTATTGTCAAATTACTTCAGCAACCTGCTACAGGAATTAAGTTTCTACAACTAGCTCCCGGAGAGTATTTTTTTGCATCTCTTAAAGTCGCCGTATACACTGGGTTTTTCATTAGTAGTCCATTTATAATTTATCAGGTAATCTTATTTATCCTCCCTGGAATGACTAGAAGTGAAAGAAAAACGATATTACCTGTTGTAGTAGGTTCAGTTATTCTTTTCATTTTTGGTCTAGCATGTGGTTATTTTCTATTAGCTCCTGCTGCATTAAACTTTTTTATTAATTACGGTTCTGATGTAGTAGA
>Ga0209284_10005119_pt1 | contig 13978 bp, 11 predicted proteins | sample FRY03_FD_187211 | JGI IMG/M metagenome (GOLD analysis project Ga0209284, IMG submission 187211) | Freshwater microbial communities from Lake Fryxell liftoff mats and glacier meltwater in Antarctica - FRY-03 (SPAdes) (version 2) | ecosystem: Environmental > Aquatic > Freshwater > Ice > Glacier... | reverse complement strand
GCTATACTGCCTAGCTTTTTTTAACATATAATTCCTCTTTTTTAATTGGAAATTATATCTCATTTCTTCGTTTTAATAGTACAGTTTTTGGGTACCATTATATTGGTTGAAGATGACGCAGTATTGTTTATGTGGGCAACTGCTCCGTTGTTAGTAGAAGCTTTTGAAGTAGTAAGCGCATGGGGGTTTAAGTACAAGACAAATATTATTTGGAATAAGGTAAAACCTAATCTAGGTAACTACACCTCTGTTAGGCATGAGCATTTAATAATAGCGACTAAAGGTAGTTGCACGCCAGATAATACCGAGCGTTTTAACTCTGTACAAACTATAGAACGCAGGGGTAGGCACTCAGAAAAGCCCGAAGAATTCAGAAATATTATTGAGAGTCTGTATACGTACGGCAACAAGATAGAGTTGTTTGCTCGCAAAGCTACAGAAGGCTGGGAAACGTATGGGAATGAAGTTGAATCGCTATCTGAGCAAACTATAAATTAATTAAAGGAACTACTATGGAAAAGCATAACGGAAAATACAACAAAGGAGAAAGCGGTAATTTAAAGGGCAGACCTATTGAATCAAAAGAGGCTCTGGGCAAACTAAGAAAATTCACCGAAAAAAGAAGTGCTACGGCGTACAAGCATTTAGCCAATGCGATTGAGGCAAACGAGCCTTGGGCAGTTGAATTGTGCTTTCAGAAACTTATGCCTAAGTCTGATCCGCTGTATTTGAGTATAGACCAGAATAACCCAGACAAAGCTAATGCTATAATAAACGCTATATTAGCAGCAATTAGTGAAAGGGAATATTTTACTGTAAAAGAGTCGTGCCAATTGTTAGATAGCTTGATACATTTGCAGGATTCTAAGATGGCTACATCATTAGCTAAGTTTAATTAAGTGGGTTAGCAAAATGATTTTAAGGCCACGTCAGCAGGGATTTGTTGATAAAAGCATAGAAGCCTTAGAAAAGTATAATAATACCGTTAGCGTCGCTTCTACGGGGGCTGGTAAAACGATTTGTTTCTCAGCAGTCATTAAAAAACTAGCGCAGTCAAAAATAAAGGTCATAGTCTTAGCACATAGAGATGAGCTAACCTATCAGAATCAAGATAAGTTTTTGAAGATAGCTCCTAGTATTAGTACCTCAATAGTAAATGCAGAACAAAAAGATTGGAGCGGACAAGTTGTATTTGCAATGGTACAGACTCTTACTAGGGATGAGCATTTGAATACTATGCCACTTGTTGACTTATTGGTAGTCGATGAGGCGCATCATATTACGGCTGATAGTTACCTCAAAATTGTAAACTATGCATTGAAGCAAAATCCCAAGCTAAAGTTGTTTGGAGTTACGGCAACACCAATTCGTGGTGATAAAAGTAGCTTAGGAGTAGTGTTCAATAATTGTGCCGACCAGATAGAATTGCATGAATTAATAGCTAGCGGTCATTTAGTACCGCCTGTTACCTATAGAATTGATACTGGAGAGACAAAAGAAAAACTAGAGGCTTTAAAGGTAAAAGCTAGCGGTGATTATAGTGAGCAAGAAATGGCGGATATTATGAATACCGTTCCGCTTAATAGCTCAGTCGTTAGAGAATGGAAGGAAAGAGCGTCTAGTCGCAAAACTGTAGTATTTTGTTCTAATACTAGTCACGCAAAGCAAATTACTAAAGAATTTAAGAAACAAAAAGTAAAAGCTGCCTTAGTTACTGGTAATATGTCATTCAAAGAAAGGCAAGATATACTAAATGATCTAACAAGCGGTAAGATTCAAGTTATAGTAAATGTTGCTATTCTCATAGAGGGTTGGGACTATCCACCTATATCCTGTGTAATATTACTACGCTCGTCTTCCTATAAGTCAACAATGATTCAGATGATAGGACGAGGCCTTAGAACAATAGACCCAAGTCTATATCCTAATATCGTCAAACTTGACTGCCTTGTATTAGATTTTGGTATCTCAACAATACTACACGGCAATTTAGAGCAAACTGTTAATTTAGGGATTTATATATTTAACTAGCCTAATATATTATGGTTAATAGAATAAGCTAAGTTTTAAAATTCATTTTATCATTTTGTTCATTTCAGCATTTGATTGCAAAATATTATTCAAATAAGGCAAGATAGAAACATCCCTCTCTTTGAAATATTTCACGGCTTGTTTAGGCAACCACACCCTTGATAAATGCTGTCTAAAAGCGTGCAAATATTCAGATGGATATAATTTAGCGTCAACAATTCTGCCGTCTTCATATTTGTGTTTATAAGTATGCATTTTGTCGGTGTTAATTCCCTTTGACCTCAACCATTTACAAAATATCCTCCCTTCCGATATGTCGGGTATTAGTTTTTCGGGTAAAATATAACCTCGCGCTTCTAACGGAGCTATTAACGTAATATATAGTTCTTGTAAGATTGAAAAATAACCATTTGGAATTCTTTTAACATTAGTCAAATATCTTCTCAGATGATACGGTAAATTACCTTTAGGTGTCTTACCGTTCATCCAATCAAAAATCCATTGTGAAACCTTAACCGCAAATTTAGCAGATAACCATTGACCTAAATTAATCGCAACTTGAGGATGTACCCATGTCCCCTGTAATTCTGGATGACCGCCTTGTATGGTGCATACTAAAGCCGTTGCGGGAATTCCCGCAACGGTGGATAATTCTTTTATAAATTCTTTTGTTTCTTTAAGTCTCCCATAATCATTTAATCTTTTATTTGCCACTTTACACATAGTAGTCGCATTAACATAACCGTCTGTAAAACGTTGGTATATTAACTGCCCTTCTTCCTCATGTTTGATAAGCGGCAAAGGTAGTTCTAGCTGTTTATCTTCCTCAAAAGTTAGAACCACGTGAGTTAAATCTTCTAATGTAAGATTGTCAAAATCGTCATTATCAATAATGTTACCCATTGATTAGCTCATTGTAAGATAAATGACAATTAGTGCTAAGAATGATTGTCTTATTAATACAATCTAATAATGATAAACTTGAAGTGTTATGTCTGTGTGAGAATTCATTAACATATTTTTGCAAATGTTTCTTACTCATATGATGATATATACCATAATAACCTCTTTTTAGAAGGGCCCAAAATGATTCTATCCCGTTAGTATGAGCCTGATCTCTAACATATTCACCAACGCTATGATTTACAACTTCGTGGTTATAACCTTTAATACCATAATAAGACTTAAAACTATCGGTATAGACAAAACTATGCTTATCAATGCTATCGTTTATTTCACTCACTAACGTTTGTTTATCTGTACTATTAATAATTAGAGCTTTAACTTCACCTTTTCTTTCTAACATACCCATAACAGCAATTTTACCGACAGCACCTCTGCCTTTTTTTAATTTCTTATCCGAATGTTTATTCTTCTCTTTACCACCGATATAGGTTTCGTCGACTTCAACATGTTTAGATAACTTGTTTTTATGTTTTTTCCACGTTTGACGTATACGATGAGCTAAAAACCAAGCAGTCTTTTGCGTGACACCAAGATGTTTTGCAAGTTGCACACTAGATACGCCTTTTCTTGAAGAAGTGAGGATATACATCGCCAATAACCACTTATGCAACCCTAGTCTAGATTCGGCTAATACTGTGTTAGTTCTAACACTAAAATGCTTTCTGCAGTCCCTACAACGATACGGCATAGGAATTTGATTTTTACATTCTTGAGCATTATAACTATGACAATAAGGACACTTAGCCCCATCATTCCATAAATATTTTTCAAAATGTAATCTTGCAGATTGTTCGTCAGGAAATTTTAAAAAGAATTCATAAATACTAAAATCTTCTTTTTGTGTTTTGTTGTTCATGGTCTTATCATATATTATCCTCATTAGATAAATAATATATGATAAATATTGGCTAGTCAACAACTTTGTATGATTTTTAGGCTAGTTAAATATATAAATCCCTTAATTTAGATAAAAAGGATGAAGGCTACAAGCATTGCCTAGAATGTAAAAAGCCAATCCCAAAGAATACTGAAATTTGTCCTTTATGTAATACTGATATTGAACAAGAGGTAGTTCGTCAACAGCAGGCAAAAGAGCAAAGAGTGTTAGAGAATTTTACCATGAGAGAAATCAACCTTCTTGAAAAACTTACCTTTGCCTGGACTAACTTAAAAACTAATAACGAAGCAATGATAGCAGCAGGCTTTAATAGCTGGTGTTGTGTATTCAAAGACAATGATATTTGGCTTGCAGTTGGTGGTGATAAAAATACCGAAGAATGTACTATTGAAACTAAACTAGTATACAAAGGAGGCAAACTGCAAGCTTTAGCAGCTAGCAATGATTTTCTCTATAAGCATGAGACCCAAGAATCGGCAACAAAAGCTGGTTTATGGAGGAATGAGAAGCCAACCAAGAAACAAAGGAAATGGTTGCCACCTGAATTTAAACGAGATAGGAAAATAACAAGAGGTGATGCTGGTGCAATACTAACTTTTGAAATGATAGCAGAACGTAAAATCGCCTGTTTGTTAAAAACTGCTTAGAGAATTATTAATAAAAGAATAGAAATAGCCAAACATATGCTAGCCTAAGGTGGACCTATGGAAAAAGTTATTAAGTTACCAAATTAACTAAAGATCAGATTCAAGAATTCTAGTGAGCTTCAGTTTCATTGAGCTTGCCTACTAAAGCTAGTTGTAGCTCAACATTAGAATCTTCATGATTTTCAGTTATATCATGAGAATTAAAGCCTAATACATCTTCAATAATTTGTTTTTGGCTAATTTGTTCTGTGTTAAATCTTCTTAGAACTTCTTCATTTAAGAGGTCACTACCAGGCTCATTTTTGTTTTCAAAAAATGTAACTGGGTCCATGTCTAAAAAACTATCGTTCAATGTATCGTGTTCACTTCCTTCAAAATCTATGTATGGTGATAGTACTTGCTTCATTTCAGGAGAAAGATCAACACTATCAGTAGCGTTTTCTAATATCTCTATAAGTTTATTTTTTGCTTCTTCATATTCAGTATTTTTTCTAGGGAACTGCTTTTCTTCGAAGTAGGTTAGAAGAGACCGAAGCATTTCCAAGTTATCTCCTGATATGGCCAAACGTAGAAATATACCCCTATCGTCAAGAACATCTATAAAATCGGAAAATTTATTTAAAAGATTTTTTACATTTTCACTATCATTCCAACGGCAATAATCGTATAAATCTTCTAGTACTTTTTTCTTTTTCATAATATTATAACTCCAATAGTTCTGATTGTTCGGCATTTAACTCGCCTGAAAGTTTGCAAATGTAATCTTGGTTAAGATGTAATAATTTTTGTTCAATTGTCGAATAACCGTAGTCGATGTTACTAATGATTTTTTTATAAGATTCTTTGATATATTCACAAACTTTAGGATGAAAATTCTTTGTCATTTGAATATTTTTATCTATTATCTTCTCTATTCTATCAAATTTTTCTACTTGATTAATATCTGATGCTTGTTTAATTCTGGCTGACAAATCTTTAACTATAATACTTCTATCTATATCAGGGTTATTTGATATGCGTTTTGCTATATCACTAGCAATAATTTCGTCTACGGTTTTATAAATTATTTTTGTATTATTAAATCCAAAGGCTAATTTTACCGCAATATCAATACAGTCTCTCCACTGAGATGGATTAGAACCTAATAAGCCATTTTCATCAGCTTTGTCAGGTGGTTGGTATATCTTATACTTATCATTACCACTGTAGCTTACCTCCATGTAGTTAGCAAAATTTGCAAGATGACTGCTAAATTGAGGATTACTTGGATCAATAACCAATATTTTTGTACCAGTGTTATACAATACTATAGTGTGTGTTTTTTTGATATCTTCAATAAGAGTTGTTTGTAAGTTCCTTTCAAAAATATCAAGTAGAATTGTTTTTCTATTAGGATTAGTTGTAAAATATTCTACAGCACTTTTTATTAATGTTGTTTCATTAGCAAGATGCGATATGTTTTTAGATATATCTATGTAGTTTTGAGTGTTAGCAAGTGAGATTTGAGATTTTGAAGTACTTATACTATCTAGAATTTTTAATTCCAATGAATTGTCTACTTCTATATTGTTGCAAGAAGTTTTTGTATAATTAATAAACTCATCTAAAGTATGAGTCTTAAGAAATAATTTAACACATTTATTTAAAAACTTTTCTTCTTTTTTAGTCTCTTTTGTTTCCTTGAATATTTTCTCAAACTGTTTAAGAATATCCTCGTTGTTTTTTAAGTCCATATTTGTAATTATTGATACAAAAAATTTTTGTACTTTATCTGTTATTTGATCTGTTAAATCTCTAGTAATCGCCTCTTTAACAGTGTTGTTATAATTTATTATTTCTTCCTTTAATGGTTTATACAGAGTATTTATTCCAAAATGGAGTACGTGACTTGAGGGACTATCTTTATATTGGTACTCATCTACATAGAATGGAAGATCTTGATCTTCTTGCGACATCATCAATTCTTCTTTAAAAATTTGTTTCTCAATAATCTCCAGCTTCTTAATTGAGTCAAAAATTTGTAGCTCCTTGTCATTTTGAACAAGAGTCCTAGATTTATGAGTATCTGGGGTAATAGATCTTTTGCTAATGTCTGTACTATGTTTTAGAAGTTGATCTTTTGTAGTATGACCTCTGACTTTACTAATATAATAGTCATTTTTATCTAAGAATTCGATATTTTGTCTTAAAATATTAGGGTCTATACTGCTTTCTTTCTTTATCATTAGGAATCTCAATTTTTTGTTTTTTACTAAACTCAATTAGTTTTAGTATAGTTAGTTCCAATTTTGAATTCAAAGAAAAAATAAATAACAGAGTTTAATTTAGTATAAAACAGGTAAAATACATTAGGTTAATATTATTGTGAATATAAGCTAAAACGCTTTAATTACTTACCATAGAGTCGGTTGTTTAATTTATAACTATAGTGATATTTGACATACCTCAAAAAAGAGTTTTTGTAACTCGTGTAAGGAAACGTTATTCATTGCATTGACACAAGCGTTAAAAAATGTTTTATTTATAGCGTTAAATAAAATAATAAAGCATTAAAGCTAAATTTATGATTATAGGAATAGTCTCGCAAAAAGGTGGAGTAGGCAAAAGTACCTTGGCTCGATTGTTAGCTAGAGAATATTCAGCTAATAAATGGATAGTCAAAATAGCAGATATGGATTCTAACCAGGGTACAGTAACTCGTTGGAATATGACTCGTAATCATGCAGAGATCGAACCTATGATTAAAACTGAGCAATATCGTTCAGTGGTCGATGCTATTGCCGATTACCATAAAGGTACAATGCACTTAATGATTTTTGATGGCGCACCAGCTGCAAGTAAAACCACTTTACAAATAGCCAATAACTCACAATTAATCCTATTGCCAACAGGCATATCTATTGACGATTTAGAACCGACGGTTAGGCTTGCTCATGAATTAATAAGTGAAGGTATTTCTAAACAATGCATAGCGATAGTGTTTTGTAGAGTAGGAGATTCTGCATCTGAATTGCTAGATGCTCGTAAGTATATAGATCAAACAGGATATAATATGATTCAATCGGCGATACCTGATAGAGTAGCTTATCGGCGTGCTCAAGATAGAGGGTATTCTCTTGCTGAAACTAATTTTAAAACACTCAATGAACGTGCTGTAGCAATTGCTCAGGAAATTGTAGATTTTAGCGCAAAACATAGTAAAGGAGAATGACTATGACTAAAATAAAGACCAAAATACCTCTTCCTAAAAAAACACATGGTAAAGGTATCCCGCCTAAAACAGAAGATGCTAGTAAGAATCTATCAAAACCATTAGAGGAAGAATTGGTAGCTCTAAATTTTCGTGTACCTGCAGAGTTTAGGAGAAGAATTAAACAATATGCTCTTGATCACAACCTAACTTCTTTAGAAGTAATGATGTCATCAGTAGAAAAGTATATAAACGCAAACGTTAAATAAAGAAAGAGTTATTTAACATAGTAAAGGAGGGTTTATACTACTACATTAATGACTCTATATTGGAAGAAGGAAAACAAATATTACAAATTTTTTGAACAACCAACTTTATTCGGTACTACAGACGTTGTATGTATATGGGGTAGAATAGGAGGCAAATTGGGTGGATTTAAGCTTATATGCTGTGATAGCCCGGAAGAAGTTGAGCGAGTAACAAACGATGTCAAAAAAAGAAGAAAATATAGGGGATATAGTAGCATAACTCTCAAGTAAAGGAAACGAGCGTATTGTTACCACCTTTCCTAACAAAATAAAAAAAACTAAGTTATCAGGCTTGTAACAGAAAGAAATACTGGTAACAATTCAAGATATAAGTATATTGTCCATCATAATACTTATTTTACTAATATACAAATGAATAAAAATTAGCATGAAAATTGGTTATGCACGTGTTTCAACTTTAGAACAAAACTTAGACTTACAAACAGATGCCCTAAAAAATGCAGGTTGTAAGAAAATCATTTCTGAACATATTGGCGGTTCCGTTGCAAATCGAGGTGGTATTGCCAAACTCAAAGAAGATTTAAGAGAAGGTGATACTCTTGTTGTCTGGCGACTAGATAGATTCGGTCGTTCTCTCAAGGACTTAGTGTATTGGATGGATTGGTTTGAGAAAAATAATGTCGGCTTTCAGAGTATTTCAGAAGGTATAGATACGCATACCTCTACAGGTAAACTAGTATTTCATATCTTTGGTGCATTAGCAGAGTTTGAACATAATCTTATAAAAGAAAGAACTAAGGCTGGCCTTGAAGCAGCACGTTCTAGAGGCAGACAAGGAGGTCGTCCGTTGAAACTAAACACAGAGAAGCGTCAGCTAACAGTTGAGTTGTATAACAGTAAAAAACATTCTTTAAAGCAGATATGTGAGGTCGTTGGGATTTCTAAGCCTACTCTTTATAAGTATGTTGGTATGTAAAATCTTAGTCTCTTCGTCATGGTGCCAAGAGTAAGTAAGTGCAAAGTAAATATATATGGAATTAGGGAATAATAGTGCTGAATTTATGTTAAAGACAGAGTTTCAAAAATTAATTAATAACCGCATAGAAGTGTTGCGCCTTAAACTTTTAGATTTTACTAGAAGAAATCCACTAATCTCTACCAAATTTTCTGATCGTTCAAATTCTTTTTTACGCATAGTTGATAGTGTACCTGAGTTATTACTTAAATCTCTATTGAATAAAGATATGAGAATTGTTCCCCTTCCATACTTAGGCACAGAACCTGAAGATGAGAAAAGTAGAGAATTTCAAGATAGCTTAGCCGAAGCAAGAATTAATAATGGAGATTATTTAATTAGTCTTGAGGCAATAAATCAAGAAAGTGATGAAGCTCCTGATCTTTTAGTACGGGCAGAGAGGAAACTAAAGGATAGATTGCGTCAAAAGCTAAATATGCCATTGAGGCAAACAAAAGATAACTTATCTCTACAACAACATGCTAAAAATCATGGAATATCTCCTAATTACGAACTACTTTTTGAAGCTAAACCTCAAACTAATCAAGATATACAAACTCTCCTTTTACCTGACGTTTTAGAGAGACGATTAAATGCTCTTTTTACAAAAGAAAATAGTTGGAAAGAGGAGACTGGTATAAGCGTTTTGCATATCGCTTTTGGTTTTTTGGAGTGGGAAGATGGAAATAATAGTTCAACTCTATTTTCTCCTTTAATCCTAATTCCTGTAAAACTTGAAAAGAAAAGAACTAAAGACGGACAAGAGTTTTTGATCAGTTGTGATGAAGCTGAACCACAAGAAAATAAAATTTTAGCAGAGAAATTAAGACTGGAGCTTAATATAATATTACCAGAGTATACTGGACAATTAGAAGAATATTTCAAAGTATTAGCAAATCAAAAACCAAAGAATATAACTTGGAATGTGAGACGTTGGGCAACAATTGGCGTATTTCCATCAGCTCGACTCGCAATGTATAATGACCTTGACACGAATGGTTGGGACTTTGCTAGTCACCCAATTGTTTCAAGCTTGCTTGGCGGATCAAACTTAGAATATGATGCACTTCTCCCTTTTGGGGAAGAATATAATGTAGATGAACCAGAAATAGAAAATAAGGTGCCCTACCTGATTGCCGATGCAGATGCTTCACAATTTAGTACAATTGTTGATATAGTTAATGGAAAAAATTTGGCCGTCGAAGGACCGCCAGGAACAGGAAAATCTCAAACTATAGTAAACACTATCGCTTCTGTACTTGCTAGTGGTAAGAAAGTACTATTTGTAGCTGAAAAATCTGCAGCACTTGCAGTAGTAAGATCTAGATTAGAGGCTTTTGGACTTGGTAATTTCTTATTAACATTAGAAGCAAATCGTTCAAGTAAAGAGTTGGTAATCTCATCCATTAGAGACAGAATTGAGATGAATCCATGTCTCAATCCTAGCGAGCTGGATCATGAAATAAAACGATTTAAGGAGGCAAGAGATAAGTTAAGGTATTATGTTGATACGTTGTCTACAACTTATGGAGCAACTGATTTTACCATTTATAATATTCTTGGTTGCAGTATTAAGTTTAATGACTTTATTGATGGTTTTGGTGAAGATGTTAAAAGGTATTGCATACCAGATATAAAGAAAGTTTCTAAAAGTGGTTTGCAGCATATTTTATCTAGATGCAAACAGATAGAAGATGCATGGCTTAAGACATTAAATAATTCTGACTATTGGAATATCATAAGGTTACCGAATATTGATCGCTTTACGGCAGATGAACTTATTGTATTAGCAGAAGAAACGGGGAAGTTATTTTTTGAGTTATCAGAAATACGACAACAATTACTTAATTTTAAAGCTAATCCTGCAATAAAAATAGAAACTCTAAAAGATATTAAACAAACTATTCAAGCATTACCTAACTATATATCAGATGCTGATATAGAAATTGCAATAAAACTTACATCTTCAGAAAAGATCACAATAGTTAAAGATTATTTAGATACTGCAAAATATTTGAGGATCAATAGCAATCAGATTTTACAGTGGATTAATTTTGAACAATTTGAACAAGATGCATGTACTTTAGAGAAATTAAAATCAATCAAGCAGTTATTACATAAATATGAAATAAACTCTCTCCAGGATCAATCTTTACAAGATTTGGCTACTAAAAATAGAAAATTGCTTGATGATGTTGAAACGGTTAAACACATATTTGATCATGCGATTAAAATATCAGAAGTATTTCTAAATATTACAATTTCTGATCTTTTTAAAGTTGAAGAACTTATTTCTAGAGTTTCAAGATCTGCTTTAGTATTGAGACATAAAAAATTTGATGATGTATCTTTACAAATCTCGCTTGTTAATCAGATAAAGAAAGGATTATTTTTAAGAGAACGTAGAGATTCTCTTAATGACTCCTTTATTTTAGCATCTTTGCCAGAACCAGCAATAATAACCAAATATGCTTCTATTTTATCTAATTCTCATGTTTTTTCTTATTTAAGTTCTAATTACAGAGAAGCAAAAAGATTCTATCAATCAATAGTCAAAGATAATAATTTTGATAAATCAGATAAAGTAGCAAAGCTAAAAGCTTTAAGTGAGTGGGCTACAGATTTAAAAAATTACTTGGAGAATGAGCTGCTTAAAAACATTCTGGGATTGCATTTTGATGGAATTGATACTGATTTTCACTCTTTTAACGAAGCAATAGGTTTCTTTCAGAATGTTGATCAAATGTTCTTAGGGCAAGGTTATTCAAAGCTGAGACATTTTCTAAAATATGGTGATATTCAGCAACTCCAAAGCTTACAAGTATCAGAATATAAATATATCAGCCAGGCAATATCTAATTTAAAACTGTCAGATGTAGAACAGTATGTAAGTTGTTCTGAACAAATCATTGAAGAATGTAAAGCTGATATTAAGCATTTACAGGAGAATGAAGTAATACTTATAAAACCAAAAGAACTTACAAGAGATGAAATTATTGACCTCTGCACAAGGTTTGAGCATTTATTACAAACAAGAGATACGTTAAGAAACAACAAAGATTTAGAAGTTATACTTGGTAAGGGCTTTCAGGCAGAGGAAACAGATGAGGATAGATTTCAAGTAAGTTTACTACTTGCTCAGAATCTTGTCAAATTAAATGAAGCTGATAAAAACTTCTTTTTATACTGTGTAAGAGAGGGGTTATTGGAAGAATTAAAATCAGTTATATCAAAGATTTTACATTCAAACAGTAAAGCTTATTCGTCTTTACAGAATTTATCAGAGGAAACAAAAACATTGCCTGAAGAATGGTTGAGAGATAAATCTTATACAGCATTTGCTGAATTTATGAGACTTGCTTCAAAAGATAAAAATGGGCTTATTTCTTATTCTAGATTTCTTGGTATAAAGAATAGCCTTATTCCAGAAGGATACAATTCATTTATCGAGGTAATACTTTCTTCTAAACAACCTAATAATAGCCTGTGTAAAATTGTTGAGGCTCTCATAATGCGTAAGATGGCAAGAGAAGTTTATACTGAATATGGTAACATACTCACTTCTTATAATGGCACGACTCTAAACCTTTTAAGAAAAGATTTACAGGAAGCAGATCGTAAAATTATTGAACTGTCAAGACAGCGTTTGCAAAGCCAACTCTTTCATCAAGCTTGCCCGCCTATTGGACATGGTTATGGCAGAAAAAGTGATTATACTGAAATGGCCTTACTTAAAAGTGAAATATCTAAAAAACAACGCTATATTCCAGTTAGAAGTATTACAAAAAAAGCAACATTATCTTTGCTGGAGTTAAAACCATGCTGGATGATGTCGCCACTAGCTGTAGCGCAATATTTACCTAAGGAAGGAGCTGAATTCGATCTAGTAATTATTGATGAAGGTTCGCAAATGCCACCAGAAGATGCAATTGTAGCATTAGTTCGTGCTAAACAAGCTATGATAGTTGGCGATACAAACCAACTATCTCCTACTGGTTTCTTTCGCAAGGTGCTAGAAGATGACGAAATAGATGAAGATCATAAAGTTACAGAAGAATCTATTTTAGAGATGGCTAACCTATCCTTTAAACCAATAAGACGTCTCAGGTGGCATTATCGTTCAAGGCACTCAGGACTTATATCTTTTTCTAACAAGCATGTTTATAACGAAGACCTCATTGTTTTTCCATCTGCACAAGATACTTGCTCAAAAATGGGAGTTTATTATGTAAAAGTAGACGGTATATATTCTTCTGGCAGTAATCCTCAAGAAGCAAAGATAGTAGTTGATGCTATTATTGATTTTATGGAAAAAGATCAGGACAAGTCTTTGGGTGTAGTATTACTTAATCAAAAACAACGTGACTTGCTTACTGAAGAAATGAATTATGCTACAGAACAACATCAGCATGTAAAACAATATATCGACAAATGGAAAGAAGAAAAAGATGGGTTAGAGCCATTTTTTATTAAGAATTTGGAGAATGTACAAGGTGATGAAAGAGATGTAATTTTTATAGGTACGGTTTATGGACCTATAAAAGAAGGTTTTCCTGTAATGCAACGTTTCGGGCCAATAAACGGTATAGCTGGTAAACGTCGTTTAAATGTTTTGTTTTCCAGGGCAAAAGAGAGGATTGTAACATTTTCTTCTATGACTGCTTCAGATATTCAAATTGAAGGAGATGGGAACCCTGGAGTTTATATGCTCAAGTGTTGGTTAGAATATGCCGCATCTGGTATGCTTGAAAGTGGTAACTGTACTAAGAAAGAACCTGACTCAGAATTTGAAGAACATGTTATAGAACAAATTAAATCTATTGGATGTGAAGCTTTTCCACAGGTTGGTGTTAAAGGATTTTCTATAGATATTGGTATTAAACATCCAGACTGGCCACATGGTTTTATAATGGGTATAGAATGTGACGGAGCTGCTTACCATTCGTCACGTTCGGCTCGTGA
>Ga0209284_10005105_pt1 | contig 14009 bp, 24 predicted proteins | sample FRY03_FD_187211 | JGI IMG/M metagenome (GOLD analysis project Ga0209284, IMG submission 187211) | Freshwater microbial communities from Lake Fryxell liftoff mats and glacier meltwater in Antarctica - FRY-03 (SPAdes) (version 2) | ecosystem: Environmental > Aquatic > Freshwater > Ice > Glacier... | reverse complement strand
TATATCTTTATCAAATTGGTCTCTAAGCATTCAAGCAGCAGTGTCGGAGGTGTATTGTCAATCCAAACTGTTTAAGAAGTCCACGTGTTCTTGTGATAACTTTCTTGTTAGATTTGTCATAAGTTTATTATCGAATAAAGATTACCTTAACACTTCCCTCAATGCGTTGTTAACTTCATTTAGTCACTTTCTAATCCTATCTACCTTAACTTGTGTCAACTCAGGGTATTTACCTATAGAGTGCCACATCACACTGTTCTTAAATATCATATCTCTTATAGGGGTATTCATTTCGTCTTTCTTCTTGAGTACAGCTCTCCTTATATCGTTATTAGGGTCTGGTACTATGATATAGGCAGTGGGGAAGAATACTCAGTTGTTTCTCAGTGCTAGTAAATCCTCTATCCAGTATGTATTGTATTTCCTTCAATCATAAGAGTCATTAACTTTTGTTTCTACTTCATAATACTTTATGGGAACTGCGTGTCAGTATGTATTTCAAAACCTCGTTCATTTAACAACTCCATCATCATTAACATCTAGGTTATAATTTGTATCTCCTCTATATCCAGAAGCAACGTGGTATCCTTTCTCTGATACATACTCCACATCATTAGATATTAGTTGTGGTATCTGGAAGTAAACAACCTGTCGTTCTGGGAATTTATTATTCCACCAAGTTACAGCACAAGCAACTCAAGTATTAAGATAATTACCCCTTCCTTCCTTATAGTTATACTTCTCTTGGGCAAACTTCCATAGGTCTTCAAAGTCTGGTATAGATAACTTATAGTCAAACGTACTAGATAGTATATGTATAGGCGACATAACAGTACAGAAACTTCTAAGTTTACCACCCAATAGGGTAGCTTGATTATAGAAATACTCTGTAGTGTTCTGTAAGGGAGCCAACTCTATAGCAGACATATCCTCTCAGAATAAAAAATCCCTATCATCTTCCCCTACTCAGTAACAACCAGTATCAATCAAAAATACATCTTCCATAGTTTATTTATTAGATTATAAAACTTTATTCATTGTAGCTATATCATACACAAGTTTGGCTGTACCTAGTGTGGATAACGCAAACATTACAACATCAGCTTGGAACTCTGCTGTGGTAAATGTCACAAAGGTTGTATATAAGATAGCTGCCCCTCAAGCAAACGCTAAGGTAACAGCCTTTTGGTTTATACCCTTCTTCTTGGCTAGGTTGGTAAGACCCATAAATAGTACACCAATAAACATAGTAATCAATTCCATAGTAATCTAATAAGGTAATAAAAGGTTATTCAGATAGGGGTACTACTTGGTATCGGTCGTTCCGTTTTTGGCTACTAAGGTATATCTGTCAACTATTAGTATGTGCGTACTGTCACTTTCAAAGATATTTACAATAATAGACTAACTTATCTATATGGCGTAATTCTTCATCATTATAATAATAAGCATAACCCACTTTTCTATCCTCTGGATTTACCTTTACTAGCTTACATTCTTGAAAACAATCATCACTAGCAGGACCCACTGCATATAGTCCTAATTCATTTTCTCAAGAAATTCAGGAAGAATAAAGAGATTGTTCGCCTCCGTTAAAAATTATTCATAATTCATCTCCGTCCCCCACCCAATCTTCAATCTTTATGTTATCAGGAACCAATATAACTTCATCTTCCCCTTTAATGAACTCGTGTAGTTCAGCAATCTTTACTAGTGCCTCCTCTTTAGTTATCTTCATAGTCATAGATTAGTAATAAAAACTATTTGGTTTCCGATAGTGGCTTCTTCTTTTCTTCCTTTGGTCTTAATACCTCTAGTGCTGTTATTACCGATTGGTGTTCTTCTCTTTTAAGTGTAAGTAATCAGGTAGCCTGTACTAATAATTCGTAAGCCTGTTGTGGTGTCATATATTTTAATTAAGTTATAAAGCATTGGGTTTATCCCTTCAGAACACCAGCTGGGGTCATACCCCCTTATTGAGTTCTTGTGGTTTGGGCTTCTCATTAAGTCAATTGATTATACGGTATGACATATCGTCCATAAGTTTTCAAGAGTATTGTATTCATACCCATTGTGAGTTATATATTTGTTTTTGTTCCTTACATTTATCACACCTTCATTTATCCCACTTTCAGTGATACTTACTATGAAGTTCCTTCCCTCACATCTTCCTTGAACACTCAAGACATATCGTTACTGTTATCTCCATCCTTATCAATAACAAGTAAATCTTTAATCTCTAATACTTTAAGTAAACTATCAAGGTCATCCTTCTTTACACGAACCTTAACTCATTTCTCTTCTACATATCATCCACTATCTGGGCATTGATAGATATTCCATACTAGTTCTTCCCATAATGGGAAGTTTAATATCCTTACTGTATCCAATACATTGTAGTATCTTATAGATGGTGGTACTATATCCTCTGTCATAGCCCACAACACCTTAGAAAGGTTCTTGTGAGAAACGATTTGGTTTTGGATTAATGCTCGTAATTGGGTAATCTGACTCTTTGTTTGTTTCATATTAGTTTGGTCTGTTAATAATAAAAGTTTTTTGATTTATCATATAACTTTCGGGCTATCCATACTGGTCGGATAGGAGCTAAGTAGATACCCCTAGTCGCTCGCTTAAATTCTGCCCTATAGTCTGACATTATTGCGAGACCCAAACACACGAATAAAAACATAAATGCGACACCTGAATATAGGAAAAGAATGAAAGTACCAAACATAGTAATTATTATTATAAACTAAAGTTTTGTCTATCTAAAGTAGTATGTTCCATCTTATATTTAGTAGTTTCTACACCAGTCATATTGAAGAACACAGCAGAGTAATGGTCTTCATCTACTTCTCCACACCATCGAGCCATAAAGTGACGATACGCAGACTCTCTAAACCTATTAACCTCCTCTTGGGTACAAGCCTTCTCTCGGTTTCTCTCTTCATATTTCTCTGCTCATCTAGCCATATGTTTGGCTATCCTCGTAAGGGGTTGGTCCTTATAGGGTATACCCAATGGGGAGATTAAATCAAATCTAGGTTTGTCCTCATTGGTATCTCTTTGCATACCAGTAGAGAACTTTTGTCTTTTACCACTATCTTTGGTTATAAAGTTCATACTCTATTTATTAAGGGTTAAATCTCTTTTCCTAAAGTCAAACTGTCAGTGTATATCGTCTATCTCATCTTCTGAGAAATCCCCAAATCTTTCTTGCTCTGGAGATATTTCAGCACATACAATTCAGTCTGTTATAACTATAGCAGGGCTACCTAATTTATACGACCTATAATTCATAGGGTCTCGTCCTATAGATTTTAGGTCATCAACTTTCTCTTGTAAGGTTTTCTTCATAGGTGGGTTTATGATATAAAGGTTTATACAGCTACAGATAAGTTTTTATTGTTGGTAAGGACATCTATGCCCCTACCAAAAGTTTTATTCCCTATCTGTATGTGTATAAAGGCAAGAGTTACCCTGCCAGTTCTACTATCTTTTATAGAACTCTCATCAATCCCAATCGCCTATTCAGCATTCATTTTCAAGCTCTTCATATCTTTCTTTGCTTCTTATTACCACTTTCAACGCATTCCTTAAATGTTCTACACTCATATCATCGACATCTATTTCTACTCAGTTTTTCATTGTCCAATATATTTTCTCTGCTTTCATTTATATAATACAAACTAAAGGTTTATATAAGGACAGACTATCACTACGTCTAGTACGGCAGAGGACACCCCTACCCAATACTCCATCCTTATATAAAGGCAGGTGTATCGTTCCTGCCAGACGGGTCTATCTAAAGACTTTCATTAAACTTATCTACAACTTCAGCACTAGCAAGGAGTACCTCCATAGTTTTATCCCCTTTGATTGATTTTAATAGTTGTTTAAGTTGTTTTTCGTAATTCTTTACACTATCTATATTGTTTTCATCTACATTCTCTTCTATAAGCTGAACACAGTCGCTTATTCTTTCTTGTGTCTTTTCAACCTCGTTTATCAAATCTTGTATAGAAGATACCACATCACATCCCTCTTGGGTAAGTTCTGCTAAAGATTGCATCTTTTTGTCTGTGAAATACATTTTGTTTCTGAATGTTGCTAATTTATTCATAATAGGTTTTGTAAGGTTATTTTTTATTTTTGTATTACTCCAATCATCCATAGCTGGAACGGAATTACTACTTCAATCTTCATTTCGTGGGTATGGAGGTGTTTTTTGTGTTAGTCCTTTGTCATCAATAAACACAGCATCTCATTCCTTTATCTCTGTAGGGAAATCCTTTGAGGAGTGGATTGTGTAGTTATATTTTTTATAATATTCTAAGTCAGAGCATCATCATTCTTTTGGTCTATAACATATTCAGTTTTTTGTGGCAATTATATTCCAATTAACTATTCTGACATAAGTTTTTCCAGTATTCCAAGTCAATCAAGCATCGTGCATAAGTTTACATATACGGGTAGCTTCTTCTTCGGTTTCACAATGTATTACTTCCTTTTCTCAAAGGTCAGTAACTTTTTTTGTAGGTACTGGAAAGAGATAGTCTGTACTAGCCCATTGATACTCATCTCAAACAAAAGTATATTCATTCTTTTTAGCTCGTGCTTCAGAGTCCATACTCTTTCAGTCGTGTCCATTTGGAAATCAGTCTATCATATGATAACCTTTATAATACTCCCCTACATAGGTACACACTTCTCATCCAAATATAACTTTATCTCATAGTTTATAGGTCATAGTGTTTGTGTTATTGAATTAAAGCTCCCTAATAAATATCTCAGCTCTGGGGTTATCTTTATCATACCCTCAGAAGGTTTCCCTAGCATCGGGCATAAACTCTACGGTATCATCCGTTATCTTTCATAGTTCTACTATAGCATCAGGGAAGAACTTAGAGATAACACTATGAACATTATTCAAGTCTACTCATTTCCTCTTGAAGTAATACACATAGTGTATATCTATCTGGTTGGTAAACGGTGTAAGTTTATTTATTTGGTCAGCTATAGTTTCCTTGAACCACCTCTTGATATTATTCTTAGTTATGAAATGTGCGTGTCAGTACCAGTTCTGTCATAACAATATGGTTTTATCCTTCTTGGTTTTGAACTGTATGGTGTGGTATATGGGGGTTGTTATTTTGATTTCTTTTTTTGTTTTTGTTGGCTTCATATCTTTAATCACTGTATAAACGAACACATCTCATCCAAAGTAAAGTAACTATCAGTATATGGAATATCAAAATCCGTACCAAGTACTGTATATTCTTGGTTTGATACACTCGTAACAAACACCAACAATTTATACTCATCCAATGTTACCTGCCATTCCTTAACCTTCTTGTCCATAATTTGTTTTGTTATTGTATACTCTTGTTGTTCCTCTAAAGCAGTTACTCTCTTAAATATATTAAACATAGGGTTTATCCATAGCAAATAAAAGTACATCTGGTCACATCTGTTTGGCTACACTATATAGGCTATACGCAGCATTGAATTGCTTCTTACATCTATCTATCATAGCTTCATCTCTAGTAATCCATATTTCTCTAACGACTTCTGACCTTAGGTCGTATTCTTGTACCATATCCTTAATAGTACCTTTAGGGTCTACAGCTCATTTATCTTTACACATCTGGATGATAACATCTTTCAATACTCACTTCTCAAGGGTAGGAACCCTAGTAAGTATCTCTACCATCTTAAACTTATCTATTCTCTTTCAAGTAGAAACCTCATAGGCAGCCATATAGAAGTGTGCCTGCCATTGGTACTTAATATAATCTCCCTTGAAGTCTTTCTCTATATTGGTAAATGATTTCTTTACCTTGTAATCTTCCATATAATCTTCTCCTACTCAGTCTATCTTTCCATTGAACCAGAAGTCAAGACCGTCTATAAGTTTAGCCCATACAACTTCCTCAGCAGATACACACCTTTTAGGGTTAGTCGAGAAGTAGTTATCTATAGCTGTTTCAGTCTCTGCTGTGACCTCTTCAATAACAGAACTAGGTAGTACATCCTTAATGCGTTCTTCTTCTAGTTTTACATCAGAGGCTATCTTTATATATGCTATATCTTTGTTTATCTCTCCTGTATTGTTATAATGTTCTATCACTGCGTGAACAGCATTACCTCTTGTGAAGTAGTTCTTAAATTCATTTATCCTTATTCATTTAATCTTTTCGTTGTATCGTCTTTTAGGGTCTGTAGTAAGTGTGTATATACTAGAGAAGGATAGATATTCTCTTTCCTTATACAGGTTAGTTGACATTATTCTCCACTAGGATATAAAGCATCATCAGCCAATGTAGCTATTGTTATTTGTTTTTCAGTAAGTTCTGCTCCTTTGATAAACTTAGGGTACTTAAACTTTCATCCAACTTTTATTCAATCAAATTTAGCTGTATGCGTATTCTTATCGTTACCAAACGAAGAGAGGAACTCATTAGCTTCTTTATATGATATTCCAGTAAATGACAATTTACATATATCCTCTCAGCTAATTACCGTAATGGTTAGTGTCAATGATGCTCAAAGGTCATTGATTGTTGCTTTAGTTATCTCTCTATCATATTCCCCTGTGAATAATACCGTACCGTTAGCACTTTCCTTTAATACATATGGTCATCTAAAGTTTTCCATCTCCTGTGAGTTTATGAAACAATGATATTGGTCGCTCCATCAAGATAGTCTAAACCCTACATTCAATATAGTAAACTCTCATAGGTTTACTTGTTCGTTTTCTTTTGTATCGCTATTGTATCTGTTGAATATCCCTAACTTAGGTTTCCAGTCAAGGAACTTAATAGGTAATTTGTCTGATTTTTCAAACTTCACAACTTCTTGTCCAAATCTAGTCATAGTAATTTAAGTTAATTATAAAGGGGTATATTATACATAAGGTTCTCCTATCCAATTGCAAGGGCAAATTACTCTTTTGGATTGACATAATCCATAATAATCATAGGCACAGAGAAGAACCTAATAAGGGTACTATATGCTATTCTCTCGTTGGACTCTGTCTTGGATATATCTTTCTTTCTCTTGGTAGTTTCTTTTGCTTCTCTTGCTTCCATAAAATCAGCAGCTAGCTTATGCTTTGAAGCAAAGTACATATTCCAAGCAGTGTCTTTAACCTTTCTAATCATCTGATTAAGTACCTTCCTTTCGGGTCATCTCTTCTGGTTTCTCATCCTCTTAAGGTCATCCACAGAGGTTATAGTATTCATAAAGGTTTTTACATCGAGGTTTTTCATAGCTATCTCTTAACATATAAAACTCAATCATTACTTATATAATCAACAACATCTCACTCTTTAGCCTTCTTAATCTTCTTGGCTTTAATCATCTTCTGTAATATAACATCTCATAGCTTTTGTGGCATACTAATCTCAAAAGAAATAAATAGAGAACACAGCAATAAACACGATAAGTATATCCATAGTCATTTTACAAACTAAAAGGGTGTTTCCTTTGTGTTATGGATAGCCATAGTATGTCATTCAAAGTACAGCACTGGTTCTCATACAGGTCAATTCCTATGTTTTCTTATAAGGAAGTCAATCCCTCAGGTTGGTACACTATCTGTATCATAGTAGTCATCCCTATGTAACATAATCACACAGTCGGCATCCTGTTCAATACTTCAACTATCTCTTAGGTCGGACAACTGTGGTCTTTTATCTACCCTAGCTTCTACTGCCCTATTAAGTTGACTTCATAGTAATACAGGAACTCCCAATTGTTTTGCTAACATCTTTAGGTCTCTAGTGAGTACAGAAACCTCATTGTTTCTATTAGCTGTAGGTTTCCCATTGCTAACCAATCATAGGTAATCTATATATATAAGTTTACATCAATGTACCTTTACCATAGATTTAGCTTTATTCTTTATCTGGGTAAGGGTAAAACAATCATCAACAATCTCCATATTATCTATAATAATCTGTGATTTATCTGCTATCTTCTCTTTATCTCATTCCTTAAGTTTCCTTGATTGTATCCTACCAAAAGGTACACCCGTAGATAAGGAGAACAATCTGAACATAAGTTCTTGGGTAGACATCTCCAGAGAGAACATCCCTATTTTCTTTCAAGACAAACATTGTTGGTACATCATATTCATCATAGCTGCTGTTTTCCCTGCTCAGGGTCTACCTGCTATTATCACAAGTTGTCAGGCACTAAACCCTCAAAGTATATCATCAAGTTGTTTATATCAGGTTGTTACATAATCTGGTGGGGTATCTAGTGACTCAAAGGCATCACATACGATGGTAGCCATATCAATTTTCTTGCTATCGGCACTTGATAGCACATTGAGTAGTTCGTCAACCTCTCCGTTAATATCACTCACATCTCAACGGTCATTACACATAGCTATAATACTCCTACTATGTGATATAACTGCTCTTGCTTTCCTATATTCTATAAGCCTAAGCTCATCATCCTCATAGGAACTATAAGATACTAGAAGTCAAGATATATCTATTATTCAGAAGTTCTTTCTTTTGTGTTTCTTCTTGAGTTCACTCTCTAGTGTTCGAGCATCAATAGTTTTCTTCTCCTCTTTCATTTCTAGTAGTGTTTCATATATAGTTACATTCATAGAAGAGAAGAAATCCCTATGGGTTAATCTCGTTCATTCTAGGATATTAGGGTTGTTTATCAAAGCACACAACACCTTCTGTTCTAGTTCGTAGTCGTTGGGGGGGTTTTGTATGTCTGATATGTCGGTCATCCTTCTCCTTCGTTAGTAATAAAATAATCATAGTTAGCTGCTATTTCCAGATTGGCATCATCCAGCTTACACTTTATTCAGTATTCTATATGCCTGTTCCAGTTACTAACTTTTATTTTATTTAGTTCTATTCTTCTGACCACTTGGTTTCTCCTTAGTTTTGATATCTCTATTTTGGCTCTAACGTAGAGTAGCAAGTGATAGTTCATCTTCTTCTTGTGGAAGTCCTGTCTTGTAAATACCATTTCAGTGTAATAAATAAAGGTTATTCGGTTAGGGGGACAACACATTGCCAGCATCATCTATATAATCGTATAGTTTCATCATATCGGCAATCTGTCTATATTTATCCCAAGTTAGTAACCCTTCGGTTGTGTCGTGTTGATTGCGTACCATATAGGATACAGCATCTATGACATCATTATTTAGTTCTTGACTTTCAAGGAACTCATCCAAGAAGGTTTTACATATAAAGGAGTCCATCTATTGTATAATTATAGTAAATCGTTTTTATCACATCAATCTATTCTTGCTTGTGCTATCTTTACATATTCTTCCTCTCTCTCTATACCTATAAATCAAAATCATTCTAGCTTACAGGCTTTACCAGTAGAGCCACTTCCCATAAAAGGGTCAAGGACTGTTCCTCATACAGGTGTTACAAGTCTGACTAGGTATTGCATAAGGGAGGTAGGTTTTACTGTTGGGTGCGAATTGGTTTGCTTTTGTTTTGGTCTCGGTGTCCCGTCTGGGTATTTCCCCGCTAATCCTGACATCTTTTCGTTTCCGCCAGACCATTTCATACTGTCTCTCTCCTCAAACCCCTCCAACCCCTCATTCCTATCTTTCTTTGAAGCCTTTGGAAAATATGCGAAGCTGTCACCTTCTCCTTCTTCGTAAGGGCAACTCTTAAAGAAGCGTGAGGCAGAGCCACCGTTGTCTTCATGTCCTTGTATTACATTAGGTTGTGATTTATATTCGCCAAATACTTCACTATTAACTCCATGTGTTTTACCTATTGGATTTCTTATTCCTCTTTTTGCTGGCTTCGTATCAGGGAACAACCTTACCACTTCATCACTTCAGTCGTGGATAAAGTTGGCAGGAAATCTTCAAGCATCAATTTGAGATACAGTTCAACCATTTAATCCGTCACCGTATTTCCCTAGTGACTCTCTACATTTTTCTGTATCAATCTTTTTTGTTGCTCAACTTGTCCCCACCCTACACCCATCTATATTTATCCCACCTGTTCCCCAACGAAGAACATTCTCTGCGATAGTGCTTTCAGATAGTGGCTTGCGTGCAACTACGATAGGTTCGTGTGCAGGTTTTAGCTGACTGCCTCGTCACTCGTAGGGAGATGAGCCTTTATCCAATATATTTGCTTTTTCAAAGTTTCAGCTTCTGTAGTTTACTGTGTGTTCCATTCATTCATTTTTATATCAGTGTAATCATTTAGTCCCAATAACCTCCCTCTCATTCCCCTGTAACTTATCAACTGACTTGCCTATATTGTGAGATTTTGGAAATCAACTTCCATATACTCGCATAATTTGGTCTCTTATCTCAAACCCTGCGTCCTCGATATTTACCGCCATTCTGTGGTAAGTTCTACTACCAGCAAAGGAAAGTAAATGTCCTCAAGGTTTCAATACTCTTAGTACCTCTTTCCGTACTTCTACTTGTGGAACATCATAATCCCAAGCCTTTCACATAAATTTTAGTCAATATGGAGGGTCTGTCACGACACTATCAAGACTATTATCTTCCATAAGTTTTAGTTGTTCTAGGCAGTCTCAATGTAGTATCATTACTGGGTTTTAATATATAAAAAATCTATTGTATAATTATAGTAAATCAATTAAGGTTATTAAGCTATCTCGAGTCTGAGGGGAATGGAACAAATACCATATTACTTCATCTTTCATCTCCAAAGAAATATAACCATCATCAAGGAACACGAAGAATACTTACTCATCCTACCGAAATTGTTGCGTGTAAATCCATATTATATACAGAGTTTTCCGTTTGTACCATTTGTTAGTTGTTAGTTATAAAAAATCTATTGTATAATTATAGTAAATCAATCCTCTTCCTCTCTCGTCATTGTGTATAAACGCTTAAGGTAGTTTAATAGTATTAGTTTTCTTGAGTAATGATAGGTTAATGCTAATATTCAGTATAACCCCGTTAGGCTTCCTTTCTTTATATATACTGAGCCTAGTACCTTTTTGTAAGACCCATCATCATAATACTTTTCGATAAACCCAAGTAGCTCCCTACAGTCTACCCTCAGTAGTATTCAGTCTTGGACATCCAGTATGGTTAGCATCTAAAATATAGTAAATAAAGTGGCTACAAAGGTTGCTCCCGTTCGTCAGTACTGCATAGCTTTGAAGACTGCGTATTCTTGTTCTGTATGTGCGTGTCTTACAGAAGACTCCGTAAGGAATAACATAATAATAACTCAACCTCGTAGTGTAAACATCATTAAGCAAGTATTTTAGAAAGGTAAAGGTTTCTTCTCTTCGTATTCTTCTACTACTCTAATCCAATGGTCAGTTCATTCAAATCAACAAAAAGCATATCGTTCATCCATTGTATAATTATCAACAGTCCAATCCACATCATCCCCTCAAGGGGTTCTAAACAATTGTTTATAAGAACATAGGTATTGTTTCATATCATCATCTCGGGTTACTTGTTTGTATTTATTCCACAATCAAGTAGGTTTAAGTGACCTACCCAACGCTCAGAGTTCCTCTACGGTTAGCATCTTTTGGGGTTACAAACTAAAGGGGTTATATAATGGAGAGTTCATCCTTCTATTATTGAACGGACAAAGTCATATGTACCATCCATTTCAGTGTCAAGTGGTTTAAGGGTAAACCCTACATTTTTCTTCCTTTCGGGGTATCTTCTGTATGTATAATAATATTTATCTCAAGAAAATATGTATCAAACCTTTTTTGCCCGTGCTTCTGTGTCATTACATCTTCAGGTATGTCCTTTTGAATATCAATTTATTAAATAAGCCCCGTCCATAAACTCCCCTATGTATGTACATACTTCTAAATTAAACATAACCTTATCGCCTAGTTTATATTCATTTTCCATACTACTTAAGGTTACAAACTAAAGGTATAATTCATATATAGTGATTTCCTATTCAATTGCAAGGGTAAATACATATAAGGTATACCATTAATGGTATTACTATATATAATATATATCTATAGTATAACTATATAGGGTAGTACCCTATAGGTATAACATATATATAGTATAATAATATAGGGTATTAACCTAAAGGGGTATTTATTATATACTCTTTTCAGATGTAAAATCAAGGGATAATTCATTCTATGATTTTTCCCTATTTTGTAGTTATCTATTGGGGTAAATATTTTATAGTCACTTCTGCTTGCTGAGGATGTACTATTCTACCCCTAATATCTTTTAGTGCTTCCTCTCATATTCAGTATCGTATATCAATATCATTATTATCTATAGCACCACCTCTATCGACACAAACCACAGTCCCTCGTCATTTTATATCAAACACAGTACCAAAAGCCCATCTCTTGCCACAGGCTCAATGCCTATGCTTATGATATTCTTTATAGTCCCATCCCATAGCGTTTACAAAATCTCAATTAACCTTACGACTATTCTCAAAGTTTCAGTGACTAAAGGTGGTGTCTGTTTCTATTGGGGTATAGTAAGCTGTTATCTCATCAAAATATATGACATCTCAAACACTAGCTTTTCAAGGTTGCTTTAGTCTTGTAAAATCAAAGAACTCTCAAGGACAATTCTTTGGCTGAAAATCTCAATGTCATTTTATAAGTAATCACGCTCAAACTTCATTTTCTATTAGTCATATCAAACTATTTAGTGTTTTATATTGGTCTTCTGTTGGTTTATGTTTATTGAAATCTCAAACCAATTCTATATGAACTCCCTCAATATTTCATAAAGCACTCAAGGTTGCTCAAACTATAGTGCCAAGACTATTTACTCTTTGCACATTTCCTCGTTTATCTATAATATAGTGTGTAGGTATAACCTTTCATCCTCTATTATTTATATAGGTTCTTTTCATAGATAGCTCCATTTCTTCTGCTGTTAAATCGTCACGGGTTGCTGTATGGTGTATAACTATATAAGATATTTTATTATATTCTCTTTTTGTTCCTATCCCTGTCGGTGCATCATTCTTTACAGGTAAAACAGGAGTGTTTTTCTCTACTGGAGTAGCTAGGTCGCACCCTATACACTCTGCGTTGCTTATATCCATAGTTAGTCCAGTCACACCTGCCATTACTACCCCAAAGATAATCAATGATAGCATTATTTTCTCTACAATATCACTTCTAGTTTGTTCTACCGTATGGTTTTTGTAATATGCTGTGAGTTTTTTTGTAATCATAAAGTATAATAAAAATATAAAAAGTTACAATCGGCAATCTAAAATGTTACAATCAAAACGCTCTCTGAAATTCTGCATCCTCTCTAGTTCACACCATCAAGGCAATACATTGTTGTTTTTCCTTATCCATTCTTATCATTGTTTGATATAACGGGTTTGTAGTCCCTCTTATGGTCATAAACATATGGGGTACTCCCGATTGTGAAAATACTAGGGGTTGCATTGTAAACAAATCGGCAATATAGATATTATAGTATATCATACTTATAATAAGTTATAAATAAAATTCATTCTCGTATTTTATAGATTAATATGGGCTTACATCGTGAATATCTACATCGTTTCAGTATTTTTTCCTCAAATATGCCATAAGACGCATAGCCCCCGTTCAAGAACCATAAGATATTACAAGGTTTCTATCTTTGAGTGTGGTCGGTCAGTTCCGTTCTTGAAATTCTTGGTCTTCATATATAGCTTCCGTTATATCTTCAACAGTGTTGTTTTCTATTTGGTGTACTAAACATAGTCATTTACCTCAACTCCTTGTTCTTACTCGTTTTTCGGTTATGATAAACATAATTTATTTTTTAAGAAGTTAAAAAGAGTTTGTTTTGTATAGATATTATAGTATATCATACTTATCTAATCAAGAGTAAAAATACAAGAAGTCAAACAATCCCAAAGGCACTGTATATAGCCCCTCAGATTATACCTAATAGGGTAATCACTAATATAAATGTTACACATCAAAAAAATCCTTCCATTTTGTGCCTTTTAAGGTTATAAAGGGGTTTATTTTCTTAAGTCAAACTCTTG
>Ga0209284_10005103_pt1 | contig 14010 bp, 13 predicted proteins | sample FRY03_FD_187211 | JGI IMG/M metagenome (GOLD analysis project Ga0209284, IMG submission 187211) | Freshwater microbial communities from Lake Fryxell liftoff mats and glacier meltwater in Antarctica - FRY-03 (SPAdes) (version 2) | ecosystem: Environmental > Aquatic > Freshwater > Ice > Glacier... | reverse complement strand
ATGATAAACCTATGATTTATTATCCTATTTCTGTTTTAATATTGTCAGGAATAAGAGAAATATTAATTATCTCTACAGAGCAAGATTTACCGCTTTTTGAAAGATTATTGGGTGACGGAAAAAAGTATGGATGTAGTTTTGAATATAAAGTTCAAGAAAAGCCAAACGGTTTGGCAGAAGCTTTTTTAATAGGGGAAGATTTTATTGGGAATGACTGTGTTGCTCTTATTTTAGGTGATAACATTTTTTATGGTTCGGGACTGCCCAGTTTATTAAGGGCGAATAATAAGCCAGATGGAGGTGTTGTTTATGCATACCATGTTACAGATCCAGAGCGCTACGGAGTTGTTGAGTTTGATGAAGGTTTTAAAGCAATTTCTATTGAAGAAAAACCTTTAAAACCAAAATCTAATTACGCAGTGCCTGGTATTTATTTTTATGATAATAGTGTAGTGGAAATAGCGAAACAGATAAAACCAAGTAAAAGAGGAGAATTAGAAATAACCGATATAAATAAGGCTTATTTAGAAAAAGGGAAACTTGAGGTAACGGTTCTTGACAGGGGTATTGCTTGGCTAGATACGGGTACTTTTGATTCTTTAATGCAAGCTGGACAATTTGTGCAAGCGATAGAACAGCGGCAAGGATTAAAAATTGGTTCTTTAGAAGAGTCTGCTTACAGAGCTGGTTTTATTACGAAAGAGCAGATGTGTAACCTTGCAAAACCACTTTTAAAAAGTGGCTATGGTAAAAATTTATTAGAGATTAAATGATTGTAAAAGAAAGTCCATTAAAAGGGTGTTTTATTATAGAACCTAAAGTTTTTGGTGACGAAAGAGGCAGTTTCTTTGAAAGCTTTAATCAGAAAATATTTGAAGAAAAAATAGGCTTGAAAATTAATTTTGTTCAAGACAATCAGTCAAGTTCAAATAGGGGTGTCTTAAGAGGTCTACATTTACAAAAAGGTGAATTTGCACAAACGAAGTTAGTTAGAGTAATTCAAGGAAAAGTTTTGGATGTAGTTGTTGATGTTAGGCCAAATTCAAAAACTTTTGGACAAACTTTTTCATGTATTTTATCGGCAGAAAACAACAAACAGTTGTTTATACCTAAAGGATTTTTGCATGGCTTTTCTGTGTTAGAAGATAATACTATTTTCGCTTATAAATGTGATAACTATTACAATAATGAATATGAAGATGGCGTTTTATATAATGATTTAGAATTAAATATTAATTGGAAACTTAAAAACGATGAAATTATTTTATCTAAAAAAGACGAAAAATTAAAAACATTTAAAGAATTTATCAATTGAAAAGTAAATTTGTAATTGGTGATGTAATATTAAATTCAACTTTGTTGAATTTTAAAGTTTTATTTTATGTTTAAAAATATTGCTAAAATTTTCACATCCCATATTATAGTAAAGTCTTTAGGTTTAGCAAATATTGCGCTAGTTCTTTTGTTTCTTAGTGTAAAAGATTTTGGGGAATATAGTTATTTATATCTATTGTTAAATTTAGTAGCAATAATTATTGACCCTTTTTTATCTGCTTATCTTGTAGATTCAAAGGTTTTTGATTATAAGAAATACAATTTTGCTGTTTTGTTTTTGAGTTTAATTCTTATTCCTTTTTTCTTTTTATTGGTAAGTTTTTTTTATAAAAATTTGCACTTTTATTTATTTATCTGTTTTAGTGCAACATATTTTATCTCTGCAATATTAAAGTCTTATTTAAATATAAAAGAAAGGTATTACAACTACGGAATAGTAGATATTGTTAGACAGTTAAGTCTTTTTTGCTCAACAGTTTTTTTCTTTTATGTTATAAAATCAAATAATTATATAGAATTATTAGAGTTTAATTTTGTTATCTCACTTGTTGCCATGTTTATTGTCGCTGTTTTATTTGTTAAAAAAGAAGAAATTGAGTTTAATCTAAATTTTCAAATATTAAAGAAACTAACGTTTCAATCTAAATTTCTAATTTTTTATACAGCTTTAATTCCTTTGTTGTCTTTTATAGATTCTTATTTTGTAGATGCTTTTTTAACAAAAAAAGATTTAGGTATTTATTCTTTTTCACTCAAAATATATAATATTTCATTAATTTTGGTAGTGCCAATTTTTACAGTGTTAAATATAAAACAGATAGAAATAGCAAAAGAAAACAATTATTTATTATTTGTGCAAAAAAGTTTTAGAAAAGTACTACTATTTTCTTCTGTAATTTTTTTAGCTACACTGGTATTTAATTGGTTTGTAATTAATTATGTATATCTGGAGTATAAAAGTTCCTTTTGGAATACTAATATTTTAATGTTAGGTTCTTTTATAACCTATGTAACGCTTCCTTTTTCTTTTTTAATTGCATATAGAAAATATAAACACTTGTTCTCTTTAGGTGTTTTGGCTATTTTATGTAATATAATAATTAATTATTTTTTTATTGAAAAATACGGAATGTTAGTAGCTGCTTTTTCTACTTTTTTATCTCAATTAATAATAAATCTTGGAGCGGCAATTATTTCGTTTCTAGTTTTAAGGAATAATAAAGATGAGAATTAGTCTAAAACAAACATATACGTTTCTTTTTTTCTTAGGAGTTTTCTTTATTCCTTTCAATTCTTATGTTGGAATTTCTTTTTTAGGAGAATATAGAAAGGATGGTGCAATTGTCTTTTTTTTATTTTCTTTTTTTCTACTATTATTAGAGGTACTGTTTAAAGGTAAAATTATTATTCCTCAAAAAAATATTTTCTTTCAGTTTTTAATTCTTTTTGTTGGATGGTTGGTTATTTCTACTTTGTTAAATAGTGCAACTCTTTATAGTAATTATTTAAAACAAACATCAGGCTTAAATCGATTTATAAGGCAAATAATATCACTATTTATTGCTTTAATTTTATTTATTACTTCGTACAATATTTTTAGTGATTTTAAACTTAAAACAATATTTTTTCAGTTAAGAAAAATCTTTTTATATTCATTAATCTTTGCTGCTGTTTATTCTTTATTTGAGATTTTAATTTTAGTTTTTAACTTTTCGTTTTTAAAAGGTGTGTTCTCTCTATTTGATTATTTTCCATTTACAGAAACCCAGTTAGATTATAAATTTAGAAGGATATCTTCAGTTTCTTATGAACCACCATTCTTAGCTATTTATTTAATTACAATAGGAGCATGGATGTTTAGTTATATTTTAACAGCTGTTGGTGTTAAAAAATTCTTACCAACAATAATTGTCTTTTTGCTTACTTTTTTCTCAGGATCAAGAACTGCATTAATAGTAATATTATTTCAATTTGTTGTTTTCGTTTTGGTTGCATTTTCTATCAATAAAAAATTTCAAAAAGTTATTCAGCGATTTTTTATTTTATTTGGCACGTTAATTATATTGCTTTTTGCTTTTAATGGTAAAAAAGTTGCAGAGGCAATAGAGACTAAAGTAAGTACCTTAAATTTTCAAAAAAACCTATTGAGCAGTATCTCTAATAAATCAAGATTCGGTATACAATATGCTTCTTTACTTGTTTTTTTAGAGAGTCCTATTTATGGGGTTGGTTTTGGGCAACAGGCATATCATGCTAAAGAAAAATATCCTAAATGGGCAACTTACAAAAACTATGAGTTTAAAGAGTATTATTTAAATGATAATGACAAATCCTTTCCACCAGGATTTAATATGTTTACTAGATTGCTGGCAGAAACAGGAATCATAGGTTTTTTAATTTTTCTTTCTTTTATTTTTTTAATTTTTCATCAATGTAAAAAATTAATTGAAAGCAGAAAGGATATAGAAAAAATTATACCTATCGTATTATTGGTGTCTTTTATAGGTTTTTTAATAAATTGGTTACAATTTGATAGTTTTAGAGTATTTGGTTTTTGGATTTGTCTAGCCTTACTAATATTGCAAGTGCAACAGAAAAAAATAGCAAATGAACAAGAATAAAACAATCCTTTTAATTCCACATTATAAGAATATTGATGGACTATATGCTTCATTGTCTTCTATAGATAAGAATGAAAATTTAGATGTACTTATTGTTGATGATGGTAGCAAAGTGGTTTTAGATGAAACTAAAATAAAAGGAATTTTTTTAGGAAATGGAGCTGTTTTTTTTGAATATTTAAAACAAAATAGTGGAATAGAAATAGCTTTAAATGAAGGTTTAAAGTTTATAATAAAAAATAAATATAAGTACACTGCTAGATTAGATTGTGGAGATATTTGCATAAAAGACAGATTTAAAATACAAGAATCTTACTTAGATTTAAATAAAGATATTGCTTTAGTAGGAACCAATGTAGACTTTCTAGACACTAAAGGAAAGTTATTATATACTTTAATTGTACCAGAAAAAGATAAACAAATTAGAAAGAAAATGTTTATTAATGCCATGCATATACACCCAACTATTATGTTTAGAAATAGCATACTAGAAGTAATTGGGCACTATCCTATAGAGTACAAAGCAGCAGAAGATTATGCTTTCTTTTTTAATGTTATTAACAGTTTTAAAGTTGCAAATATTAATGAAGTATTAGTAAGGTGTGAGATAAATCCAAATGGTATTTCTACGCTTCTGAGAAAAAAACAAGCTAAAAACAGAATTAAATTAATATTAAAAAATTTTTATTTTGGTTTTTATCCTATCTATGGGCTATTAAGAAGTATTTTGCTTTACATCGTTCCTTTAAATATTTTAATTAAATTAAAAAGTATTTTAAACAAATGATAGCAAAAAGAATTGATAACTTATTTGATATTGTTTTTTCAATATTACTGTTTTCATTGTCAATATCAATGGCAATACCTAATTTAATGTTAGCAGTCCTTTTTTTGATCTTTCTATTTAAGAGAGATAAAATTAAAGTTGTTAAATGGTATACAAAGTTGTTATTTATAGTTGTTTTTTATATTTTTTTAAAGGCGCTTTTTTTCAATTCATTGGTAGAAAATTTTAGTATTTACAAACACCTTCTTGTTGTTTTAGTCTTAAGTTTTTTAATTTATAATATTAAAAGTATAGCTACAGTAATTAAGGGTGCTATTTTTGGTGTTTTTTTAGGAGTTATGGTCTCTTTATTTAAAATTTCAAATTTTTATTTTATTCATAAAATACTACCATTTGGTAATACTGCAGAGGTTCAAGATTTACTTTTAGTTCATAGACCATATTTTGGTTTTATGTGTCTGATAACAATTGTTCTAATTGATGTATTACTGCCTAAAATTAAATCAAAAAAGGAAAAAATAGTTTACGTAATTATAGGTTTTATAATTGCTGTTTTTATTTACATTATAGTGGCAAGATTGTCATTATTCTTGTTAATTATTTATTTAATAATTAAGTCCATTAACTATTTAAAACTTTCTTGGGTCAAATCAGTTTTAGGCTTTCTTACCATTCTTATTTTAATGTTTGGTGCATTTTCTCTTAATAAGAATATAAAGAATCGGTTGCATATAGAAGGTTCTTATAGTGAAACCATTAAAGTATTGAAGAATCAAGAGCCCAGGTTTGTTATTTGGGATTGTTTTTTTAGTCAAATTAATAACAAGAATTTTAATGTTTATTTTGGGTACAATAATCGTAAATCTATTCAAGAAGAATTAAATGGATGTTATGAAGAACGCATTGATAGTGTCTCTAAAAGAGCTTATTATATAGATACAAAGTTTAATACGCATAATCAGTTTTTTGATATTTTTTTAGAAGGTGGTATCCTTGGTTTAAGTTTATTTCTGTCCCTTTTTATATTTTTAGTGTATAGTTTTAGAGAAAATTTTAATGCATCATTTATTCTTTTATCCTTTATCTTATTTTTTATCTTTGAAAACTTATTTCATAGACAATTAGGGGCATATTTATTTGGGATTTTTATACCGTTATTTCATAAAATAATTGCAGAAGAAAAATGAAAATAGAAAAAACAATTTTAGTTATGGATTGGTTGGATGCTTACGCTGGTTCAGAACAGGTTGTAAAGTATTTACATCAAAAATATAAATTTGATAAAGTTTATACGCTTATTAACGTCATGCCGCCTGAAAATATTAAAAAAATATTCGGGAATGAAAATATCAATATTAAAACAACTTCTCTAAGGTTTTTGGGAACCAAATTTAGATTAGCCTTACCTTTTTTTCCTTTTTTTTTAAAACAATTAAAAGTTAAAGAAGAAAATGCTCTTATCATTAGTGTTACACATTCTGTTGTAAAGGGCGTTTCATATCATAAAAGCAGTAAACACATTTCTTATTTAGTAGCTAGAAATTTAAAGTATGTTTGGGAAGAAAAAGAGCTATATTTTAAGGGGATAAAGAAACTTGGTTCTTTTATAATTCCCATCCTAAGAAAGTTCGATGTAAGAATGTCAAAAAAACCTACGCTTATTTTATCTGTATCAGATTTTGTGTCAAATTGGGCAATAAATAAATACAATAGAGAAGTAGTAACGATTAATCCTCCTGTAAATATTGATGATTTTGAATTTCAAGAAAACAAAGAGGATTTCTATGTTTCTGTAGGAAGGCTAGAACCTTATAAAAGATATGATCTTTTAATAGATGCATTTAATCAAAATGGAAAAAAATTAGTTATTATTGGAGATGGTTCTTTAATGAAAGAATTTCAAAATAGGGCTAAAAGTAATATTGAGTTTAAAGGATATTTATTTCCTGATGAATCTAAAGAGTTTTTAAAAAAAGCAAAAGCTTTTGTATTTTGTGGAAAAGAAGATTTTGGGATAGCGCTTTTAGAACCGCAAGTTTGTGGTACACCTGTTATAGCATATGGGGCCGGAGGAGCTTTGGATACAGTTATTGAAAATAAAACAGGTGTTTTTTTTAAGGAACAAAATGTTGTTTCGCTTATGCAATCAATTAACGTTTTTGAAAGTAAAGTTTTTTGCCATACATCTATAAGAGAACACTCGTTAAATTTTTCAGTTGATAGTTTTAAAAACAAATTTCATAATAAAGTCATTGAAACTTTGAATGTTAAGTAACATGAAAAAAAGATACTCCCATTTAATAAGACCACTGCAGATTATTTTAGATGTTTTAATCATAAATATAATTATTTATTTTATTTATGATAAAGAGTATTTAAACTTTTCATTCATATCATATATTACTATCTTTTGGTTAATTACTTCCTATTTTTTTGGTTTTTATAAGGTATATAGGTATACGAGCTTTCTAAGAGTTTTCCATTTATTAGCAAAGCAATTCTTAATATTTGTACTAGGATATTTTGCCTACTTTGGAATTTTTAGAGAAGGTTATATTGTAAATAATCAGTTTTTAATCTTAACTTCTATTACTTTAAGTATATCATTTGTAAAATTTTTAGGGTTTATTATTTTAAAAAAATACAGATCTTTTGGTAATAATTATAGAACAGCTATTGTTTTAGGATACGATGATTCTTCAAAAAATATTATTAAACTCTTTAAAAGTAAATCTAATTTAGGATATAAATATTTAGGCTTTTTTTCGAATAAAGAACATAAAAACAACGAGTATTTAGGTAAATTGGATGCCTTTTTTGAATTTACAGAACAAAATACAGTGGATGAGATTTATTGTTCATTAACTACTTTAACCAAACAGGAAATAAAAAAAATAAGCAAATTTGCCTTAGATAGAAATATTTTTTTAAAATTGATTCCAAACTCAACAGAGTTATATAGCAAAAATCAAAGTATCGAATATTATGATGATACTTTAATGATCTTAAATATACATAAACTGCCTTTTGAATTTTCTGAAAATTTCTATATAAAAAGGGTTTTTGATATTTTCTTCTCTTTATTTGTTTGCCTATTTATTCTATCCTGGTTAATTCCAATTTTATGGGTTTTAGTAAAACTAGAATCAAAAGGGCCATTAATTTTTAAGCAAAAAAGGGAAGGTATAAATTGCGAAAAATTTGTGTGTTATAAGTTTAGATCTATGAAAATAAACGAAATAGCAGACCAAGTTCATACTACTAAAAATGACGGAAGAGTTACTAAAATGGGTGCTTTTTTAAGAAAAACAAGTATGGACGAATTGCCTCAATTCTTTAATGTTTTATTGGGAGACATGAGTGTTGTTGGACCAAGACCACATTTAGAGAGTCTGTCTTTAGAATATCAAAAAGATGTAGATGACTATTTAAAAAGACATATTGTTAGGCCAGGTATTACCGGTTTAGCCCAAACAAGTGGTTGTAGGGGAGAAATTAGAAAAAGGTCGGATATTAAAAATAGAGTGCGTTTCGATATTTTTTATATAGAAAACTGGTCTTTTTTATTAGATATTAAAATTATTATAAAAACAGTTTCAAACGTTTTTAAAGGAGAAGAAAAAGCATATTAAAAATGATAACAGCTTCAATTGTTTTGTATAATGAAAACTTGGAAACACTTAAAAAAACGGTTGATTCATTTTTGAAAACTCCTTTAAAGAAGAAGCTTTATTTAATCGATAATTCATCAGAAAATATTTTAGAAAAGTATTTTTTACATCAAGAAATTGAATACATTTTTGTTGGCGAAAATATAGGTTTTGGAAACGCTCATAATTTAGTGTTGGATAAAATTAATTCCGATTTTCATTTAATATTAAATCCGGATGTTGAATTTAATTCTGATGTAATTCCTAATTTAATTAAAGCTTTAGAAGATAAACCTACAGTTTCCTTTATAACACCCAAAGTCATTTATCCAAATAAAGAAAATCAATTTATTTGTAGAAAGCACCCAACTTTTTTTGATTTAATCAACAGAAAATTAAAGATTTCTAACACTCAAATTATAAAAAACGAATACAGAGATAAAGATCTAGAAAAACCTTTTTATCCAGAATTTATTCATGGATGTTTTATGCTTTTTAAAACTACTGATTTTAAAAATTTAAAAGGTTTTGATGAACGCTATTTTCTATACATGGAAGATGCGGATATTTGTAGGAAAATTGAACAGGCTGATAAAAAAATACTGTATTTCCCGAATATTGAAATTATACATCAACATCGAAAAGGTTCCTCAAAAAGTCTAAAACTATTTTTTTATCACCTCTCATCGGCCATCAAATATTTTTTAAAGTGGGGTTTTTAATTAAAAGTTAAAATTGACATTCCTTATAAATTGAGTATCCAAAGAATTTAAAATATATTTGCAACCACAACAACACAACAAACATGAATGTACTTATATTAGGTTCTGGAGGTAGAGAACACGCTTTTACTTTAAAGTTATTACAAAGCAAAAAGATCAATCAGATTTTTGTAGCTCCGGGAAATGCAGGAACTCACAAAATAGCAACAAATCTATCTATAAGTGTTTCTGATTTTAAAGCGATTAAAAATGCTGTTCTAGAAAACGACATTAAAATGGTTGTTGTAGGGCCAGAAGTACCTTTGGTAGAAGGTGTTCACGATTTCTTTTTAGCGGATGATGAGTTGAAAAATATTCCTGTAATTGGCCCTAAAAAAGACGGAGCATTATTAGAAGGCTCAAAAGATTTCTCAAAACAATTCATGCAAAAACATGGAATTCCTACAGCGAGATATCAATCATTTACAAAAGATAATTTAACCGATGGTTTTGCTTTTTTAGAAACGTTAGAACCTCCTTTTGTCTTAAAAGCAGATGGTTTAGCGGCAGGAAAAGGTGTGTTAATTTTGAATTCTTTATCCGAAGCAAAATCCGAATTAAAAGAAATGGTTTCTAATCAGAAATTTGGAGAAGCATCATCTACAGTGGTTATTGAAGAGTTTTTAAAAGGAATTGAATTATCTGTTTTTGTGTTAACGGATGGGAAAAACTATAAAATTTTACCATCAGCAAAAGATTACAAAAGAATAGGTGAAGGCGATGCTGGTTTAAATACGGGCGGTATGGGCGCAATTTCTCCCGTTCCGTTTGCCGACGAAACTTTTTTGCAGAAAGTGGAAGAATTAGTTGTAAAACCTACAATTGCAGGTTTACAAAAAGACGGAATTGATTACAGAGGTTTTATTTTTATCGGATTGATGAATGATAACGGGAATCCTTCTGTGGTTGAATACAACGTAAGAATGGGTGATCCAGAAACGGAAGTTGTGTTGCCAAGAATTGAATCCGATTTATTTGAGTTGTTTGAAGGTGTGGCAAATCAAACTTTAAATGAGAAGTCTTTTTCTGTAAGTAAAAAAATAGCAACGACCGTAATGCTGGTTTCTGGCGGATATCCAGAAGCATATCAAAAAAACAAAGAAATTACTGGTTTTGATACTGTTGAGGAATCTATCGTTTTTCATGCAGGAACAACTGTCAAAGACAATAAAGTAGTAACTTGCGGAGGTAGAGTAATGGCAGTAACCTCTCTTGGAGACTCTATAGAAGAAGCTTTAGCTAAAAGTTACAGAAGCATTTCTATAATTCATTTCGATAAAATGAATTATAGAAAAGATATTGGTTTCGATTTAATATAAATTTTAAAACTATCTCGCTTTTTCAACCGTAAAAGAAAATTCTGATCCTTTGTTGTAGATACTTTTTAGTAAGATTTTTTGATCATGTGCTTCAATAATATGTTTTACTATAGAAAGACCTAATCCTGAGCCGCCTTGTTCTCGAGATCTACTCTGATCAACTCTGTAAAAGCGTTCAAATAAACGCGGAAAATGTATTTTTTTGATACCTTCTCCGTCATCTATAACTTTAATAATAAATTTTTTATTTGTGTAGCTTTCAACGCCAACAACAGTTGTTCCGTTTGGTTTCCCATACTTTATAGAGTTTACAATAAGGTTGATAAGTACTTGTTCTATTTTTTCAACATCCGCTTTTACAAAAACTGGAAACTCATAAATTTTATCAAACTGAAGTGTAATATTCCTTTTTTTAGCTTTCATTTCAAATAAATCAAAGACATTTTGAATGAGTTCAAGAATGTTAAAAACTTCGAAATTTATTTTCATGCCGTCATTCTCTAATTTGGCAATCATATCTAAATCTTTTATTACAGCGACCAATCTTTCTACCCCTTTATTGGCTCTGTCTAAATACTTCATGCGTATTTGTTTGTCATTTACAGCGCCTTCTAATAAAGTTAAAATGTAGCCTTGTACTGTAAAAAGAGGTGTTTTTAGTTCATGCGCAACGTTGCCCAAAAAATCTCTTCTAAAAGAGTCCATTTCTGTTAAATTTTTTATTTCTAGACGTTTTCCTTCAACAAATTTTTCCATTTTTTTAGAAAGTATTTCAATATCTGTTGTAGCACTTTCTCTTTTAAGGTCATTTACATTTAAAAATGAAACATCTTCATAGATTTTTTTTAAACGTCTGTAAATAAAATGTTCTGCTCTGTATTGAATGATAAAAAAAGAAAGTAAAAAAAGAAAAAGAATAGAAATTATAATAGTAAAAACACTATGGTCTTTACTGATTAAAAAGTAGGAAATTGCAGCTATAATTACAGAAAGTAATGTTAGATATAATGCGGACCAAAGCGCGTATGAATATGTTTTTTTTAATTTCAAAATTAATTTATTAATCTGCACCCTCTAGAACAAATTTATAACCGACACCTTTTACAGTTTTAAAATGGTCATCACCAATTTTTTCACGAAGTTTTCTAATATGAACATCAATTGTTCTACCGCCAACAACTACTTCATTACCCCAAACGGTATCTAAAATTACTTCTCTTTTAAATACTTTTCCGGGTTTAGAGGTTAGTAAAGAAAATAGCTCGAACTCTTTTCTAGGAAGCGAAATCTTTTTCCCAGCTTTGTACACAACGTATTCATCTCTATCAATAACAATATCTCCAATTTTGAAAGTTTCTTCACTTTCTTTATCGGTTTTTAATCTTCTTAATAAAGACTTTACCTTACTTACTAAAACTTTAGGTTTAATAGGTTTTGTAATATAGTCATCTGCTCCAGCCTCAAAACCTGCTACTTGAGAGTAATCTTCTCCTCTTGCAGTAAAAAATGTAATAATTACATTTTCTAATGATTTAATTTTTCTAATTTTTTCACAAGCTTCAATACCATCCATTTCTGGCATCATGATATCTAATAAAATTAAATGCGGAATATTTTTTTTCGCAACTTTGATAGCTTGCTGTCCATTTTCAGCAGTAAAGATTTGATATCCTTCATTCTTAAGATTGTACCCAACTATTTCTAGAATGTCTGGTTCATCATCAACTAATAAAATTTTAATGTCGCTTTTATTCATAATCTTTTTGAATGTTGAATATCAAAAATACTGATAATTCTATTAGAAATGCGGGTTCTTAACAATCATTTAATCTAAGCTTTTTTAATTTACTTTTAGATAACATTGTGGTGTTATAAATAAAACACACTTACTTTTCCTTTGATAACGATTAATTAATATACTGTTAATCAAAATAAAGGTGAATTATTTCTTATATTTACAATTAAATTCTTAAATCAAATCACACATGAAAAAAAATTACATTTTAACTTTATTATTTACATTCTGTTTAACAGCAGCTTCTTTTGGACAAGCTTTGTTAACAGAAGATTTTAATTACGGCGAAACTGCTGGAGATTTAACTGCAGTAAGTTCTGGAGCCTGGACAGCTCATTCAGGTACTACAGGGTTTGTTTCTTATGATATTACAGGCCTGTCAATGACCGATTATCCTTCATCAGGTGTTGGTGGTGCAGCAATGATATTAGCGGCTAGTGCTGAGGATGTAAACAGAACTTTTGCAGCTTAAACTACAGGTACTGTTTATGCAAGTGCCCTTGTAAAAATTAGTGCTGTTGCTTCTGGTAATTATTTTTTACATTTTAATACTGGGAGTTTTAGAGCTCGTGTAGGGGCCAAAGATGATGGAAATGGAAAAGTATTTTTTGGTATTGGAACAAGTTCTTCTACATTAATCTATGGTTCAACAGCATTTGATTTGAATACCACGTATTTAGTAGTTTTTTCTTATGAAATTGCAACAGGTGTATCTAACTTACACGTTTTATCATCTGTGTCAGAAACAGAGCCAACAACACCAGAAGCTACAAATACAGGAACCATAGGTACAGCTGTATCAGAAATAGCTTTCCGTCAAACAAGTGGTATTCCAGATGCAATAATAGATGGAGTTAGAGTTGCTTTAAATTGGGCTGATATTATGAATAATTCAACTGCATCTGTAAAAGATAACGCAATTGAAGGTTTCACAACCTACCCAAACCCAATTACAAACAATACATTTACACTTACTAGCAAGAGTTCTAGTAAAAAATTAGTTACTATTTTTAATGTTTTAGGTAAAAAAGTATTGTCTTCAAGTTTTTCTGGAGTAAAATCGAATGTAGATGTTTCTGCAATTTCATCAGGAATTTACATTTTAAAAGTAACTGAAGATGGTAAAACAGCTACTAAAAAATTAGTAATTAGATAAAACACTTTTTATATTAAAATTTTATTATTTTAGAAGCTCCAAATTTATGTTTGGAGCTTTTTTTATTTTTGTATCTTTAGCTTGAAAAAGAAAATTTTTGCTATGAATCTTACCAACAACTTAAACGACATCCTTTTTTTAGACATAGAAACCGTACCTCAAGAAGAAAATTGGTTTTCACTTTCTAAAACTACTCAAGCGCTTTTTGAGAAGAAAACGCAGTACCAACGAAAAGAAGAAACTACGGCAGAGCAGTTTTATGAACGTGCGGGTATTTGGGCTGAATTTGGTAAAATAATTTGTATCTCTGTAGGCTATTTTGTGGATGTAAAAGAAATAAAACAATTTAGAATTACTTCTTTTTTTGGTGATGACGAGTACAAACTTTTAACTGATTTTAAAGTACTCTTAAATAAGCATTTCGCCAAAACAACAAATGTTTTATGTGCTCATAATGGTAAGGAATTCGATTTCCCTTTTATCGCTAGAAGAATGATTGTGCATCAAATAGAATTGCCTAGCAAACTAAACTTATTTGGCAAAAAACCATGGGAAATTCCGCATTTAGATACGCTTGAACTATGGA
>Ga0209284_10005092_pt1 | contig 14039 bp, 7 predicted proteins | sample FRY03_FD_187211 | JGI IMG/M metagenome (GOLD analysis project Ga0209284, IMG submission 187211) | Freshwater microbial communities from Lake Fryxell liftoff mats and glacier meltwater in Antarctica - FRY-03 (SPAdes) (version 2) | ecosystem: Environmental > Aquatic > Freshwater > Ice > Glacier... | reverse complement strand
ACTCGTTGTCCGTTTGTAATATCGTTTCTATGTTGTTGGTCACTTGTCAAAATGGTTTATTTTTTTCGTTTTATTGTCTGCCTGTTGATGGTTGTTGTGTCGTTCTTTACGCTTGCACCTAACGGTTTGGCGCTTGGCGAAGGTGGCGATTTTTAGCACAAATGTTGATGCGGAGAACCAAACTTTGATTAAGTACAAATGTGTCTGCGGAGCACTGAACCGCCACTTTTGCCAAACGCCTGTTATGCCTTCGCCCTTCTTTTCTGTCGAGTAGTTGTCTGTCCATTTTGGTCTGTCTTGGTGCGTTGGTTTGGTGGCTCTTTTGCAATTTTTGGCTTTAGCGTTGGCTTGTGCGAAATTGCAAATGTGCCACCAAATGCGTTGGCATTAGTATTTTAATTGTTTCAAAAATTCTCTTAGTGTTATTGTCGTTATGTTAAGTCCTTTTGCTTTAATCTGTAAGCCATTGTCCGATGTCAGCATTATTGGGTTCTCGTCTTTGTATTTTAAGGCCACAGATAAAATAAAATTGTCAGGAGATTTTTTGTTAAAGTCATTTGGTAGCAATGTAAGGTCGGCTGTGTCCATTTTGATATTTCGTTTTTCAATGCTATCGTTTATCAGTCTTAAAGCCTTTTGAACATTTTTCTTTTGTTCTTCGGTCAATGATATTTTCAAGTAGTCCAACTCGTCAATGACTTTTGCAGATAATATTATTTGATATTGCTTGTCAATTTTTGTAATAATTTCTGGGCAATCAACAAAAACGTTGGTGTCAATGATGTAAATATTTTCTTTCCCTTTTACAATTTCCTTCTTGGGTTTTTCAAACTTGGAAAGGTCTATTTTATCAATAACCTTTAAGCCAGGTACTTTGGATGGATTCGAGTCCTTACTTCTTAAATCTTCAATAACCGATGAAGTAGAAGCATCATTATTTAATTCGCACTTTGAAATAAATTCGGCAACTAACCCCTTATAGGGCTGAACCACTTTGTAAATTTCATCCAAAAGGATCAACGTACAATATTTTGCCCTACTGGTAGCTACATTAAAGCGGTTTAGCTTGAATGAAAACGCAGGACTGCCATCAGAAAACGCAAAATAAAAGCAGAAATCAATTGTCAAACCTTGAACACTGTCAACTGTATTAATTAGGATTTGGTCTTGCTTATCGTTCAATTTATGTAGTAAATTATCTCTGAGCAATTTCACACCTTTCTTAGTAGATGACAAAATCGCAATTTCAAACTCAGGGTCTATTTTTAGCAATGAATTTATTTGACCCAATAGAAGTTCATAGATGCTTTTTAAATTATTAGAATCGTAGTAGAATAATGTGCAGCCGCCTTGGTTGTTGTAAAGAGCTGGTATTTTTGAAAATATCTCATTGCCTTTTTGAATATCCGACTTTGACTTTAGGCTGTTCTCGTAAAATGTATTTGTTTGAGCACAGGCATTTTCAGAAAACCTATATGTTGTGGTGAGCCTAAATTTTGGGCAATTGATAGTAGAAGCATAGAAAGTAAAAGATTCCAACATCAAATCAATATCCTTAGAAATATTGCTTGGGTTCGCTTGATTTACAACTGGAGGTAACTGAAGAGGGTCACCTACTAAAATCACTTTCTTTCCAAGTAGTTTAGCTGCTGCAATTGTTCCGAGAAAGCACTGACTGGCCTCTTCCAAAACAATGCAGTCATAGATTGGACTACTGATATTTTCAACAGCAATACCTGTCATTTTATAGAAAGATGTTAGCAGAATATTACCTGCGGCTGGCAAGAAATCTTTGGGAATAGGCTTTAATTCTCTGACTTCCCTTGATTCATCTAATGTCAGGTTGGATTTGAATACAACTGACCTATTTACAGTTTCGATTTCAAAATACTTCTTTGCCAATTCAATCAAAGACCTATTAGCCAATGTTGCTACAAGTACCGATTTTTTTTCTTTATTTAGAACTTCAAGTAGTCTGGAAATGAAGTAAGTTTTTCCAGTACCGGGAGGACCTTGAATTATAATGGTATCGTTGTTCTTTAAATCAGTTTTGTACTTTTCTATTAACTCTAAAGAATCATCAATGTGAATAGGATTAAAATCGTTTAAATGATATTGACCCGTAATTACTTCTTCTGCTCTTTGTGCCTTAACTTCATTCTTTGTGATTTGAATTAGGTTGAAATAGTATTTTAATGGTGGGTCTGATATGCCAAACACTATTTTATCACCCTTACTTATAGAGTTTAAAAACTCTAAATCGAAATTATTGAAACCGACATTGAATTTGCCGTTAAGTTCTTGGTAATATACGCCATAGCAGTCACTGAAATTAGCTACAAAGTTTTTGCGATAATGGCTGTAGACGAAATCATAGAAGTTGGAGGTAATCACATCATTTGATTTCGGTTTTGTTGCGGTTAAATGAATTTTGGTTTTTGGAAGTTTCTCCTTTGGAAAAGAGAATACAACCTGATTTCTTGTTGCGTCAATATATTCAAATGTGCCTATGTATAGTTCAACCTTATTGATAAGGTCAATGCAATTAGAATCAAGATATGCCTTATAATCAGAAAGTATCTTCTTGATTTCTTCTTCGTAAAACTTTATTTGATCTTCTTTGGAAAGTTTTTTCATAATCAAAAATTATATTCATCAAGGTTGATAAATTCTTTGTAATTCTGGGCTGCTTTGGTGTTTTCATTAACAATAAACACAAAATGCCATTTCCCCTTGTCATTTATATTTTCTAAGGAATTAAAATCATCAATATTGTAATCATCAGGCATCCTTAAAATGCCAAATTTGTTTTGTGGTTTGGTAAAAGCTATTAAATCTTCTTGTGTTTTAAATATTGTTATACAACTATCTGTGTAAAGAGATAAACTAACATTTGCGACACCCAATCTATCCCAACTGAATAAATCCAAACGCAATAATCCTCTTTGGGCAGAACGAACTAATATTTCATCTGAATCGGCTTTTAAAAAGCGACCATCATCTGAAACTTCAATAGATTCATAAATATCCCTGATTTGCATTAAGGTTTTGATTTTGGCAGTTGTATTAGCATCTAATTTTTCATTCAGCTCATAATCACCTTTTATTATACCTCTGATGAAGTTTTCATCGGCAATGTTTAAATTAGACCAGAATGTATCGGTTTTTTCTTGATTTGAAGTACCGTCACTATTTTCAGATTGTGGACTAGAATCCCATTCTCTTGGAGTTGTTCCAACTTCTTCGTTTAGTTTTTCAATTATCTTATCATCATCCCAACGATTAATTAAATTTTCAAACCACAATTTTTCAATTTTGTCGTGTTGAAGTTTCTCAAACAAAAAACTAATTACACTAATGTTTGTCTTCCAGTTACCCTTGTACAATATTTTATTTTCATCATCATTAAAATGAAAATCAAATTCTTCTGATTTATATATTGGATTGTCTTCGGGAAATACTTTTGTAATTGATGTAACTTCATAAAATTCTAAGGCACTTATCTTTTCCTTAATATCCGATTCAATTACTTCATAATTTAAATGGTCAATTTTGAATGCAATAAATTTTGCTTTGTTGCTTAAAAACAGAACTATTTCATCTGTAAGAGATGGAGTTTTGGGTTTGGTTTTCAAAACCAAATTTTCTGTCGACAATTCTTGAATACCAAAATTATCAGCGATCGAATGAAAATCTTCGTGAAGATTTTGACTTGGCTCAAGCAGAAATTCTGCATCCTTTGAAATAAACAATTCACTAATCGGCTTCCATTCGATTTTCGAATTCAGTAAAAACAGTTTCTCCTTCTCCTCGTCATTTATTGAGCAGTCCGAAAGAATTTTTACAATTTGAAGTTGAGTAATTTCTTCATATGTAATTCTATTCTCTGTTCTACAAAGCAACTCAATGCAATGTGATATTGTCAGCATTTGTTTAATGCCTAATATTTCTTCTAATGACTTTCCATTTTCAGCAATTTGAGTGCTGTAATTTATCTTTAGTAACTCTGCTTTATTTGAAATATAATTATCGAGATTAAATGAAAACAACTCTGTTGGCTTGACGAATTCATCTACCTGATTTTCTAATTCTGAATGTGTTTGGAGAAGCCAAGCAATGTAATTGGGATGCTTATAGACATTATTATTCCAAATTTTTATTTCTGTTTCAGTTGAAAGTGTATCAATATTTTTATCCTTAATAACGAATTTTAGAAACATTTCGGAATACTTAGAAATAAGCAGTAGTTGCGGATAATTAATAAGCAGATGGTTGGTTACATATGTGTTGGACCTTATTTTTTCATCTGGATAAGAACGAACACTGTAACCTTTGGAGTCCTTTGAAGTCATTTTTTTAATTTCCTGCACCCTTAACCGATACCTTTCAATTGATTCAAGTTGAGATACAAAATTGTGTTCATGAACTTTATCTATTTGAATAATTGGGATTATTTTTTTAAAATAGAATCCGTCATTTACACCAATGTCAGTTAGAAAATATTTCTGAATTTCGTTTGGAATATATTTTTCATTTAAAAAATGCAATGTGGAATTTATTGCATCATCGTTTTGCAAACTTAACTTTGGTTTATAAAGGTTAGACAAATGAATTTGATTTGGCAAGTGCCACTCATCATTACTCGTTTGCAATTTGATATTCGATAGACCTTTCTCAAATACAAAACTTAATCCGTTTTCCTTTTTGTTTTTATGCAAGTCTGAAATATTCTTCAATAGCTCAAAATGCTTTTCTTGTAATTCATCTTGTGCTGTAATAAAGAAATCAATTTTAGCATCAAATACATTTTGCTTGTCTGTCAACTCAACACAGCCAATCAAGGCAAAGAAATTTTTCCATTCTGCAACCTGGTTTGTTCTGGGTGCATATTCTATTGTTATTTGATTTTCAAGTTCAATATTTGGAAGCCAAGATGCTATGAGTTGATTGTTGTTGTAATGGTCAGAAAGAAAACAGTCGGAAGTATTTCGGAATTCTTTATCAAGGCATTTAATTTTCAGATTCGTTTTGATTAACCCAATTTGTGGCTCAGTTAAATTGCTTGCAGGGTCTTTCCAAAACTTGAAAATCTGTTTTGCAATTTCAAGGTGTTTTGCGGATTCAATGTTTGGAAGTTTTGGCAACAAAACTTCAATGACTTTTTGTAAGTCTGTTATTGCTCCTGCCTGTTTGAAAATCTTTTTCCATTTTTCTACTTCTCTTTTCTTGTCAATATATTTATCTGAAATAAACACCTCATCGGGGCTAATGTCTTTTACTACGCTTTCAATCTCGTTTGCTGAATTAAACTCTGCTGACAAGTAAGAGGCTGAAATCACTTTTTTTGAAAGTTCGATTTCAGTTTTGGGTTTACAGAGAACTTCAAAATTTCTTAAGGAATCTTTTATTGTGGTATCACTCTCAAACGAAGTCCAGTTGTCAAAGACGAATTTCCAAAAGTTGAGAAGATTTGTTTCATCAGTCAAAGAGGCGTTTATATTATCCTTTTTGCCTAAAATATTATCCTTGAAAAATTTGACTGGTTCAAATTCAGTTAATGCAAGTGAGATATTGTTATTACTCAACAGAATTGATAAGTCAATGCTGATTTTTTCAGTAGACAAAAAAGTTAATTCATCGGGAATGCTTTTGAAAAGCGATGCTGATTTGCATAATTGTTTGCTCTCCGATAAAATTATAACTTCAGTTTCCAACAAGCTTTGCAATTCCTTCCTTGAACTGAAATGCTGAATGAGTTTGAAATTGTTAACAGGAATCTTTAACCATTCCTGAAACACGGGTGTTGTAAGTGTGGTTTTTAAATCTTCAACGTCATAAACAGTTCCTTGGTCATATTCATTAATTAGTGATATTATTTTTTCAATACCTTTACCAACTTCACTGTGAATTAACTTTTTAGTGATGCCTGTTAGTTCGAAGAATTCTTCTTTCAATAAATCAGCTAAGCCAGTTTTATCTATTAAAATATTTGAAAGTGTTTCTAAAACTCCTGATTGTGTTGGGATGAAATCTTGTTTCAGTATTTCTTTATCAAAACCTTTTTTGAAACAATTTATGAAAACTATTTTATCATCATCTCGGATATTCAATAGAATATGACTGAAAATCGGGATTTGATTTAGAGCACTTTCCTTATCAAAGCCTTGGTTTATAAGTGCAGTAATTTGTTTGAGAAATAATTCTCCTGCTTTTTCAAAAATGAATGAGTTCCATGTTAGGTCGCTGTAGATTTTAGTTCTTGAAGCATCAGGAATAAAATTGCTGTTTAGAATAAATGGGAAACCCAAATTTACTTTAGTTGGTAAGTAGGCATATATGAAACCGTCATCAATTGATTCAACTTTGTTTTGATTTATTCTAAAACCGAAACCTAACTCTGTTAAAGTAATATCATAGAATTTGACTGGAATTCTTTTGTCAGGAAAATTTATTCTACGATTCAATTCGTTTGTCTCTTCCTCTGGAATTTCAACATTGGTTTCTGTGAAGATTTTCCATTTTGAAGATGAGTTTGATATTTCAAATTTTTCTTCTGCTGAATCAAAGATTAATGATTTTACATTTCGTAGAAAAAGTAAAATTCTCTCATCATTAAAATGAGTTGCAAAAGTTTCCCTATAGGTTTTTAATGCCTGTAATGCTTTTGGTCTAATTACTATGTTGACATTTGATTCTGTTTTAAGAACTTGTTTAAACTGATTGACTGGTGTGTTAATAGGTGTTATGTGCCAAAATATTTCAATACCTTGTTGTCTCCAAACTTCTTCATCAAACCTGAAAGAAAAATCTCCTGATTTTATGTAAGCAAAGTTGGCATCTTTAAAAATGGATTTAAACCCGATTCCCTTAAACCCAATTTTATTTGAGTCCCCCCTTTTGTCTCCCTCATTTACACCGCATAAAGCAACCGTATTGTTAACTTCAAAGTTGCTTCCGTTGTGCTTTATTATTAAATGTGAGTTGTCAATTTGAAATGTAATGGAAACATTATTCTCACTGTTTGGGTAATCATCAGCATTTTGAATGAGTTCAAAGATAAAAGTTGTTGGTTCCGTGTTTATGTCAATTGATATTGTTTCAATTGCTCTCATTAAATTTCCTGCAATGCCTTCAGGAGTGTTGAGTGCATCATTCTTTATGTTGTCTATTAGCTCATTTCCTCTTAATAGAAGAATGTCTCTTACTCGTTTCCAATCTGTTTGTAATAAGAAAGGATTCCTTTTGCTTTTTCTTAGAGGGTTAGCTGCTGGTACTGCATAAAATTTATACCATTTATCAGCAACCAATTTGTCATACGCTTTCGTATAAATTTCAAGGGGTCTAATTTTCTTTTCGTCTGTTGAACCATCATCTTTTGGATAAAATTTTCTAACACCTGAAAGTGACCTTACATCTTTAAAAAAACCAAAGTCTTTTTGTGGAACTGGCTCATATTTGCCAATGAATTGAAAATCCTCTGTCCTTAAAACATTTTTAAGTCGTTGAATAATTTCTTCATCTGTGTTGTTAAACCAATTTAGCATATTTATCATAGGTGTTAAAATTAACAGTCAAATTTCTACGAAGCTGCTACTTGTGCGTTTGGGAAAAAACAAATGTGGTGCAACAGTGTGTCGACCTGTGGGTAGTGTTGCACCTCTTTTGTTTTTTTGAAGCGTTGGCTTTATTTCTCATTTGTATGTCTGTTTAATGTTAGCACTGGCGGTCGTCATAGGGTGAGGCATAACGGTTTGCAGCTACCCGAAGGAGGCGATTACGAAGCACAAAATTTCAAACAAGCACAAATGATGATACGAAGCAATACAGTTCAATTTACCACTATACCGCCTCTTTTGGGTAGGTGCTGTTATAAGCTGGGCGGTTAATTAAAGATAAAGTTAAATGGAAATACAAACAACACTTTGGGAGAAGCCCGTTTTACCAGCCGACATAGTTTATACCCCTACTTATGTTAGTGAAGGAATAGTGAGTGTGCTAAACCCAAAAGGAAAATGTTTAGACCCGTGCAAAGGTGATGGTGCTTTTTATAATTATTTGCCTGAAGGTAGAGAATATTGTGAGATACGAGAGGGTAAAGACTTTTTTTTATACGAAGGGAAAGTAGATTGGGTAATTGGAAACCCACCCTACAGCATATTTGAGGACTTCTTAAAAAAAGGCTTTGAGATTGCGGACAATGTTAGCTACTTAGTGCCAACAAATAAAATATTCCAAAGACAAATAATTATGGATATGATAAACAATTACGGAGGAATAAAAAGCATTATTATTTATGGAAGTGGGCAGTTAATAGATTTTCCCTTTGGGTTTTCCGTTGGGAATTTCCATTTTGAAAAGGGGTATAAGGGCGAAACCAAAGTGATTATGGGAATGAAAGCTATATTCGGAGGGGTCAGGTAGCCTTGCTTATAACGGTTTGCAGCTAAAAGAAGTTGGCGATTTTCACCACAAATGTTCATACGAAGCACAAATGTTTGTTCAACCACAAAACTTTCATACGAAGCACCGAGCCGCCAATTTTTTTTAGGTGCTGTTAGCGGTTCGTTGTTTTTTCTTCGGTCGTGTTTGTCTGTCCATGCTTGTCTGTCGTTGTGTGATTGCTTGGTAGCTCTTTTGTATTTTTTAGCGTTGGTTTGTGTGTCGGCAAAAAATGCAAATGTGCTACCAAATGCGTTGGCATTATTTTATTTTTAGTTTTTCTTTAAATTTTTCTTCAAATTTTTGTCTGGTTTGATAATTGTAAAATGGCAAGCCAATTACTTTAAATTTATCGTCCTCATAAAGCATATCAATTTTTGTGATTTTAGCTTTAACATTAATTTGTTCCAAAAACTCTTCTTTCCATTTGTCTTTGTCAATATAACCGTCACCTTTAGGTTCAATGAATAATTGATAGGTAAGCTTTTTATCTGTATCCTTTTCTTTTAAAAATAACACAAAGTCAGGTTCAAATGCCGCGCCATCTGAAAAGTTAAATATTTGAAATAGTTTTTCATTCCGAAGTAAATAAATGTCGGTGTACTTTTTCTTTAGTTCGGTAATTACCAATTCAAGGTATTTCACAAAATACTTTTCTTCTGATGTTCCATAATTCTCCTCATAAATATACCAGTCTTTGTCTGAAACATTCATTCTGAAATCTGCTACACGGTTTCCAGTCATTGGTAAACCATATTGTTTTTTGCTATCATCATCAGGTTTTGAAACCATCATTAAAATGTCATTCTGCAAATAGCTTTTTAATGGTCTGCCTTCAAATTCTGCACTGCCTTCATATTTTGTTATTTTAGCTGAAATGTCATTTTTAATAGCACTAAGTAAATTTTCAGCAATAAGCAATTTATCCTTTGGTGAAAGGTTTTTTAAACTCTCCTCGTTTGCTATAATTGTTAGTGGCACTTTGGCTACATAATTGTCGTCTGTAAGAAATTGTTTTTTACTTTTCAAATTAGGAAGTAAACGATGAAGATTTTCAAATTGATAAAAAGGAATTTTATCCATTGCTTTTAAGCAAATACTTACACCAATATTATCAATTGTCCAAGGTATATTTTTTGTGTTTTGCTCTTTTGGAATTTTATTTTGTTTCTGCTCATCTTCGCTAAATACGACAATCTCTTGGGTTGAAGAATTACCGATGTGGAATTTGTACTGAAGACCGCTTTCGTGGATTTGTTTTAACGAAGTGACTTTTTTAGCATCTTTTTTAATTTTCTGATTTGTAAAAATGAATCCATCATCCCAAAAAGATGTTTGTTTAAATTCTTCTTTTACTTTGATTCTTATCGGGTCTTCTTGCTCTCTGCTGTAAATACCTTGTTCTTCAAGTTCCTTCGTAATAGTTTCGATATAAGTATTGTCATTGATGCTATGGTAATACAATTCTTCGATACATCTCAAAGTGTTTCCTAAATCTTTATCTAATTTTCTTTGATACATTTCATCACCTGTTGTAATACTCATCGGAAAGTACCTTGCGCCCCTACCAATTAATTGGGCTTCACTTAATGTAGTTGCCTTTGTACCTTTACTTTCGTCTAATCGAACAATGTCGAATAAGTTTAAAACGTCCCAACCTTCTGTAAGCATTTTAACAGTAAAGATTGCCCTATATTCATTTTTATCACCCTCTAATTGGTTTAGTTCAATTTGATGTTCTTCACTTGATTTTTCATTATTAATAACAATACATCTTTCCTCTCTGAAATTATCTTTGAGTTCCTCACATAGCTGTTGATTAGAAATACCTAATTCTTCAAAATAGGCGAGTGCCTTTTTTAATGTTGCTCCGCCAACAGATTTGATTGCTTGAATTTGTTTGGTATTTAGCTTTTTTAGTTGAGTTAGATACTTCTGAAAGTGTTGCTCACTCTCAGCAATACTCGAACTTTTAAAAAGTATTACCGCCTTAAATGGAAGGTATGGCGATTGTATATTTTTATTGTTAGCAACTTTCTGCCGATATAGATTTAGTATGAGTGCCTGTAAAATTCTTTCTTCGTGCGTGAGTTCACCTTTTATTAGTTTTATTTCTTTACTAAATCCATCGTTACGAAATTCTTTTAGGGAATATCTTACAAAAACTTTGTCGGTATATTTTTCTAAAATATTTGGGTGTTTTAAATCAACTGTTGCAGTGTATTCTAAAAGTATATTTTCAGAATGACCAGCCAACACTTTGTTGATTGTACTTTCCCAGTTTTTTTCCTCCTCTTCTTCGCCCTTATTTTTTGAATTTTTTGTTAGTACATTAAGGTGATGTGCTTCATCAGATAGAATAACAATTTTATTTTCGGCTAAACTTTCAAAGGTAATTTGGCTCTCTCTTGGTTTATCTAATTTACCGTGTAAACCCTGTATAGTACTGAATAAAATATTTATGTCTTCACCGGGTACAGTTTCAAAATTTTCAACATCGTTAATATTAATTTCTTTAAAATTAAAGATGATTTTAGGAGCAAATAAATATTTAGGGTCATCCTGTTGTGTAAAGTTGGCTATTGTTTTTCTAATTATATTAGTGCTATTTACGATGAAAATAAAATTACGATATCCTTTTGTGTAAAGTTCTAAGATATTCGCTGCCATCATAACGGTTTTTCCACTTCCAGTTGCCATATTAAATAGTAAATGAATTGGAGAACCTTTTGGTTTATTTTTTGAAAGGTTTAAATAAAAATCAAATTTAGAAACCGCTTCAATTTGATAAGGTCTATCAAGAAAAATTGGGTTAAGATTGCTTTTTATATAATCTTTTACTTCTTTTTGAGCAATGCCGTATTGTAAAGCAAAGTCCCATTCCTGCTGTATTTTATCTGCAAGTAGTTGTACTTCTGCCATATCAATTAAATGTTATAGAATTTTTTGTTTAATGTGATTTCATCTGGTGACATTTTATGTTCTGCATCTTCCATTTCGGAGAGATTAACATAAAGGTGATTTTTATCTAAGGTTTTTAAAAGAATATTCTGTTGTTCCGATAAATTCAATTCATCAAAAGCTTTTTCTGTAAACTTTTCCTTATCAACTTCAATTCTTAAAAAGGCATCTTTTTTCATAGCTTCCCAAATAGTCCAAAGCTCTTTCGACTTCTTTGCTTTTTGGATATTATGAACGTATTGCTGATTTTGTTCTTTTAGTTCACAATAAATAAATGAACCGCCACCTTGCCATCCTACTTCTTTAGTAATATCATCATTCTCTCCCTTTATTGCTCTTTCTAATCTTGTCAATGAAGTTTTTACGTGTTCATTAAGTTGTTCAATACCAATCCATCTTCTTTTCATCTTATGGGCACAAGAAACTGTAGTGCCGCTACCCGAAAAGAAATCTAAAACCCAGTCACCTTCATTGGTTGCAAATTCTATAAATCTACTAATCTCAAAAGCATCTTTTGGGTGTGGAAAATCAAAATCATCATCGGTAAATTTCGTATTTACTTCCTTTGATGCACCTCTACCGTCTTTATAGAAAACACTTGGCGGAACTTCGTTTTCAGTTTCTTTTAAATATCTTTTTAAACAAGGTACAGTTGTATGGTCTGTTCCAAAATGAATTAGTTTATTTTTTAGTAGTTCAGGTAGGTTGTTTTCACCAAAACGCCAACCGCCTGCTGGCAATTTACAAGGCTTTTTGGTTTTAGGGTGTAGGATGTCAAATTTACCGCCCTTGCCAGTGCCTTGGGCAATATCACCAGGGAAATACAATCCTTTCTCATCAACCTCACAATAGTGTTTGTGTGAATAGGAATCATCGCCAACATCCAAAGTTTTGAAAAACTCTTTTATACCCAAGGAAATAGCTTCCAAATCATCTTTATGCTTCGATTTTAGTTTGTCATATTGCGCATAAACTTTTTCTAATCCCCTTTTTCGTTGCCTCCATTGATATTTTTTAGACCCATCATCATTACGTGAATTATCCATAAACTTCTTGTTCTTAGCGTAAACAAGACAGTACTCGTGGTTTGTGGCAATATAATCTGCAATGGATTTTTTACCAGCAAGCCACACCATATTTGCAACAAAATTTTCCGCACCAAAGACTTCGTCACAAAGTACTTTTAAATGAAACATCATTCTGTCATCAATGGAGATAAAAATTGCACCGTCTTTTGCCAATAGTTCTTTTGCTACTTCTAATCTGTTTTTTAAAAAAGTAAGCCAAGTTGATTTTTTAAACTTGTCATTGTATGTAAAGCTATCAAGTTCTGAATTATAAGGTGGGTCGGTAACAATCGCTTTGATTGTGCCACGAAATCTTTTTTGATTACCTAAACTTGAAAGCGCAAGTAAGTTATTTCCTTTAATTAAAAGATTTTGCTCATTTAATTTAATTTCTGTTTTGCTGTTTAATTCTTTCTTTCCGTTTTTATCGTAATACACGAATGAAGTAAAAGCTTTAGTATCTTTTAGTCTATCAATTTCATCGGGTGCAAGAGTTTCATTGTAAAAAACCTCTTCAAATTGTTTTTGGTCATCCTTTGTTTGTCCGCCTTCTAAAACACAATCTTTATGAGGCCAAACCAAAACAACATCTTTATTTTCTCTAAAATACCTACCTTCTTCATCTTGCAAACCAATTTCGTTTTTAAAACGAGTATAGCTATCGTTCAAAAAGCTTTTGTTATTTAGGAACATTAAAAACTCTCTCTGTTTAAAAACCTGTACTTTTTCAACATCAACAAAAAATTGTTTTTTCAGAGATGTATTATTCAAGAGCACCTTTAACAATGAACTATCATAGCTGTAGGCGGCATCTGTTACTTTATTTTTATTTAGCTTTTCATTCGCAAAAAAATCAGGTGCTTGTTTGCGTAATAGCTCTGTCATTTCGTTGTATAAATTCTGCATCATTTGTTTTTATGTTTTTTATTGTACTTAATTTTTTCTTCTGCCACTTGCATTGCTTGTAATGCCAAGTCTTCGTTTTGCACTTCATAATAAAGTTTGTCCGAAAGCCAAGCAATTATTACTTCATTTTTTTGGTATTTGTAAAAGTCTGCAAGTGCTTTCACTTGTTCACGTGTCGGCATTCTTTCGTCACGTTCTATTTTGCTTAAAATAGTCGGGTCAAGCGAAAGTTTTGCTCCAACTTCTCGAAGTAGAAGCCCTTTCGTTTCTCTCAATTCTCGTAATGTTGTTCCTATCGTTTTCAATGTGCTTTATTTTGACTTGACAATTATTGGCGAATATAAAAAGATTTTTTCAAAGTAGGGTCAAAAAAGTCGTAAAATTTCTCAATAATTTGTCAGGGTGGTGGGTGGGCTTTGGGTGCGGTAGGGCAAAATTAAATGTGGTGTTTTTGTGTCGGCAAGTGTGGTGGCAAAACACCTCTTTTAATTTTGCGAAGGGTCGGCTTTTTCATTTTTCTGTCGTTATTTTGTCGGTTTGCAGTGTGTCTTTTTACAATGACCGCTAACATCTGTATAAACGCAACCCATTTCGTATATACCCTCTAATCGATGTATATACGCAACTGGCCATTCGCCCAAAAATACGTACAGGCTCCAAATGGCG
>Ga0209284_10005086_pt1 | contig 14062 bp, 17 predicted proteins | sample FRY03_FD_187211 | JGI IMG/M metagenome (GOLD analysis project Ga0209284, IMG submission 187211) | Freshwater microbial communities from Lake Fryxell liftoff mats and glacier meltwater in Antarctica - FRY-03 (SPAdes) (version 2) | ecosystem: Environmental > Aquatic > Freshwater > Ice > Glacier... | reverse complement strand
CACATTTGCAATCCGTGCATTCTTTGTTATTGCAGGACTTGCAGCTCTGTTTTACCTTCTTCTTGGAGCACTCGGTTGGGTCACATCTGGTGGAGACAAGGATGCCGTGACTGCAGCTAGGGAGAAGATTCAGGCGGCTGTTGTCGGAATGATACTCATTGTTGGTGTTCTTGCCATCATCTGGACCCTTGAACAAGTCATATTCAAAAGACGTATCTGTCTTGGACTTTCGTGTCCTTTGACTCTTCCAGGGCTCATTGAGAGAACTTCAGACGGAGACTTCTGCTGTGTCTGTACAGCAAAAGCAACAGGTGCATTTGGAGATATAGTAAACACTGCAAATTACAAATGTGATGCAACGGGACAGGCAACAGCATTATAATTATTCATCTTTGATATATGAAAAAATTTATTCACGTGGTTCCATTACTCATCTTTGTTTTCGCAACGCTTCTCTTCATGACACCGCATTCAGCAATGGCTCAAGGTGCAGGATGTGGTGCATATAACACGCTTCCAGCTTGTGCAAGTATCGATACTGGTGACCTTGGTTTCCAAATCCCCTCACTCGGAGATATACTGACATTTGCAATCCGTGCATTCTTTGTAATTGCAGGACTTGCAGCACTGTTTTATCTCTTGCTTGGAGCACTCGGTTGGGTCACATCTGGTGGAGATAAGGATGCCGTGACTGCCGCACGAGATAAGATTCAGGCTGCTGTCATAGGAATGATTCTCATTGTTGGCGTACTTGCCATCATATGGACACTTGAACAAGTCATATTCAAAAGACGTATCTGTCTTGGACTTTCGTGTCCATTGACTTTACCCGGGTTGATTGAAGTCTCAAGTGGCTCAAACTGCTGCGCATGTCTATCAGACAATGGGAAATATTGTGCGGTTGAGGCAACTGCTCCACATGGAACAGCTGCAGTAACAGGTGCCACACCTGTTCTTGGCTGTACCCTAGAAGTTGCTGACACCTTTGCAAACGAAGAGTGTGGAAAATAAGAATTAACTCGAGTGGATAATCTATGAAAAAAACATATATTTTGGCATGTACTTTGATATTTGTGCTTGGTGTAACATTTTTATTAATGCCACAGCAAGTACATGCAAGTAATCATATTGCTAGTACATGTACAGCATCAACTAGTTCACTTGATTATGCTGCCTGCACGACAATCCAGACGTCAGAACTCGGTTTCCAAATCCCATCACTCGGAGATATACTCACATTCGCAATCCGTGCATTCTTTGTGATTGCAGGACTTGCAGCACTGTTTTATCTCTTGCTTGGAGCACTCGGCTGGGTCACATCTGGTGGAGACAAGGATGCCGTGACTGCAGCTAGGGAGAAGATTCAGGCTGCTGTTGTCGGCATGATACTCATTGTTGGCGTACTTGCCATCATCTGGACACTCGAACAAGTCATATTCAAAAGACGTATCTGTCTTGGTCTTTCGTGTCCTTTGACTTTACCCGGATTGATTGAGGTCTCAAGTGGCTCAAACTGCTGTGTCTGCCCAGATTCAACAACAGGCAAGATCACATCAACAAGTCCAGTGGTCGATACATTCAATTCTGGGAAGTGTTTGTAAATTTCTTTAAATAAAGAAACAGATTTACGTAATAGTCTCGTTATGTTTGCTGACTTTTCTTTTCTTCTTTTTCACTCAAGCCACCTTTGCAAATAACTCGTTGGAGTGCTTTAGGGTTGTTAATGAGGATTGGTCTATTGGTGAACCACGCGATCTTAATAACTATCCTGCCTGCACATCTATAGACACCGGAGACCTCGGCTTTCAGATCCCGTCACTTGGAGATATCCTCACATTTGCAATCCGTGCATTCTTTGTGATTGCCGGACTTGCAGCACTGTTTTACCTTCTTCTTGGAGCGCTCGGCTGGGTCACATCTGGTGGAGACAAGGATGCCGTGACTGCCGCTAGGGAGAAGATTCAGGCTGCTGTTGTCGGAATGATCCTCATTGTTGGCGTACTTGCCATCATCTGGACACTCGAACAAGTCATATTCAAAAGACGTATCTGTCTTGGTCTTTCGTGTCCGCTGACGCTTCCGGGACTGATTGAGACGACTGGAGAGGTGGGTTCGAATGGAGGAGTTCCATTTATGCAAACAAAAGACGCAAACTGCTGTCTCTGTATTCGTCCAGATGGCACACGAGGAGAAGTAGTAAACACCTTCCTTTTCCGATGCATGTCAGATGGCAATGGCGAGCCATTCTGATCCATCTTGTTTTTCTTGCCAGTCTTCACTACACTATCAGTATGTTGAAACAGATCAGAAAACGATGTTCTCTCTTTTTGAGCTTTATCTTTACATTTTTATTTCTTCCGCAGTCAGCGTTTGCGCAAATCAAAGAATGGGATGATTTCGATGGTCTAGGAGGGAAAGATCCTGGAGAACCTGGTAATACTTGTCTCGTTGATGATGTTCCCACCCTCAAGTGTCTTGAAGTCGTGACGGGGAATCTCCTCCTCATGGCAAATATTCTGATCCTGTTGGTCCTCTTTATCATGTTTGTCATCGGGAGCTATAAATACCTTCTCTCAATGGGACAACCTGAAAAGATTGAAGAAGCAAAAAAGACTTTTACGTGGGCGATCATCGGCGTCGTGGTCTACTCAAGCGCATACCTCATCCTCTTTATCATAGATCAACTCTTCCTCGGAGGGAATGGGCAGATATTCAAGCTTGAGATTGGAGGACCGTAATCACTTATCCTTTGGCGCGATCTGGATGACTTTTATCCCATCTTCTGGGATCGGAGAAAGCGAAGGATTCCGCTTCGAGAAGTTCATGTAGAGAGCGTACACAATCACTGCAAGGATGATTGAAATACTCACAATTTTCAAATTCATTTTCATATATTGACCTTCTCCTTTATTGTGTAATGCGGGCGGTTCAGGACTTCAAGGTATATTTTACTTATATACTCACCGATTATACCTATCGTGATAAGCTGAACGCCACCGATAAACATAATCCCGACAAACAGCCCCGTCCACCCAATGACGAACGTTGATGGTGAAAGAAACTTCCCCATTACTGCATATAGTATACCGACGAACCCGAATGTTGCGACAAAAAAACCAAGATATGTTGCCATACGAAGTGGCTTGACTGAAAACGACGTAATCCCATCAAGTGCGAAGTTCACCATTTTTGAAAGTGAGTAATGAGTTTTTCCCGTGTGTCTTTTTTCACGAACAAAATATACGTAGCCCTCAGGATATCCCGTCCATGCCACAAGTCCACGGAGAAACGGTGCATGCTCGGGGAGGGAGCCGATAAATTTCACCACTTCCTGATCCATCAGGCGATAATCCCCCACGTCTTGGGGGATTGGTCGATCCGAAAGGGAGTTGATAAAACGGTAGAACATGAGCGCTGTAAATTTTTTGAAAAATGAATCAACATCGCGCTTTTTGCGTTTGGCATATACGATCATTGCACCCTTCTGCCACTTCTCAACCATCTCGGGAATAATGTCTGGTGGATCCTGCATGTCAGCGTCCATACTTATCACGGCATCTCCTTTTGCAAAACGATACCCTGCGACTAGTGCAGTTTGGTGCCCGAAATTCCTATTGAAGGACAGAACTTTTATTCGAGGATCCAGTGCGGCTTCTTTCTTCAACATCTCTGGCGTGTCATCACGCGAGCCATCATTGACAAAAAGAATTTCATATGTAAAGGGCTCGAGGATAGGACGTATCCGCTCGAGGAGAGGCAGGACATTGCCTTGTTCATTGTAGACGGGAATGACAATTGAGAGCAAGAATGATGTGTTCATGGTTGTGATGTTCCGGGGCTAGGAGTTGAACCTAGCCTAGGAGATTATGAGCCTCCTGTGCAGCCGTACACTACCCCGGATATAAAACTTGCAGAAGCCTACTAGTTAATTCCCACAAGCTCATTCCTATAATTATACTTAGATTAGGTTGATCTGTCAATTTTTCCCAGAGAGAAGATCTACCCACTGTTGGGGATTGGGGATAGAAGTGGGAGTAGGGATAGTCACGGTCGGGGTTGGTTCGGGAATAATGAGAATATACTCATTCTGTTTGTGAAGGTTGAGATTATCTCTGACAATCTTCTCAAATTCATGGATATCTTCGGTCTTGACGATCTGCGTTTTAAGCTCTGTATTGCGTTTTTTCTGTAGTTCGTACTCTGTTCGGTAATCTTGGTAGAATCGTTGGTTTTTGACATACTCAAGAACACCTTTTGTGAGAGAGGTAATAAAAAAGAATGCGAGAAGGAGCAGTAAGATACGCCGGAAACGTTGCATAGACTCATTGTACCATCTTCACCATCGCGGCAATGCGAGATGAGGAGGCTTCATTTTTAAGACGCCCGACACAGATTCCGATCATAGCGCTCGGATTTTTTTCAAACATCTCACGATTCTCCTCAATAATTGTCTGTACTTTTGCTTTCAAATCTTCGTCTGAAAGCTCTTTGGGAAGATATGCCGAGATTATTTCTGATTGTTTGCTGTTTTCCTCAGCAAGGTCCGGGCGATTGCCTTTCATAAACTCGACAGATGCTTCAAGAAGCTTCTTGTGCTCTTTTCGTAAGATATCGACGACCTCAAGATCAGTGAGTTCGACTCTTTTTTCAATTTCTTTGTTTTTGATCTGTGCTAGAATATATCGTAAGGTTGAGAGCCGATCGGCGTCTTTTGCTTTCATAGCTATGATCTGATCCGCTTGAATCTGTTCTTTTATCATTTTCTCATTATAACGCATGCGCACAAAGAAGCATATAGATCCTGTTGATAAAATTCAAGATTTTCAACGTTCTGTATTATCACAAAAGCCCGAATCTCAAGACATGATTCATGAAGTACGGATGATGAACTTTAAAGTGCGACCAATTAGTGGAGATATCTCTGACCTTGATTTTTCAAACACTGAGTTTATCGATGCACTGTGGAGCTTGGGAAAACTTGATGAGTTTTTTCAAAAAGAGTATAGGAGTATTAAAAGTCGGCAAAAGGGTGTTTTTTACCGACTTATTGATGATATGCGTGCGTGCTTTCAACTGCAGCTCAACAAAGCACGTATTGAGACCGTTGAGTCTTCAGAAAAACACAAAAGGAGATTTGAAGTGGAGATTATAAAAAATATCAGTTTGACGATACACTGATGGCACAGTTCCCGATCGTACTTGATCTTGAGACTCAGCGTACATTTCGTGAAGTTGATGATCCTCAGAAGCTGGGGATCACGGTTGTCGCGGTGTACAACTACGCCGACAGCAGTCAGCATATCTACACTGAGGACCAACTAAATGAACTCTTCCCTCTTCTTGAAAATGCGTCATATATCATCGGCTACAATAGCCGTTCATTTGACCTTCCTGTCCTCCAAGCATACTATCCAGGTGATGTGAATGCGCTTTCACAGTTTGACATGCTTGAGTCGATCCGTGAGTCGCTCGGTCGCCGGATTGGGCTCAATGACGTTGCCTCTGCGACACTCAATGAAAAGAAAACAGGTCACGGACTGATGGCGATTGATTATTATAAAGAAGGGAAGTGGGACGAGCTCAAAAAATACTGTATGGATGATGTGATGGTGACCAAAAAGTTGTTTGAGTATGGTGTTGAGCACGGTGAGATCTTTTACTTGAATGAGTTTGGTAAAGTCACCATTCCAGTCCACTGGAAAAAATATATGGAAGAGTCAGGGAATGCTGAGACCGAGCTGACGCTGCCGTTCTGAGAGTATGTATCACGTGGCATGTAATATATAGCATTTTATTCTGGGATGATTTTAGATGTGATTCTTTTTTTGACACTATATGTTACATGCTTCATGCTACATGTTATAATATTCTCTGTCAGAAACGCACATTACAATCCGTATCCCCGATAGCTCTCCGCCAACTGGCGGAGGTAGAGCAGGATCCTGGCAATAAAGTCGCACATTGACAATTTGTTTACATATATCCCCGATAGCTCAACGGTAGAGCAGGATCCTGTTAAGATCAAGGTTCGAGGTTCGAATCCTCGTCGGGGAGCCAGGCAGAACGACTAGCGTAAAGTGCGATTTGATCAAAGGGGTTTACCCAGTCGTATTGCGCTTTATTGCCCTTTAGCTCCAAGTTCTGAAGTGCAATCTTCAAAAGAAGGCGTTTTTCCTTCATTTCAGAACTTTCAAAGATTTTCCCTGCATATGAAGCGAGCTTTAGCAGGTATTCTGCTGTCAAATAGTAATCTTTGTCTGCTGTATGTAGTTTGGCAATCTTGCCGTTTATTTCTTCTTGTTTTACTCGATACTCTTTTCGTTTTTCTTCATACTTACTCTTAGTAATACTACCCAGTAAATAATCGTCATACGCCTTTTCTATACCAGTCTCGTACCTCTGATAGTCGCTTTGGTATCTGGTCAATATACTTTTTTGAAAATCAGACTTGTGACCGTGATTTGTTCTTAGGGCTTCTATCATTTCATCTATCGCTTGTTGTGGCATTACGAGCTTGCTAAATATAGCTGAAAATTGCTTGGTTAGCTCATGTTCCGTAAGCCACTGCGCTCCATGTTTGCCCTTGTACTGCGTGCAATGGTAATAATGGTATGTTTTGCCATTCTTCTTTGTTTTCTTCTCTGGGGTTATCATACAGCCACAATCAGCGCATTTTATTAAGCCTCTATAGAGGAAGGGTAAGCCTGCGTATTTGAAGTGCTTTTTATGATGTCCTGCTTTTATATTTTGGACTTTATCAAAAAGCTCTTTGGTAATAATTCTGTCGTAATTGTGTGGGTATTCTTTTTCATTGTAGGTCATTGTTCCGCAGTAAAATTGATTTTTGAGTATTGTGTCAATTCTACTTTTGTAGAAGGTAACATTGAATATTGTCTTTACTTCTTCAATAATCAAACTCATTGAATAAGTACCCGTCGAGTACCACTCATACATCTTTTCTACTATTTGAGCTTCCATTGGCTCTACATCTATCCATTTGCAATTATCGCCCTTATCTACGTTACGATAGCCATAAGGGGCTTTACTGGGGTATATACCGCTTCTAACCATCTGTTCTTGGGCTCTTTTGACGTTGTCGCTTATTGCGTCTGAATAATATTTTGCCAATCCCAAACTAATACCAAACTGAAACTTTTCTACTGCCGATATTTGGCTATTTATGACTTGTCCGTCAGAGGGGAAATGTAGCTCAACTTCATCTTTGAGGGATTTTTCATAGAGGGTAGCTACTCGTTTATCAAATACGTTTCTTGAAAGGCGGTCTACTTTATCAAAGCATACAGCTACTACTTCTTTTTGAGCTAAAATATAGTCAAGGATTTCATCAAATTCGTTGCGTTTGTCTTTATATCCACTTTCATCAAAGCTATATTTTTTAATAACCCGAAACCCTTTCCTCTCACAGTAGTTTTCCAATCTTGCTATTTGTGCAGGTAGGGAATTACCAGCTTCTTTTTGTTCTTCCGTGGAAACACGGGCTATTATTATTGCTTTCATTGCTCGTTTAATTTATAAATTGAGAATATTTTGTATATACTCTAACCTCCATAAAAATAGTTGTGGAGGTTAAAATGAGGAAACAACCTCCATAAATAAAAATATGGAAACTGCAACTTCCTTAACCCGTTATTCTTATTAAGTCCTGAAATGCATATATAGCAGGGCTTCTTCCAGAGCTTTTACGAATCAATTTGATAACTTTTTTGTTCTCTAATTTTTTTACTAGGTCTTGTGAGTATTTAGGGTTTATGTTTGTTTTTGTTGTTAGTTGTGGAGTAGTAAAAAATGGATAAGAAAAAATGAAATCAAGTATATCGAAAGCGTATTGAGATCGAGTAATCTCTCGAATTTCTAGTTTCTTTGCTTCATACAATTCCATGATCGATTTTGTTTTTAGAATGTTCAACTCTGATTGTACTTTTACTGCAGTTAAAAAGTATATAATCCAAGAGCTCCAATCTTCATGGGCTGATATTCCATTTAACTTTGAATAATAGGTATCTCTATGTTTTTCAAAGTATGCACTCAAATAGAACATTGGGGTTGATAACACGCCTTTAAAATGCAAGAAAAGTGGTAGTATGATTCTACCTAAGCGTCCATTACCATCCCCAAACGGATGTATCATCTCAAATTGTGCATGAATTATGGCAAGTTGAACCAATGGGTCTTTCTCTTTATAGTGAATATACTTTTCTAAGTTTGCCATCAGGACGTTTATATCTTGTGGTGCAGGTGGTATATAACTTGCTTCTTCAATTGTTGTTCCCTTCTTCCCAATATATACCTGCCAATCTCTATATTGCCCGATCATTTTAGTGTTAGAGCGTACGTTTTCTAACAATAATTTATGTACATTCTTAATCAATCTTTCAGAGAAAGGTTGATTCTGCATTTCTTCAATTGCAAAATGCATTGCTTTTCTGTAATTGAGTATTTCAAGAATATCGTCTTTCTTCTCGTCCATTTGTTTTGGATCTGCTTCATATTCAAGTACTTCTTCAAGCGTTGCTTGTGTGCCTTCTATTTTTGAAGAAACAACGGCTTCTTGTGTTGTTAATGGTGATAAGAGTACATTTGGATTAGGTATGCCTTGAAGTAATCCGTCAAATTTAGAAAGTCTATCACGTGCATCGCCTAGTAGGGTTATATAACTGACCCAATCAAGATTATTTAATGGTAATTTAATTGGAATAAAAGGATTTTTTGTCATAGTAAATGAGTTAGTAATTTTTATATGTTAAATAACTTTTAATCTTTTGGTATTCAAGCCCTTTCATATAATTCTCGATATATTCAAAATCGGGTTTGTTGTCTTGGTTAGTAGGTAGCATTATTTTTTGCTTTTTCAACCTTGCTGTACCCATTTTATAACCATATCCGTATTTACCTTTTTGTCTCGTTATCTGTTGAGAAATAAATATCCCAATATGTTTAGATGGTTCTTTTAATCTTAATTTCCTACAATCATTTGAAAATAATGCTTCATACTGATGGTAAAAAGAGTATCCAACTGAACCATTTCTATTGACAGATAGACACCCTGCTTCCTTTGTTTTATTATCGTTGCTTACAAAATAACCTATCCCATTGTTATTTGCAGTTGCTGAAACATATGGAGTATTGCCAGTTGTTCTTTCTTTCGCATATATGTCACGACCTGACTCGATAGTTGCTACATCTTGGATAAAAAACTCCCCCCATTCCGTATCTTCCAACGCTTCAACCTCTTTATATTCCTGTAGTTCAACAAGTCTTTTAGATACAAGCTGACTATATTTATCTAACTTTTCTTGCTCTTTTTGCTTCATATAGGCTTCCATAAAAGCATAGTCTGGATTACCTTGTAAGTCTGTTGGAAGGAGAACTTTTAACTTTAGGAGTGTTTTTAATCTAAATTGTTTTCCGTAACTAAAAATACTTGATGTACTAGTTTTAAGACAACTTCTAATGAATATTCCACTATAAGAATTAAGTAATTTTTCTTCTAAGACATGGATATTATCATCACACTTGAATGGATACTTTCTAAAAAACACATTTCCAAACATATCAATTGTAATTGCATTTGAGTAAGTCTTTTGGTCTTCGTTACTAATAAATTCAGCAACTCCTTCATTTGTAAATCCTGCTGTTACTAACGGTACATTGCCATTTTTTCTGTTAGCAATAGTTAATCTTTTTCCACGTTCAAATGAGAAAATCTTAGAAACTAAAAACTCTTTCCATTCTTTGTTTTCTAAATCTAATTTCATATTATTTATCATCCCCAAATAAATAATCTCTACCTTGCATAATCATATTAAACTCAAAGGCTAGGTAGTCTCCTATGGTTTGTTCAAAATCTTCTGCCTTTGGTACCTCATCATTAAAGTAATAAAAAGAATGTAGCCACTCATCTTCTGGCTCAATGGTTGTCTTTACCATAAATTTAGTATCCGCAGGTGCGCCGTGAAGCCAACAACTCAATAGATGAGCTTTCCTCTCTTTGGCTCTTTCTGTCTCAATCAACCCGATATGTTTGCTTACCACAAAACCATCATCTTCAAAGTTTATAAACTTGCAGTATTTTTGTGGATTATGTGGTTGATGCGCTGTAAATACAGCAATACAAGCATTTGTACCTACGCCATAAAATGTGTTTTTGTTTAGCGTAATCACACCTTCCAATGTATGTTTTTTTATGATTCGCTTTTTGACTTGCTTATCTTCGCTCGTTTTACCAACCATTGTTGATTGAGGCACAATCACAACAGCACGTCCTCTATCAGCCAAGCCATCAAGTAAATGTTGTATAAAATGTATCTCTGATAAGTGTGCCGTATCCTTTCCCTTTGCTTGCGAGTAGGGCGGGTTCATCAGACCAACCGTATATTGATTGGCTCTCATCGCCTCAACACTTCTTTTAAGAAAATCATCTTTTAATAAATTGCTTTTACCATCGCCTCGCAAAATCATATTAGTAGTAGCAATGGCAAACATGTCTTCTCTAATTTCTATGCCGTGTATTCTGTCTCGTTTTATTTTATTTGCCTCGCTTTTGTCTGCTTGATCCAGCATCTTGTTCATTGCTGTGATTAAAAATCCACCTGTTCCGCAAGTAGGGTCAAAAACAGCATCCTCTGGCTTGAGGTCAATTAAATCGCAAAATAGTTCAGTTATATGGCTTGGTGTAAGCACTACGCCCAATGTTTGACCATCTCCACCGCTATAACGAATAAATTGACCATAAAACCGCCCCAAAACATCCTCTTTGGTATTGGCAACTACGCTCGAATAAACGTTTTTCTTTAGGTATTCAGTGAAGTATTTAAGCGGGGTTTTTTGTAATCTTTCATCAACTTGGTTAAGGATTGTTCTATCTTTTACAATATTAAATTGACTTAGCACCTGTTCTTTTTTTGTCTCTGGTTTTACCTCAACACGGGTCATATGTGTGGAAAGAGCGTCAAAAATAATATTGCCATCAGTTTTCACTAAATCGCCTCTAAGTAATTCTGCTATATTTGGGTTTTCTCTCAAAGCAAGCAGTATTGCAGAAACTACCAAGGGTTTTTCTGAGTCGCCTAGTTGACCATAGTTGCGTAAGTGTTCGTGCAGTTCCGCTGATTTTTTTAGTATTTCTTGAAGCTCTATTGTTTCGGGGGGTGTTTCTTCTAATACTTGCTCTCGATAATATTTATCAATATTTTCTTCTGCAAAGTTCTCAAAGTTTTCTACTGGTTGCAGTAACTTGCAACCGTCTTTACTAACAAATATTGGTCTGATTATGTGGTGTTTCTCATCACCTGAACATCCAAAGGCAAATATCTTTTGAAAGCTGGTTTTTGCCAATATTTCTTTTGCGTAGTGTACTGCTCCATTTTCTGCATAATCAATTATAGATTTCGTGTCTGTTGAAAGTTCTGTTTCACTTTCATCAGTATAGTTTACCTGTTTATTCAAGTCTGATTTATCTTCAATCACTAAAATAAATTCTCCTGATATTGCCGTAAATTCTGGATAACCTACCCTTCCCGTACCCTTTTTAGAGGCTGTCATTAGCGCATCTCGTATTTCCTTAATATTACTTGCATTAGGAGTATAGTTGATCTTAGCTAAATCTAATAATTTACCAATATGGAAATCTAATGTTTTTTCATTGCTAGTCATTTTTTCTTTTATAACTAATAATAAAATTGTCTAAATCATCCTTTTTAATCCGATACTGTTTTCCCGCTTTGTGCGATGGTAATTTACCTGCTTGTATCCAGCGATAGACTGTTAGGTAAGCTACTTTGAGCATTTTGGCTACCTCTTTAATGGAGTAGTATTGATCTGCTGTCATATATAAAGTCTAATTTTCTAATATTTTCTTCTTTTTCATATCAAATTCTTCTTGCGTGATTATTCCCTTATCTTTCAATTCAGATAATTTTTCAAGCTCGCTATAGTCGGTCGTTACATTATTCGCTGATTGTGTTTGCGAGTGTGCATTGTTTATCATCTCTCTACCAACATTTGTTGCTTTTTGAAAACTATCGAACTTATTTCTTTGAAAGGTAACGACATTATCACTTTTTAATGCAGAATCATTTTTAGTTCCCCAAAAACTTTTGTTTGCATTTTGTGTAGCTGGAGTTAATACTTCGAACGTTCCAGTAAGTAATCCTTTTTTAATCTCTAAACTAGAAATATTTTTTAATGAAAAAGCATTACATCTACCCCCAAAAATATTTCCAACCATCATTCCCCACTTTAAAATATAAACGGCTCTATTTGTTACAATCAAACCTTCTCCAAAGCTCCCTTTCAACTTAGCGAAAATTTTTTCATCTGGATGGTTAATGTTTTCACTTGCTAACTTTTCACCTCGTCCTCCAAACTCCTGCATTAGTTCATTTTGGCTTTTATTGCTCATAGAATTATAAACTTGTATACTTATCATTATTTAACATTTTATCTTGAAATGCAAGTAGTTTTACTGGTTCAAATATATCTATTTGTTCCCTTAGGAGCGAAAATACACTTTTAACACTCTTATAATTGAGCTTCTTCATTTTATTATTGAGGTTGTACCAGTGGTAATTACCGTGCATCTTCATCATTTCTCGGTATTCTCTTACTCCCATTTCTTCGAGCAAACCTCTAAAAGCTGTTAATTCAAGTGCTTGTGTGGGTTTGAGTTTAGGATTAGCAATCATCAGTTCTTCAATACATTTCTTGAGCCCTTTATACCGATAGGTAAGAAGTGGAGGGTAAGATTCTTCAATCTCATCAATAAAGTGCAGTAAGACCTTTTGAGCCGTATCTTGTTTGAATATATTTATGAAAGTAGGCTCTATTTCTTTACCAATTTTTTTAAGAATTTGGCGTATTTTAGCTCGTTTATTTAGCCTTATTTCCATTCGCAGAACTTCAAAGGGCTTTTGTTTTTTGAGTGTGTCAAATATATTGAGCTGTATAGTATTTTCTGCTTCTTCTGCTCGCTTGTCGCTTACTTTTGCTTGTTGTAAGTCTTTGATTTTGTCGTAAAAAACTATCTCAAAAGAATTTGCCCGATATTTGAAACTATGCCCTTCATTTCTGAAATCTGTTCTATTGGTATCGAGCCTCCTATTTATATTCAGCTTTGCAAGTTGGCTCAAATACGTATATGGGGTTGAGTAGTCGGTAAGTATGATATTTTTAGAGTAATGAACCGATGACACAGGGGCATTGATAAGATTTTGTTCAAATACATATACTCCCATGCTTTTTAGAATTGTATTTAATTTTTGAATGACTGTTGTAAAATCTTCATCGGTAAGTTCATCAAAATTATTGCCATACAATAGTTTTGGTATCGAAAACTCAACCTTCATTGTTATTTCAAATTTACCCGCCTTGTTCATGCGTTTTGTTGCAGTAAGTCGAGGTTTATATATCCCTCTTTTTAGTTCATCTCTTGTAGGGTTTTGTTTGCAGGTAAAGTTAGACCTTCCACCCAAGCGATAATACCCATCAGTAGAGCTATATAAACCTTTTGTTGACGGGCTGAATTTGTCGTGATCGAGTATTGTAAACATACCTGTGTTAAGAACTAATACTATTGTGTCTATCATGTTGCCTGTTCATTACTTCTTCAAAGTGTTTAATAATGGTCTTTTCAACAAGTTCTGCGATTTCTTTATCGATGGGGTAGTAGGTATTGATATTTTTAGTACCAACCTTTCTTGTAGGGTATGTAACCCGATACCCGCCTTGTGGGCGTGTCATAATGGCAATAGAGCCAAGATAAAAGTTACCGTCTAGCACAAGGCTTGCAAAGCCCACAAGACCATTTATCGGTTTAATAGGAACTATCTGCACTTCGCTTATGAGATTGTTTGTTTCCATAGGTTTTGGTTACGTTTTCACGTTGGTCAATTTCTAATAACAAGCTAAAGAAATCTACGAGCCTCTTTTTTTCGTCAGGCGTCATAGTAAAATCTTTATTTGTTGTGTGAAAATCACTTGCATGATTTGCTTTGCTTTTTTCCATTAAGCAAAGTCTATGAAACTGGGTGTTAGCGCTAGGAAG
>Ga0209284_10005082_pt1 | contig 14072 bp, 12 predicted proteins | sample FRY03_FD_187211 | JGI IMG/M metagenome (GOLD analysis project Ga0209284, IMG submission 187211) | Freshwater microbial communities from Lake Fryxell liftoff mats and glacier meltwater in Antarctica - FRY-03 (SPAdes) (version 2) | ecosystem: Environmental > Aquatic > Freshwater > Ice > Glacier... | reverse complement strand
CGCTAATTAGTTTGGCGGTGCCGCCGCTCGAGACCAGATCCCATCCGAGCGTGGCGAGTTCGCGAGCAAATTCGACGATGCTCGTTTTGTCATAGACACTGAGCAACGCGCGGGGCATGCATTTAGTGTCCCACACGGGTCACATCGCGGCGCGATTCATGAGCGGTCACACTCAGACCTCTCCGTTCATACAGCGGCCGATCTGCGCTGTGTTCAAGACATTCTCAACCGTCGGCCTCGACCCACCCTCGATCTTGAGACCCCAACCAAACGGCTGAACCAACTATTGAAAGCGACAGCATAAACACCGGCGTTGCAACCACCACTTGACAACGCCTACCCAAAGAAACGACTAAATCTACTAATACGACCCGGTTCCAGGTTCCATTGTCGGACTGCTCCGCCGTATCGATCAGGGGGCCGGTGGTGAATCCCGGCATGCTGATCAACTACCGCAATTACTCGCCTCATTACGCGTGCAGGCACGTATCGAATCGGTTACCGCATCGAGTGCCATTGAGGGGGTCGTTGTTGACAATTCTCGTGTCACCAAATTGGTGTCGGGAACCGAAACGGGTTTTCGTAACCGCAGTGAAGCGGAGTTTGCTGGCTACACCGCAGCACTTGATTACTTGTACATGATGCCGTCGACGGATCTATCGACGGATCTATCGACGGATCCATCGATAGGGCTGATCGGTCATGTTCATCGACTGTTGTTGTCGCATACCGATGGCCGAGGCGGATCATTCAAGTTGGTCGACAACGTGGTGACTGAACGAAATCCGGATGGTAGGCGACTGATTCGATTTACTCCGGTGAGCGCGAGAGATACCCCATTTTTTATGAACGAATTGATTGTGCGAACGGAAATTGCGCTTAGTACAGCCGCTCATCATCCGCTTTTGGCAGTGGCTGCTTTTGCACTGGATTTTTCGTGTATCCACCCGTTTGCTGATGGCAACGGACGTGTTGCGAGATTGCTCACGTCATACCTCATCCAGCGTGCCGGGTATGGCGTTGGACGGAGTTTCTACTAGGGCTAGTGGCTGAGTCGTATCGGTTGTTTGAGTTGCGTATTGGCGAAGGGATGTCAGGTGGGAACAAGCAAGACCGCGTTCGCACTCAAGTGCTGGAGCATGGTCCGGTTCAGTTTTCGATGGCCGATCTGCGTCGGGCCGTGCCCGGTATGAGTGATAACACATACAGGTTGGTGCTGTAGGCGCTTCGGGATGAGGGGCTGATTCATGTCGAGGGCTTGGGGCGAAATGCCACCTGGCGTCGGGGCTAGGTGTTGTCAATCCGGGCGATCAGATCTGTGAGATAACCGATCGCCGCCTTGAGGGTTTGTGGCGCGTACGGGTAGTTAGTTATCAGGATGGGATAGTCGCGCGCCCATGAATCCGATGCGATGATCGGTGGAGGCCAACTGTGTTGCCGGCGGTACAAAAATGTTTGGATTGTCGCCTTGCGCACGGCGACGAGATCACCTGGTTTGAGGAGTGCTTCGAGCAGCCAGATGTCGATGATGTCTCGGACCCTCTCGTTTCCTTCTGTGAGCGGCTCGGTGACAGCGTGGAGCTTCTGTGCAATCTGCTGAGCAACGTTGAGACAGGGAATGAGTCGCGGCGGGTCGATAGAAAAGTGAGCAAGAGCAATCCCCTCAGGCTGAAGCAACTCGAAGTTGTGGATGGCCGTTTCCTCGATCGCGACCTCGAGTGCGGTGCTGCCGAAGTCGCGTCCTTCGTAACGGATCTGTAGTGGTACGCGCCAGGGTTGGTAGCCGAGTCCGTGGATTTCGATCGGGGAGGGTTCGGACTTGCGGGTGATGGTGAACCCATTCCACGAGCGGTCGGTGATCGCAGCATCGAACCGGCTTAGCCATTCCTCCACGTGACCACGAAAGACGACATCCAAGTCGGTTGTTGCGCGGGCGTGTATGCCGAGGCGAAGTTGCATAGCGGTGCCGCCCTTGATGATAAACAAGTGGCTACCGTCGTGGTTGCGGACATCGTCGAGCATGGCGCAGACGACGCCTACTCGTACAAGGTGTATGACCCGTTGTGGGAACTGTCCGATATCGGCGGCGTGTCGCTGAAGCAACCGTTGAAACTCTTTGGCACCTCTGGGGCGTTCGTTCACGACGGCATCAAGTCGGCTTGAGCAACTGTGCGATTAGAGCGTCGCGTTCGGACGGCGTGATCGCCCCTCGCTTGCTTGCCGTGGTGATCGCCTGGCGGACGAGATAGGTCGACAGGCCATGGAGGATGTCGTGAAGGGTGCGATGGATTGTCGTTACTGTGACCGCATCGAGACGTGTAATTTCGTTTGCGGCAAGATCGGCGTGATGGATCGTGTACCGGTCACCACCAGCACGACTGATCCGATAACTCAGCGGGATGGTGAGATGAACCTCAGTCGGGTTGATGTCGCACAGTTCGTGTACCACCAGCGCGGAGTCATGAGAGATCACTCCACGCCCCGCCGCCCACAGGCGAGCGAGGATGAACTCGTCGAACCGGTCGAAGGGGAGCGAAGGAATCCGGTACACCCCATGAGCAACCGCCACGAGCGTGCGGCGTGAAACCATCTTGCGCAGCTCGACGGCCTGCACCCCAAACGGGGCGACGAGCGCAGGCGTGACATAGCCGCCGTTGTCCACGGCTACGTCCATTAGTGCATTCCAGTACTTTCCCGGCATAGCAGAAATAGTACCAGAAAGGTACTGTTTCTGCAACGGTTCAGTTTGTCATGCCGCGGGACGGAATCTCCCAATTGGGTTTTGCGCTGGCAGGGCGGGCGGATTCATACCATGCAGCGGCCTGCAGTACCTCAAGGTCGCAGAAGCGGCGACCGGAGATCTGCACGCCGATTGGCTTGCCATCGGGTGTGAATCCGGCGTTGATAGAAACTGCGGGCTGCTCGGACATGTTGTAAGGAACTGTGAAAGCAATGTGGTCCATTGCCCGGGTGACGTCGTTGCTGGGCATCGGCCAGTCCACCGGATACGTCGGCACCGGTGACACGGGCGACAGAACGAGGTCGAACTTCTCTGTGGCTCGTTGCGTCAGTTTGCGCACCTCGAGCTTGCGGCTGACGCAGCGCATCAGTGTGGTGCTCGGTACATCCTTTCCGCCGTGTACCCAGTCGCTGATGAAGGGGAGCAGCAACTTCTGTCGCTCAGGTGCCATTGCGCAGTAGTCGACCCAGCCGCGCACACGCCAGAACAGATCCAGATCATGGAGCGCATCGGCGGAAAAGAATGGGGGGAGTGGCTCGACATGTGCGCCCGCCTGCTCGAATAACTTTGCCGCCGCGATCACCGCGTTGCGAGTGTGTGGTTCTACCGGCATGCCGGCACCTGCGTCGAGGTGTAGTCCGATTCGCAATCCGTTCACTGTCCCGCGATTGACGGCACCCCAGTCGATGTCGGCTGGCGGCAGACTCATGTAGTCGGCGCGATCGGGTATCGATAGCACGCTCATCAGCAGCGCGGTGTCACCAACAGTACGGGTGAGTGGCCCGGCGGCTCGACCGAAGTACGGCGGGTCGATGGGGACGCGACCGTTGCTGGGCTTCAATGAGACGATCCCGTTCCAACTTGCCGGTAGTCGTAGCGAGCCACCGATGTCGGTTCCCACGTGCAGCGGTCCGTAACCACTAGCTGCCGCTGCACCACCACCGGCGCTCGAGCCGCCGGGATTCCACAACGGGTTCCATGGATTGCTGGTCAGCGCATGGAAACTGGAGAGCCCCGACGACAACATGCCGAGGTCGGGCATCGTCGTTTTGCCGAGCAGAATTGCTCCGGCCTCTTTCACGCGCAACGCTGGCGGCGCGTCGTAGTCGGCGGGTTGCAACACGGTTGCTGCTGAGCCAAGTGGCAGCGGAGTTCCCTTCGTGGCGATGTTCTCCTTGAGGGTGATCGGCACGCCGTCGAGCGCGCCCATCGGGGCATCCCCAGCCCAGCGTTTAGTGCTCTCCTTGGCCTCAGCGCTTGCACGTTCGGGATCGGCGGCCCACAAGGCCTTGACCACCGGTTCGCGCGCTGCGATCCGACGTTGCACCGCCTCCATAACTTCGGTTGGCGAGAAAAATTTGTGGCGGTAACCGTCGAGCATCTCGACTGCAGAAAGGTCGGCGAGATCTTTGTTCATGGCGTCTTTCTTTGTAGCGTCTTCGTTCATAGCGGTGGGGAGAACCTTCCGTCGACAGCCGTCCATCCAGCGTCGACGGTGAGTATCGATCCGGTGACATAACTGGATGCTGGCGATGCCAAGAATACAACTGCACCGGCCAGTTCGTCGGCACGTGCCCATCGTCCAAGTGCGGACTTTTGGGCGTAGGCGTCGTACCACGCCTGATTGTTCTTCAACTGTGCGGTGAGCGGAGTCTCCACCACGCCGGGGCGGATGGCATTGATGCGCACGTTGGCTGCGCCGAACTCGGCGGCTGCCGTACGCACGAGCGACTCCAGGCCCGACTTCGTCGCTGCGTACACGCTCTGGCCAGGTTCTACCGTGGCGGCACGGATGGAAGAGAAGGTGATGATGCTGCCGCGACCCTGGGCCACCATGAGCGCGCCAAATGTCTTGATCACCTGAAACGTGGCTCGCAGGTTGAGCGCCACGACGCGGTCGAACTCGTCGAGCGTGTAGTCAAGAATCGCCTTGCGTACGTTCATCGCCGGTGTATGGACACAAATATCGAGGGGCGCGATCTTGGCCGCCAGCGCGGTGACGTCGGCCTCAGCGAGCACGTTGAGCGTGACCGCTTCGGCACTGGCGATCTGCGATGCTGTTTCTAGCGCTTGATTTACATCGAGGTCAGCACAGATGACGTGTGCTCCGTGAGCCCCGAGAGCCAGAGCGGATTCACGACCGATGCCACTACCAGAGCCGATAACCAGTGCGCGCTGGCCATCGAGTCGGAACAACTTTCCATAGTCGATACTCATCAGCTATTACCTCCGAAGTTGGGGCGAATGATCGCCATGCGGGTGACGGTGAATTCTTCGACGGCGAACCGCGGGCCTTCGCGACCGACACCCGAGTCCTTGACCCCGCCGTAGGGCATGGTGTCGGAGCGATAACCGGGAACTTCGTTGACGACAACTCCGCCGACCTCGAGTTCATCTATGGCGGCAAAGGCATTCTTGAGCGACGAGGTGAAGAGGCTCGCTTGCAAGCCGAAACGTGAGGCATTCACCATGTTGAACGCCGCGGCAATATTCGGCACGCTGCGTATGCACACCACCGGGCCGAATACCTCGTCGTCCCAGATGTCGACGCCGTCAGGCACATCGACAAGCACGGTCGGGTTGATCATTCGTTCGGTCGCGTCGCCGCCGTGGGCGATGCGTGCGCCCGCCGCCACTGCGCGGTCGATCCACGCGAGTACGCGGGTAGTTGCCTCGGGATTGATGAGCGCCGATACTTGGGTTTCGGCTTTTCGCGGGTCGCCGATGACGACTTTGGCCATCAACTCGCCGAGATGTTGGGCGAACTCTTCAGCAACCTGTTTCACAACGAGAATTCGCTGGATGGCGATGCACGCTTGTCCCGAGGCGTAATACCCTCCGCGTACCGCCGCCTCGGCGGCCGCGCGTACGTCGGCAGTTTCGTCCACGATGAGTGCGGCGTTTGATCCAAGTTCCAACACCACCTTGCGCGGGGCAGCAGCCTTGGCGATGTGATGACCCACCAATGATGAGCCTGTGAAAGAGACGATCCCGATACGCGGGTCGGTGACGAGTGTCGAACCGACGGCTGCATCACCGGTGACAAGTTGTACGCCGGCTTGAGGCACGCCGAGTTCGCGCGCTACCTCGCGAAGAATGTGCACGAGCCACAGCGTTGCCAGTGGCGTTGCCGGGGCAGTCTTGATCACGATCGGGCAACCGGCGGCGATTGCCGGGGCGATCTTGTGCGCCGCGAGCAGCAACGGATAGTTGAATCCGGTAATCCCAACCACCACTCCGATGGGCTTGCGCTGCCAGAAACCGATCATTCCATCGCCACTAGGCAGGAGGTCGAGTGGCACCGTCTCGCCGTGCAGACGGGCGACTTCTTCGGCTGCAGTCTCCAGCGTTATGAGGGTGCGGGCAACCTCCACTTTGCAATCGCGCAGCGGCTTGCCCGTCTCTAGAACTAACAACTGCTCGAACTCTCCGCTAGCCGCGCTCACGATCGCGTGGGTTTGCTTCAACCACTCGCGCCGGATGCGCGATGGCAGTTTGCCGATTGCGCGCTTCACCGTGACCGCCGCATCAATCGCCGCTTTGGCTAACTTCTCATCGCCAACGGGTGCCATTGCCACGGTCTCGCCGGTGAAAGGAAATGTAATCGGCGCCGTCGTTGTCGTCGCTACCCAACCGTCACCGACGGGAAGTCCGGCGGGATAGCTAGGGGAGAAGAGTGTCATCGCGTCTCTGGTAGTCGGGGTACCGCGGCGACGAGTTCGGCAGTGAAGTCGTGCTGTGGAGAGTGAAAGACGGTGGCTGTGAGTCCTGTCTCTACGGCCCGACCGTGTTGCATGACTACCACCTTGTCACACAGTCGCGCGATCACGCTGAGGTCGTGCGAAATTAAGATGAGCGTGAGCCCTAGGTCGTTGATCAGACCGGCAAGCAACTGCAGGATTTCGTCCCGCACGAGCACGTCGAGAGCGCTAACTGGTTCGTCGGCAATGAGGACTTTTGGCCGCGGGGCGAGTGCCCGTGCAATTGCCACGCGCTGGCGCTGGCCGCCCGATAGTTCGTGCGGATAGCGGGTTCGCATTTCGCGATCAAGGCCAACCTGATCGAGCACCGCATCGATGCGTGCCGAGTGATCTTCTTCGACGTTGAGACACTCCAGAGGTTCGATGATGATCTGCTCGACCGTCATCCGCGGATTTAGCGAACTCCGTGGGTCCTGGAACACCACCTGCACCTCGCGGCGGAATTTTGACATCTCGGACAGAGGAAGCGTCTGGCCACGAAATTCAACGGTCCCACTCGTCGGAGTATCGAGTCCGAGGAGCAGTTTTGCGAGGGTCGTCTTTCCGGAGCCGGATTCACCGACAATGCCAAGGCGATCGCCTTGGCAAATGGTGAGGTTCATGTCGATCAGCGCATGACGCTCGGCACGTTTTGATGTCAGACCTGTTCGGGGCAGGCGAAAGGTGCGAGAAAGCGCTCGTGTTTCGAGTACGACGTCACTCATACCGGTGCTCCGCTGGCGAATCGTTTGAACTCGGCCTCTGTCGCGCGTGCCGTGTCGATAAGTTTCTTCGAATAGTCGTGTCGTGGGTGCGCGAAGAGGTCGTCAACCTTTGTGTGTTCGACAATCTTTCCATGTTGCATCACGGCGACTGCTTCGGTCATCGACGACACCACCGGAAGGTCATGGGTGACAAAAATTAATGAGGAACCCTCTTGGGCGACGAGTTCGTTCATCAACTTCAACACCTCTCGCTGCACCGTTACGTCGAGTGCGGTGGTCGGCTCGTCGGCAATAATTAGCACTGGATTGCAGGCGAGTGCAATGGCCAGACCAATGCGCTGACGTTGTCCACCCGACAGTTGGTGAGGATATGCGCGCACGATGCGTTCGGGGTCTGGCAGCCCAACTCGCTCGCACAGCGTCAGCGCTTTTACTAGGCCGGCCTTGAGCGACATGTTCCGGTGATTGCGTAGTGGCTGGGCAATTTGTTTACCCACGCGCATGAGCGGATTGAGCGAGGTGAGCGGTTCTTGAAAGACCATGCCGATGCGATTGCCGCAAATTTTGGACATCTCGCGGTCACTCAGCGAGAGCAGTTCCGTGCCTTCGAATTGGATGCTTCCCGTTGCCATCGCGGTGTCGGGAAGTAGACCCATCACCGCGAGTGAAGTCAGCGTCTTACCCGATCCCGACTCGCCGATGATGCCGAGACGCTCGCCTGCCTGCAGATCAAACGACACATGGTCGACGACGATCTTGTCTCCGAACTTGATGACGAGGTCGCGAACTTCAAGGAGACTCACGATGCGCTCTTTCGCAGTGTGGGGTCGAGCGCTTCGCGTAGCCCATCACCGACCAAGTTGAATCCGAGGACGGTGATGACGATGACGAGCCCTGGCCACAACGCCACGATTGGATCAATGATCAGATATTGCTGAGACGCGGCAAGCATTCGACCCCACGAAGGCGCCGGCGGGGTGGTGCCCAAGCCGAGATAGGAGAGGGTGGACTCAGCGAGGATTGCGATGGCGCTCGCGCCCGATGCCTGAACAAAAAGTGAAGCGCGAATGTTCGGCAGGATGTGCCTACGAACGATGCGCCCCGTACTACTCCCCGAGGCATGGGCGGCAACGACGTAGTCGGTAGAGAGAATCACGTTCACTTCACGGCGTGTCACTTGCGCAACGGCTGCCGAGAGTGCGATCCCGATGGCGACGACCGCAGTGAAGGTAGATGGTCCGTACACGGCGGCGAGCACGATGGCAAACAGCACCGTCGGTAGCGCGAGGATGATGTCGATCCCAAAGATGGCTGGAGTTTCCATCCATCTTGGTGACACCGCGGTTCCGATGCCGGCGATGACACCGACCACCATGCAGATAAGCACGGCAAGGAATGCGGTAAGAAGAGTGGTGCGCGAACCGACGATGATGTTGCTGAGCACATCACGGCCCAAGACGTCGGTGCCGAGTAGGTGCGAAAGCGATGGCTTGGCTAACGAAACGTCCGGGTTGATCTCCAACGGGTCATAGGGTGTCCACACCAGCGACAACAGCGCCATGAAGGGGCTGAAGGCCACGAGACCCAGGCCGATATTTAGTGTTCGATTGCGGGTCATTGGCGCTGCCGTAATTTGGGATTAAGGGTGTTCAGCGCCACGTCGATGAGAAAACTCACGAGAAAAACCGACGCCGTGGTGACCGCAACGGTGCCCTGCACCTTGGTGTAGTCGCGGATGCTCACGTCCTGCAGCAGCATTTGTCCAATTCCGGGCAACGCGAACACGCTCTCCACAATGATGGCGCCAACGATGAGCGTCGAGATCTGCATGCCTAGCACTGAAACAACGGGCACGAGGGCGTTGCGAACACCATGGATGCGCAGCGCCTGACCGCGGGTCAGGCCCGTCGCTCGTGCCGTGCGAAAGTAGTCCTGTTGGATGACGTCGATCGTGGCGGATCGTGCGAATCGCATCAGCATCGCCCCCTGGGCGAGTGCCAGGGTGATTGCCGGCAAGGCCAGCGACTTCACGCAACTGGCCCAAGAACTCCATCCTTCGTCGGGGAATCCACCAGCCGGAAGTACCTGGAAACCCACGGAGAAGATAGTGATGAGGATGACGCCCACCCAGAACGTTGGCACGGCAATGCCGAGTTGGCTCACTGCCGATGTGGCGATGCCGTCCCAGCGACGGAAGCGAAGTGCTGCGTACATCCCCAATGGGATCGAAAACAGCAGTGCGAGTACGGATGCCATGGCGATGAGCGGCAGTGTGACCGTGGATTTGGTCAAGAGTTCGTCGGCGATGTCGGCCCCGGTGAGAATTGACACCCCGAGATTGCCGCTAGTCGCATCGCGCAGCCAGTCGTAATATTGGATGAAGAGTGATTGGTCGAGACCAAACTCATGGCGTAACTGAGCGAGCGCCTCGGGGGTTCCGTCGATCCCTAATTTCGCATGCGCGAGATCGCCGGGAAGCAGGCGCAGTAATAGGAAAACGAGTGCGCTGGAGGCAACGAGGGAGGCGACGAGCAGGGCGACCCTACGGAGGAAATACCAGATGAGATTCAGAAATTCAGCCCTTCAAACTGACGAATGGGTGGCCTCGCTCATGCAGCGAGGCCACCCATTCGTGATCAAATAACGAGCCGACTATCAGCCTTTAGTAATGCCGGCCACTGAGTAAGCGTCGCCCACCGAGTTTGGTGGGAAACCGGTAATGCCTTTCTTGGCCACCTGCAGGTTGGGAAGCAACCACAGCCAGTCGCTGGCCGAGTCGTCTGCAAGGAGACGGGCAGCCTTTTTCAGCGCGGCGGCTTGACCGGCTGGTGTCTTGGCCGTGCTGGCAGTCTTGATCAGGGCTTGGTACTTCGCGCTGTCGTAGTGGAAGTAGTAACCAGGGTTGGCGTAAATCGCCATGTCATTGCGCTCGATGTGGCAGACGAGCGTCATGTCGTAGTCTCCCTTGGTGAACACACGACTAACCCATTCGCCCCATGCCACCGGTTTGATGTTGACCTTGATGCCAACCTTGGCCAGTGATGCGACGATGAACTCCTGGGAGTTGAGCGCGTAGGCGGGCGGTGGCACATCGAGGTTTACGGTGAATCCGTTGGCATACCCAGCTTGCTTCAAGAGAGCCTTCGACTTCTTGATGTCGTACGGATACAACTTGGAGAGATCCTCGTACCACGGGTCGGTCGGCGGTACGAAACTTCCGATCTCGAGTCCGTAGCCAGCCCACGCGGTCTTGATCAAGGCCTTCTTGTCGATGGCCTGGCGAACAGCCTGACGCACCAGTTTATTGTCGAACGGTGCCCGGCTGTTGTTCATTGACATCGTGACTTCGCAACTGGTGGTGCCACTGGAGACGGCAAGATTCTTGCGAGCCTTGAACACCTTGAGCAGTTCGGGTGCCTGCACCGTTGCCATGATGTCGATTTCGCCAGAGAGCATTGCGTTGCTCAACGCGGTGGCGTCGAGAATGTAACGGAAGACGGCGGTCTTCATCGCCGGCTTGGTGCCGTAGTAGGAATCGTTTCGTACGAGCGTGATGCTGCTGCCACGGTTCCATGCTTTCAACTTGAACGGACCAGTGCCGTTGGCCTTGGTCGCCAAATCGGCGGTGCCAGTCTTCAGCACAACGCCACCACGCTGGGTGAGATTGAATGTGAAGTCGTTGTCGCGTTCCTTCAACGTGATGACGACGGTGTTGGCGCCTCGTGCGGTGACCGAAGCAATACTGGCGAACTGCTTCTTCTGGGTGGGCAGCACGGCGGTTGATGCCGGGTCGATGACGCGGTCAAAACTCCACTTCACGTCACGCGCAGTCATTGCCGATCCATCGTGAAACTTGGCCTTCTTCAATTTGAACGTGTAGGCGAGGCCGTTCTTGGAGACGGTGTAGGAATCGGCCAGCGACGGGACGATCTTGCCGCTATTTTCGACCTTCAACAGACCTTCATAGACATTGTTCAGCAACACCTGCGGGATGGCTGCACCAGCGACACCTGTGATGTCGAGGCTCACCGGCTCCAGCGTAAAACCGATGGTGATGGTGTCGTTGGTCTTAGCCGTGACCTTCTCGGCTGATGCACTGCCAGCGACGGGCATTGTTCCCAACGCGAGTCCCGCCAGCAACGCCATCATGATTGTTTTCTTGAATGAGTTTTGTTTCATATTTCCCCCTGGGGATTGCGTCGGTAACACACTTGCTGTGAGGATCTCAAACTACTTCGCTGGGGAGGTCTTTGTCTATTCGGCGCTGAAAACGTGGTTGTAGACTCTTGCCATCATGACGTGCCCCGTGAACTCTCTTTAGGCTGAGCTGTGACGAGACGCGGAACACGCAATGACATCACCGATGTCGCCGGAATTGCGGTCGGTCATTTTCAGCGAATCGAAAATGGTTGGTTGACGGGGACCACGGTCGTCCTGCCACCCAAGGGAACCGTCGCCGGTGTCGACGTGCGCGGCGGGGGCCCGGGCACGCGTGAAACAGATTGCCTTGAGCCGACGACGATGGTCACTGCTATCGACGCGATTTGCCTTTCTGGTGGCAGCGTCTATGGCCTTGATGCGGCGAGCGGGGTTGTGTCATGGTTGGCGGAGCAGCAGCGCGGCTTTCAGGTTGGACCAGAACCGCATCACATTGTTCCAATCGTGCCGGCGGCAGTCCTTTTTGATCTTGGCGCCGGCGGAAACTTCATGAATCGCCCGGATGCATCGTTCGGCTACGAAGCGGCACGAAGTGCGACGACGAACGTGCTCGCACAAGGCAGCGTCGGTGCAGGCGCAGGTGCGCGGGCGGGGGGGCTGAAAGGTGGCATTGGTTCGGCCAGTACGGTCTTGTCGAACGGCATCACGGTCGGTGTGCTGATTGCGGTCAACCCATCGGGAAGTCCGGTGTCGCCGGCCACGGGCGAATTGTGGGGTGCCCGCTATGGAATCGCCGACGAATTCGCGCACTTGTGTCGGCCGAATGCAATGGAACTTAAGGCGTGGCTGGACATGCCGCGTGTTCCGCCGCCGCTGAACACGACACTGGCGATTATTGCCACCGACGCCAAGATGCAGAAACACGAATGCACTCGCTTGGCATCCGTTGGGCACGACGGTATGGCTCGGGCGTTGAGTCCGATTCATCAGTACACCGATGGTGATCTCGTGTTTGCGTTGGCGACCGGAGAGAAGGATTTCCCAGAGGACGATTCCGAACAGCCGGAGGGTGCCCTGCAGCCTGCGAATGGCCGAGTGTTCAAACTGAATGAACTCTTTAACGCTGCTGCCGACTGCCTAGCTCGGGCCATCGTGCATGCGGCGTTGAATGCAACGTCAGCCGGCACAACGCAGAGTTATCGCGACAAGTTCCCCTCTGCTTTCAATTAACTGAATACGACTAACTGGATACGGATCTGGCGAGTCGTTTGCTCGACCACACACTGGTCGGTCGGTCACGGAGGCGTTCGCGTAGCAGTTGTTCGGCACGCGCATGGTTGCCCGATTTCTGCAGCGCGTCAATGAGCGTGCGTTGTACGACGTCGCGTTGGGCGTGACTTCCGCCAAGGATCACCACATGGTCTCGAATGGGATCGAGCAGGTTTGCACACTCGGCATAGTTGCCTTTGTCATGGGCCACGATCGCTCGGACAATTGGTAGTCCGACTCGCATGACCATGTCCTTGTTGGTCACAAGCGGGCCGGGTTGCGCGACATAATCCTGAAGCCTGGACACCATGGCTTCGGCATCGGGCATTCGCCCGGATGCTACGAAGGCCAATGCGGCGTGCATGTCGTTGAAGACATACCACGGTTCGAGGTCTCTGGTGGCCCAACCTTCGGCGAGCGGCTGCCAACGGTTGGCGACGTCGACGCCGTCAAGGTGTAGACGCCACAGCAGTGCAGATGCATCAAGCATTTCCATCGCCACGTCAGCCGAACCCTCGTTGCGAATGAACAAGTCGTACAGGGCGAGTGCGCCGGCGTAGTCCTCATGCTCTAACAAAAACAGCGCGTTGTGCCACGAGTTATGCACATTGAGGAAGTTGCCCTTCATCCAGTCGTCTTGCCGTTCGTTGAGATAGATGAGGCCGTCTTCAACTCTGCCCATCATCTCCAACACATGGATTACGGCATGGATACCCCACACGTCATCGTGATTGCTGTCGACGGCGCGACGTCCGACATCTTCGGCCTTGGCGTAGTTGCCCGATTCTTCGAGACCAAACGCCCACATTCCGGAAAGGTACCCGTAGTGCACATGAGTGTCGTCCCACTGGGGCAATACCGATGCGAATCGATCGTTGAGATGTTGCGACGAGCCGGTGAAAAAATCGAGTTGATGGCCAACGTACAAAGCGAGGGTGTCGGTGGGGTAGGCGGCGTTTATCCCGTCAAGAGTTTGTGCCGCTGATCGCATGTCGCCTGACACCCACGAACGCGCTGCCTCGATGTGCATCTGTTCGCGCTCGTTCGGCTTCGCGGCGTGTTGTTCGAGAGCGTTGAGTTGATCGATTGCAGCCAATCCATCGGGGCGTTCACTGGACAGCAGGCCCAGATACGCAGAGAACACGTACCCCATCGGGCCGGACGGGTCGACCATGGCGATGTTGCCAACCTTGGATCCGACATCGGGCTGAAAACGAAGCAGGGCCAATAAGGCATCGTCAAATGCCGAAATACCAGTCGTGGTACCAGTGAATTCGAGTCCGACACCGTCGCGCATGTGGATGTTCCGCCTTATTGGATCAGATCTTGAACGAGTGGCTCGATTACAGGTGGCGCGGGAGCGAACTTGATGGCGTCGCGCACGAGCGCCTCGGCGCGGGCGCCCCTCACATCGTCGTTGATGTGCAACGTGCACAGGCG
>Ga0209284_10005066_pt1 | contig 14114 bp, 10 predicted proteins | sample FRY03_FD_187211 | JGI IMG/M metagenome (GOLD analysis project Ga0209284, IMG submission 187211) | Freshwater microbial communities from Lake Fryxell liftoff mats and glacier meltwater in Antarctica - FRY-03 (SPAdes) (version 2) | ecosystem: Environmental > Aquatic > Freshwater > Ice > Glacier... | reverse complement strand
TTGTTCTTGAGTCTTTTGTTTCTGACTTTCTTAAGCCACGTGATTGGACCTATTTTGACGCTTTGGAGTTCTCGCCCTACGAGTTCACCTGGTACAACATGTGGTTGCAAAAGTCCGGGGTGATTGAGATTCACCCGCGGGAACCGTGGATCAAAGTTTTCCACAATCAGTCCCAACACATGGAATACCTGCTGAGAGGAATCACGCTTTCTGACATTGCTCGCGGGTATTTAGGCGTTGTCGTGAACTCGAATTACGCACGTGGCCTCGGTGTGGTCAACGCCGATGCTTCCCAGACCGAATCAATAGCCACCTACCTGTCCTACCCACAAATCATGTCCTCACTGGGTCACAAAGTTCGATCAACTTTGGGCCGGCGTTTCGGGAAAGACAAGTAGTACCCTGAAGCCATGAACCAAGTGATTGAGAACGTGCTTCGACTTCCACGCCTTCGCAACACGCTCAAGGCCGCTCGTGCATTTGACAGTACCGATCCAGTTCCAGTTTCCACTGTTCCGCAAAGCCAGTACGAGATGCGTTCGTGCATGGACTTTCACCCCAAGGTAGGTAAGTGGGTTTCAAAAAAGTCTATTGCAACTCAAGGCCCACAAGCCTGGAAGTTAGCAACGGAATCACCCAGTCGCTTTGTTGATCCCGCTGAGGTGGACCAGGCTGTGGCCGGGGTATCACGTGACGGCTTTTACGTCTTCTCACAGGTGGTTGATCAGTCAGTTGTTGCCGCGATTCGCGGCTACGCCGAAGTCACTCCTTGCGTTGCCCGTGGAGCAGGCACTCTTGCAGGTGTGTACCCGCGAACTGATCCTCAGGTGGGTCGTTACGACTTCGACGAAGAAGCCGCTCTCGGTTCACCAGAGGTACAAGAATTTGTGACCGATCCATTCATGGCTTTGATCGCGCAAAAGTACTTGGGCCAACCCGTTCTCATGGACGAAGTAGCGTTCTTGTGGACGACCACAAAAAAAGCGGAAGACGCAAACCTCAACGCTCAGCTCTTCCACCAAGATCGTGACCGGCTTTCGTTTCTCAAATTCTTTATTTACCTAACCGACGTCAAGCCAGACACCGGCCCTCATGTCTATATCCGCGGCTCCCACGCGAGCATTCCTTGGTCACTGCGCGGTGACGGTCGAAAGAGCGATGAAGCGGTGAGAGCTGCTGGTTTGTGGAGTGAAGTTCAGGAAATCACTGCACCAGCCGGAACCCTAATGGCGGTGGACACCATGGGGCTCCATAAAGGAAAGACCCCTATTTCCTCGGACCGTCTCGCTTTAGAGAATGAATACGCCACGTCGCTTTTCGGCATGGACTACGAAATCCCGTCATTTAGTCGCACGGATCTAACCCAAAAGCGCTTCGCGGAGATGCCTTGGGTATTGCAGAGGTACAAGGCAGCGGTGTCCAACTAAGCCAACAAAAGTTGTGGTTGCGATGGGGTAGCATGCCGCGGTGACGCGAGATACCCGACTTGTCGAGCGGGGAGCGAATATAACGGCAACTCTCGCCCTGGTTATAGGGATTGTAATTTTTGCGGCTAACAATCTCGGAAACCGATACTTTTGGTCGGACGAAGCATCCTCTTTCTTAACCTCGCTTGGGTACCCACCAGTGGGGCAGACCGCCGGGACATTGGCCCAGTCGTGGGCCGCCAACCAAAGTCATGTCGAGCCCGGACTATTCAATTGGCTTGAAAGATTTTGGGCACTAGGCCTGGGATCAGACATCACAACCCTTCGCCTCCTTCCCTTCGTGTTCTTCCTGGTTTATATCGCGTGCCTGTTGCTGTTTGCGCGATTAGTGGGCGCCCCATGGTTTGTGGCCTGTGCCGCCGCAAGTCTCATGTTGCTTGAAAACATTACGCCCTACTACGCACTTGAGTTTCGACCAACGATTTCGGGGCTCGCAGCATCCATTGCATTACCGCTCATTGCGATTTGGTTGACCCTGAGAAAAAACGTGCCCCGGGGAGTACTGCTGTTTATTCCAATTTTTATTTTCTTCGGATCGATGCAGTACAACTCAGTGCCCATTGTTCTGGGAGTTGTTGGACTCCTCTTAGTGGCAACACTTCGAACTGGCGCACTTGTTGGCAAGTGGGCATTAAGACTGACGGCACTGTTCAGCTTGCTGTGGTTGCCCGTGGTCTATGTCCTGCTCAAGGGGAATCCGTTTGACCTTGCTGGTGGAGATTCATTTGGCAATATTCCCGAGGCCTATATCCCGAATATGCCACTGGACGTCGCCCTTCGAACCATCTTTACAAACTTTTTTAGTTTCACAGCACTACCTCGGACTGCCTTTCTGATTCTGCTCCCAGTCCTATGGATTCTCAAGAAATACCCCAGGCCGACACGGGAATCTGATACCCGAGAGTGGGTTGTGAACGGTCTTTGGGTCGTGGTTTTCCTGGGCACTGCGAGTTCGTTCGCACTGGGAGTTCTTGGGTTCATTCCTTGGATTTTGGGTACCCGCTGGTCAATAACTGAGGTCGGGCTGATCGCCCTCAGCGTCATCGGGTTGGTCGGCCTCGCTGTCCAATCCAAATTCTTTGGCCGCCCTTCTATTCGTGTGTTGGCAGCCGTACTTTCAGTGCTTGTGTGCCTAACAGGTGCATTCCGATTGGCAAATTACGAAAGAACACCCGGTTACAACTGGACTTCGGCGTTGGAAGCGGTTCTTGAAGCGCCTCCAGGAAGTGCGTACATTGATTTTTGGACTCTCCCCGAACTCAGGTATTGGGTCGAGTACAGCGGAGACTACGACCAATTCCGCGAGGCTTGGATCAAGGACCCCGTCCAAATGGCGGGAATCAACGACAAGGCAGGGCCCGAAGAAATTACTGATTTCTTGAATTCGGATGCGAAAGTATTAGTACTCAGAAGTGCGAGCCTGCTGGACGAAATTAGTGTGCCTGAGGGAGTCTCAGTTCAACTCATCGAATCATGGGGAGACGATCCGCAGTATTCCGCTGACCCACCTGTACTGTTGTTTCGTGACTAGGGGGAGCGAAGTTGACTGACCATCTGCGTAAACGTCCGTTGCTACCCAGGACCGTGTTTCTGGGTTTACCGGCGTTCAATGAAGAATTGGCAATCGCTCCCTTATTTGCACGAATTCGTTCGGCCCGATCCGAACTTCTTGATCGTGGACTTGCAAAAGATCTCGTTGTCCTGTTCTATGACGACGGAAGCACTGACAACACGGTTCAAGAAGTGAAGAACTCCGCTGAAGAATTAGACTTATTTCTTCTAAGTCCAGAGGGCAACGGTGGCTTGGGAGTTGCTCTCAGGGGACTTTTCACTGAGTTCGTGGACCAAGCAAGTTCAGGTGATGTCCTAGTGATTATGGACGCAGATGACACCCACGATCCAAGTCAAATATCTCAATTGCTCGCCGAAATGGATGGTAAACCAGCCGATGTTGTGATTGCTTCTCGCTACCGAAAAGGCGCGAGAGTACATGGCGTTCCTGGATACCGACAATTCTTAAGTTTTGGTTTTGCGGGCCTCGTTAAAGTGGTGCTTCCAATACGGGGAGTCCTCGACTACTCATGTGGTTACAGGGCGTACTCCTATGACTCGATAGCTCCGCTCATGACTGAGCAGGGATTTCCGCTTCATGAGACAGGTTTCTCCTCAATGCCGGAAGTTCTTATTCGTTTGCGCGGCAAATCTCTGGTGTTTCGAGAAATTCCGTTGCAGCTTTCGTACGACAGAAGATTGACAGTGTCCAAAATGAGGGCCTGGGAGAATTCGAAACGTTTGCTCTCCAGGGTAATCACATGGAGATTTCGTTCCAATACCCTGAAGAGTTCAGAGGACAGCGGCTCTTTAGGTTCGAGAAAATGGTGGACGACTAGTCAACTTCACGACGGTGACAACTCCGACGGCTAGGAAACTCGACCGGAAAATTAAGCAATTTTTGTCGCTTGAGTCTTTATCCGTGACTAGTTTGTTCAGCTCGTAAATTTTACTCGCGTAAGTCAGCCTGAGTGGGTGGCGATCAACGGGTCAAGGGTTAAGTATCTGTCGGACTATCGAATTTGAAAGTAGTTTTGAATCGTTTCCGCCGAGTTAGTTCCTGCGTTGCCCTCACCGAAAGGTGATCCCACCGGTGAATTGAATTCACCGGTTAAGCGCTGGGTGAGCAGCTCACTAGCGAGCCGCACGATCGTGGTCTCATTTGTTCCAGCGATTACCCCCCAACCTGATTCGACTACTTCTGGCCGCTCAGTTTCATCACGCAAAATCACAACGGGAACCCCTAAGACCGTTGATTCCTCCTGTATCCCACCGGAATCGGTCAGAATGAGTTGGCTTCCTTTGAGCAGTTCGACAAAGTCGTTGTGCGCAAAGGGCTCCAGAATCCTGAGGTTGTCAAGGTTCGGTAATGATTCAAACGATCTTCGCACCAGCGGATTGGGATGCAGTGGGCAAATGAAATCAACTTCAGGGAATTTAAGGGCTAACTCAAGAAGCGCTCGCGCAATTCGATCAAGCCCTTCCCCCCAATTCTCGCGCCGGTGAACTGTGAGAACACAGTAGTTTGGCTGATTCACATACGCAGCAATCCCGGTTGAGTCGGTTCGATCGAGGTGGAATTTGATTGCATCGATTGATGTGTTACCGGTGACAAAAATAGTGTTAGGAGGGACCCCTTCACGCTCGAGATTTCGCTTTGCGTGCTCAGTTGGGGCGAGGTGAAGGGACGCCAGATGCGTTATCGCTCTTCGAAGGCCTTCTTCGGGGTGGGGCTGTAGTAATTCGGAAGTGCGCAACCCTGCTTCGAGGTGAATAACGGGAATCTTCTGCAGGAATCCAGCGAGTGCTCCAGCAAAGGCCGAGACAGTGTCTCCCTGGACAACGACGAGGTCACAATTCGTCAAGGGTGTTTCAAGAGCAAGACCGATTGTTGAGACGAGCGATTGCACAGAAGTTCGATCTGGCTCTGCAATCTCGAAATCCGTGGAAAAACCAGCTGAGCTCAAGGCCGTGGAGAGCAGGGATTCATGCTGCTGGGTCGAAATCGCGGTGACGTTTACATTCTCAACTGTTTTCAGTGCTTTGATCAAGGGCGCAACCTTTATGGCTTCTGGTCGAGTTCCGTAAATGATTCCAATTCGAGTGAAGGTCACCGCTGAAGGCTATACCAGCGTGACCATTCATGTGTAAAGCCAATCATTGGTTGCCAGGACCTCGTTGTGTCAGCCGCTATGCTTATGAGGCCATTTATTTAAGGGGTTACATGAATCAACAGCAGTCCACAGAGAGCATCGAAACTCTCGAACGAGCACTTGACTGCCTTGCAACTGGTGTATCACAGCCACTCACGGGTCCGGCAACGCTCAATTGGTCAGAGCGCTGTGTCGAGGTTCCTTGGGCAGCATCACTATTGACTGATGCTGGTCGACTGCTTGATGTCGGTTGGTCAATGTCACCACCCGAATGGTTGGGTGTGTTGCTAGCAGCGCGCTCTCGTGGAGTTGACCTGGTCGGAATCGACATAATTAATCCTGAGCGTGTCCGGAACCGTTACCCGGCCAATCTGGTCGATCAAGTCTTTGAGGTTCCCGTGCGCGTGGAGAGTGTGCTCGAGGCCCAACCTGATGGTGAACTATTCGACACGATTACCTGCATTTCAACTTTGGAGCACATTGGATTTGATTTTGCGTCTGAGCCTGGGGTGGAGGATTCCGCATTTGCACGTGCCACAACTGCAGGGTCGGCAGTGAGTGACCGCGACTCTGCAACTGACGGCTTGTTTCTTGACTCCGCTGCCAGATTCCTGCGTCCAGGTGGTTCGCTTTTAGTTTCAGTGCCAGCGGGAAAAGGTGGCCCGATTCTGCACCAAGATTCCCTCGGGTTCTTTACCCATCAATTTGAGTATGACCCAACTGCTTGGAAGGCGCTCATCTCGGATCAACGATTCAGCGTCAAAAGTGCTTCTTACTTCAGGCTCGATTCACAAGGTGGCTGGGAGGAAGTGGGGAGTTGTGAAGCCCTCGCGGATCAAACAAGTGCACTAAAACCTTTCGCAACAGGTTGCGCTATGGCTCAGTTGGTTCTCAAATAGCGCTTAAGTTTGGCTTCTTTGTAAGCGTGGGAAAGCTTTGCGACAAGTGGTTTTGTCGCCTTGATGCTGTCTCCGTTTAATGTGAAATCTGATTCGGAGATTTTCTGAATCTCCTGAAAATTAAATCCGCGCCTTTTCATGAGCAACCCAAAGGACACGGCGCTTGACCAATCCCCAGACTTTGGATCTGCTATCGACTCTCTTAGCCCGGCTTCATTGAAGACTTGAGTAGCAGCGCCCAGGACGTTGTAGGCGCTTGGGCCCATCACGACAACAGGTTTGTGAGCGAATGCCGCCTCGATGCCGCTGGTGGAACCGTATGTGATTACTAGATCCGCCCTGCGCATGAGAGCGTATGAGTCAACTTCTGAGTGTGGATCCAGGTGTAAATCCGGTTGAGCAAGGTCCACAGCCTTCATCCACTCTTCAACGTCATGCTCTGGTTTGTGACGCTTATGCGGGTGGGATCGCACAACGAAGTAAATATCCGGATCCTCAGCACAAATCTTGGCAATCAGGTTTAGTGCATTTTCCTGACCCCAAAAATAGTCATTCCAATCCAAATCAAGTTCACTTATTTCATCACCTGAGGAACTGAAATAAACCACAACTTTCTTGTTCTCAGGCAAGTCAACCATGGAGCCGATCTTTTGCGCCTCAACGAATAGGCGATTAAGGGGGTCGCGGTGCTCAGTGCGGTCAAGAAACCAGCTACTACCTAACTCGTCTCTTTCTGTTGGATCCCAACGGTCGTAGAGGGAGAGCATGCGTCGTTGGAGCGCATCCCAGTCATGCGTGTCGTCGATCGTGAGATCGAAGTTTGTTTGAAGTCCACCAAGGTCGTAGTTCAGCACCGGAATACCCGCCGCTTGGGCAGCCGTGGCGGCGGCCCGATCATGCAAGAAGCGCCCGTTGAAGACCGCGATCGAAGTAATAGCTCTTTCCTTGATCAGTTCGGCTGTCTGGTCGTATGCGAATGCAAATGACTTCGCAGCTATTTCGACCCACCTACGTGGCCATAAAAATTCATCCGTCATCGGTGTGTTTTTATCCGGATGCACCTGAAGGATTGATCTACCCATGTCAGCGCCCCGGTAGGTCATGGCCCTAATACTTGTTCGATTCATGACGGTTGGAATCTCGATCGGCTCAACTGGCTTCCACCTTCGAATGGGTGGTTTTACGAAGGCAGATTTGGGAACACCGACATGTGTGAGCGATTTTTCTATTTGTTGTTCTTTGGTGGGGCTGAGAAGCATGGTCCCGAGCAGTCGAGATGTCTCCCAAGAAACATCGGGCATAGGGGTTCTATCTGCCCAAAAAGCAATAGAAACTTGTGAATTAATTTTGTGAAGGGTGAGTGCTAGTTCAGCCAAGGCGCCTTGGGCTATATGCCAGTGGTTGAAGTTCGTCAAAAGCGGACGCTCGAGTTGCTCTGGTGTCATAACAGACTCGAGGTAGCCCCGTAATGAGTCATGTTCTGCTCGTAATTTCATTTCGGGTCAGAATACCCGTCTAGTTGTTTCTAAGAGTTGATTGGTACACGGCTGCTGTTTCAGTAGCGCACTTTTCCCAAGAAAATCTCGCGGCCTGCTCGATACCGGCTTTGGAGAGTGCTGTTCTCATAGTCTGATCGGCTGCAAGCATGATCATTTTCTCAGCGAGGTCCGTGCTGTCACCGGTTTCAAAGTAGAGCGCTGCGTCGCCACCAACTTCGGGTAGTGAGGTTGCGTTTGCCAGAATCGTTGCGGTGCCGCTAGCCATAGATTCCAGGGCAGGTAGCCCGAAACCTTCAAAGCGTGAGGGGAACACGGTGAAGAGTGCGTTGCAGTAGGCGGAACTCATTTCCGAGTCGGGTAATGATCGCTGGAGGACGGTACCGGCTATTCCCAGTGAGTACATTAGTTTTTTTTCCTTTGAAGTGAATTCACCACCGCCCACGAAAAGTAGGGTCACCTCAGTGAATTCCCGCGAGAATTGGGCGAAAGATTTGAGGAGAATGTCAGCATCCTTGTATTGATCACGGTTACCGACGAACAATACGTATTTTTTGGGTAGGTCAGACCACTTGGGAACGCCAGGAGTGAATACGGGGTCAACACCGTGATGCACAATCGAAATCGGCGCTGTGATTTCGGGGTAGAGTCTAACGAGATCACCCCGTGTAGCGGCAGAGACGCAAATAATGTGATCTGCTTCGTGAACGTATCGCCGTTTCATGGTGAGTAGATCAAGCCGTCGTCGGGTCTTGGGTAGAAGTTCAGGAATCATGTCGTGAATCGTGACAATTCGCTTCGCCCCTCGGCCACCGGCTAGTCCGTGGGGAAGATAAAAAGTGTTATGAACAAGGTCTGCACCTCGCGCGTTGGTGCGATGCGAGAAATACTTTCCTAGAGCCCGCATGGAGCTCTTCGCTTCGGTGGTGTGCAGGGCTTTCATGAGAGCAGGATTATCAATTAAATATTGATTTACAATAGGTGCCTTGATTGGCAAAAGGTCAACCCCTAATTTAGGGGTTGAAGTGAACTGCTTTGCGAGTTCATAGAACAGTCGAGAAATTCCTCCGTAATGCTGAATGGCAAAGATCTGTTCATCCATTGCCACGCGCATCTTCTCAGTCTAGAGGAAGTCAAAGTGACCTCTAGGATTGATGCCGGGCGGAAATATCAGGTTGGGATTCTTGATCTGTAATGTGACACATAAGGGCCTTAAGACCAAAACCGAGGCCGAAGCCTGAAAAAATAATTCCTGACATGGTTGCCAAGGTCGTGCTGTAAGCCGCGAACAACGCAAACACCCCGAATAGTGCCATTCCCAACATGATGCCATTTCTCCTATTACGCGAGTCTGCCATCACGGACAGCACTGGAATGATCATGAGAAGAAATACACCGGTGTACATAAATCCGAATCCTGCCCAGAGAACTTTTCCTGAAAAGGCAATTCCACCTGCAAGTGCGAGCGAGCCAATTAAAGATTGCCGGTGTTGGTTCCACTGAGGAGTTTTAACCCCGAAACCAATCACGGCACCTGCGGCCAGCAAGAGACTAAGCCCTACAAAGACCCCCAAGCTAACCAAAGTCGAGGGATCCCCTCCGGTGATTCGATCCTCGATGAAGGTGCGGCTGTAATAGGGGAAATCACCCAAAAACAAGTCAGGTCGCACGGTCCAACGGCTTGAGTCTAGGTATGACTCCCAAGCAAGGATCATGTACAGCGCGGTTGCGACAACAAACCCGGCGATTATTGTCCAACCGTGTCTAATCCTTAACGCAAACAGAAGCGTGATCCCGATCGCGAAAGGGTAGAACTTAATCGTGCCAACAAACCACAAGGCAGAGGCGAAGAGTGCCCAAGTAAGTAAGTTGGGAAATCGATTTACAACCCAGAGTCCGGCAACGGCGCAGAGAAACACTATGAGATCAGAGTTTGCCCGGTCGACCAGTAAAAGCCACGCTGGACTGATTGAGGCAACGGCGATGAGCCACTTTCCCAGTGGTGAACTTAGCTTCGCGAGATATAACAAAGCACCAATTCCAAGAACAATCAATGCGATGCTAGCGGCCAATAGGAAACTATTTCCAATTGTGCCAAGTGAAAGTGGCTCTAGCCAGGCGATTGTTGGACCATAGTGGGGATCCCACCGTTCACAAAAATCACACTCAAACCAATTGAGTACCCAGCTCATATCGCTGAACAGCATTTCCGCCCGAAGTACTTGGAATCCGCCGTAGAGGGCAAATGCCCAATCAAGTTTTTCGCTAGCGAATAGTGCAGCTGCCGCCAGTAGGAATCCACCGGTCCCAATGATTGGGACGAACTTGAGACACGAGGGACCCCAAATCTCGGCCCTGCCAAACATTAAGGAGATGATGAAAGTTGAGCAAATAGCAATGATTGCTGTTCTAGCACCAGAATCAGTTGTGACACCGTCGGGGCTATCGGCTAGCGCGGCCACCCAAGTTAACGTTAGGAACATCAATGCAATTGCGATGATGAAGATGAACGCAATAGATGAAACTTTCTCGGCACGTAGTGCGGCAATCAATTTTTGGCGTTTCGACACAAAATTCCCCTCTAATGATTTGTGCACACGTTGTAACACTACTAGGTCAGATTTCGGAATTAGTTAGTTCTTTGATCCCTAGACACTCTACGAAAGTGTCTAGGGATCCAAAAGCAAATCAGGTCCCAAAAGTCGATGCATTTGACGGCTGTCGTGCGCAAAGATCATTGGATTGAATCAGGTTCAATCAGTATGCTGGTTGTACTGCTCGAATTTCATCAGTACATCAATGCGTCGAAGGGACTGCGTTTATGCATGTGGTCGTGGTTCCACGCAATGGATATATAAATCGCTTGCAAGCAATGGCAAGTTCACAATTACTTGCTCGTTTCCTTGGTGCCAGTTTCTCCGTGTGCTGGCTCCCAGAGAACGCTGCTCCTGCTCCGTTTGGTGAAATTTTTGAATCCCGTAACGACTTGTCGTTTATGTCTGAGACAGATTTAATTAGCGATCTGGGGATCTCTCTTACAGATGTTCCACTTTATGTTAACGAGACTTCATTGCCCAATGGTGGTTCTCTGGCGACACTTGCTGGTCACGATAGAGGAGAACAGCCACTGATTGACGCCTTCATGCAGAGCATTGAGCGAGTTAAGCCCGAGGTAGCTGTGATCATTGCGGGTGGACGATTCTCCCTCGCGCCTGGCTCGCAACCGGTGAGTTGGGATAACTCTGCATTTCGTTCCGAACGATCACATTGGTACCACGAATTGGTGTTGAATGCCTCAATCGAAGCGGCAGTTTCCGGCTGTGACAAGAGTCCATTCATAGGCTTGCACCTTCGGTATTCGGATCGTTCGCATCAAACCCCTAACCGCCGTGAGATAAAGCGTGCCGTTCTGAAGGTTTCACACGAGAGTGGAATCAGGCGAATATTCGTTGCCAGTGATTCTCGCAAGGAACTGAGTTACTGGCACGAGGAACTCACTCGGTTGGGATTGCAGCCGTGGAGCTTTGAGCCCGGGGCTGAGTTGAACGGGGCGTATTCCAGTGATGTGCACGCATTAATCGACTGGAGAATCTTAGGCAATGCGCAAGCCTTGGTGTATTTCGCGCAGTCCTCATTTGGCTACGAAGCAGCGGTAGCTGCGGGTGCATTCGCGGAAAGTACTGGCTTGGAGCCCAATGCTTTTCTTTCAGTGAGTGTCACTGCTCGACATCATGTGAGAAATGTTCTTAGCGCGCCCCGCAGGAGAGGCTGGTTGGGTTAAGGCAGAAAGCCTTGGGTGATTCCGTCACCGCGCATCTGCAGGCTTGGTAACGGGATTGCGGTGCAAAGAGGGTAGTTGTCCCAACACTGGTCAGACTGGGTGGGTGATGTGACAACCAACCCTGATTTAAGAGGAATGTCAATGATTGGAACGTCGATTACCGGTGCGATTGAATACTTAATTCCAACGGGTCCCAGTGACCACTTTTGTTCTTGGTTGATCGAGTCGAACTGGAATCGGGTTGCGGTGTTGAAGCCAACTAGCAGGATCAGGATGACCCCAAGTGCTGGAAGCAGTGTCTTCTTTTTCATTACAACCAATGATCCAATGGGATTATTGGTTGGGCTCGTTTCGAAAAGAGCCTTTAATGCAAAGGCAATGGGGATAAAAGACAGAGAGAATACTGGACCCCAACCAAAGCGAAAAGTTGGCGGTGAGAAAAAGAACCAGGTAATGACAGCAGCAAGCACTGGTAGTTCTGCAACCAGGATTGTCCTCCACCGAAGCCTTGCCCTCATTAGTTTTGCCGCAAAGATTAGGACGAGCATGATAATTATGAGCGCCAATACGAAAAAGGTTTCCCACTGTGAGGGGAGACGCGAGAGATAGGGGCCTACCCACGCGAATCCTTCCACCGAACCCCAAATATCGCCCGGGTTTCGTGCATTTCCCAATGTTGCGGCCCTATTGTCCACCGGATCAACTGCCTGCCACGGCACGTTAAACGAAACCAGTGAAAGCGGATACTGCAGCCAACCGCTGAGCAGGTAGTCACGTGTGCTTTGAACGAAAAGGAGCACAATGCCTATGAACGCGGGGATAGTGAGCAATCTGAGACTTGCCTTTAATTGCTGGATTCGGGTCAGTCGGTATAACAAGACCACACTCGACACCAGTAGAAAGACCACCATGGTAGGACGCATCGAGAAAGCAATGACTGCAGTAACGAAAGACACCGAGGAATTCATCACAATACTCGTCTTCTTGGTCAGCGCATCCAGCAGGTACGCCACGGATATCACGGTGAGAACAAGGACTGCGGCGTCACTCGATGGGCTGGTTACCCAGTAGTCGGACAGTGAAACAAGTGGGATCAGCGTGAGGGGAACAGCAACGAGTAGGAAGTAGGTTCCCACCGATTTCTTGGCTAGTGCTCCGTGAGTTCTCACCAGTCGCAACACAAGGTCGAGGACTACCAATAAGATAAGACAGCCGTTTGCTAGGCGGTATCCGTTTGACCCCCAGGGACCATTGCCGAGAAAAGCTCCAACTGGATACAGGCTGGTGTTGTAGCCGAATGGAAAGTAAAGGTTGGCTAGGCCAGGAATGGTTGCGTAGCCGCCGGCGTACTTTATTGCGCCAAGGTGGTAAAGACCGGAGTCGTAATTTGTTACTGGGCCAAGTGCTGCAAATGCTAAGTACGCAAGTGCGAGCACTAGGGCTGCAATCAGGATCCAGTGGCTCTTACTGAATTTTGATTTGATCGTTTTGATTCTTGGTTGCTTTCTCAAGAGTAAAAAACTACCGATCGCTGCAATGGCTAGCAGTGCCACGAAGATGAGTAGTGCATTTGCACTTCGCAGTGGGAAGAAAATACCGATTGCCAGAATCGCAATCGTGCCAACAAGGGTTCCCAGCCACAGTGAACTGCGAAGGGTGATGCTTCCTCGTTGCTTGCTGTTGAGAACGTAGGCGAGTGGGTAGCCGAGTAGTGAAACAGCCGAGAGCATTATCAACCAACTGAGTACAACCAGGAAAAACCCGGTGATCATGAAAGAACGTGCTGCTTAAAGTGCGCGATCGTTGTGTCCAGACCCTCACTCAATGCAATGGTTGGTTCCCAACCCAGAGCTGCTTTCGCGCGAGTGATGTCTGGTTGGCGGCGAATTGGGTCATCAACTGGCAGTGGCAGGTAGTCAATCTTGGATTCGCTGTTGGTCTTTTCAATCACAATGTTGGCGAGTTCACTGATTGTGAATTCGCCGGGGTTACCAAGATTGATTGGACCAGTAATTTCATGCCCAGAGTTCATCATGGCGATCAATCCGTCGATCAAGTCACTGACGTAACAGAAGGATCGTGTTTGTTGGCCTTCTCCGTAAACGGTGAGGGGTTTTCCGGTCAGCGCACTCATAATGAAATTGGAAACCACTCGGCCGTCTTGCGGGTGCATGCGTGGGCCGTAAGTGTTGAAAAGTCGCACGACTTTGATGTCGAGATTGTGTTGACGGTGGTAGTCAAAGAACAGGGTTTCTGCCGCTCGTTTGCCCTCGTCGTAGCAGGCACGGGGACCGATTGGGTTTACGTTGCCCCAGTAGTCCTCCGTTTGCGGGTGAACCAAGGGATCGCCGTAGACCTCTGAAGTTGAGGTGAGAAGGATTCGGGCGCCAGTTCTTTTGGCAAGACCGAGCATATTAATTGAACCGTGGACCGCGGTCTTGGTGGTTTGGACCGGGTCGCGCTGGTAGTGGACCGGGCTGGCTGGGCAAGCCAGGTGGAAAATTTGATCGACTTCCACGTAGAGCGGGAAGGTCACGTCGTGGCGAATCACTTCAAAGCGCGGGTGCTCGAGCAGGTGCGCAATATTGTCCTTGGTTGAGGAGTAGTAGTTGTCGACACACAATACGTCGTAGTCGTCGCTTAGCAGTCGTTCGCACAGGTGGGAACCAATGAAACCGGCTCCACCGGTGACCAGAACTCGACCTTTGGCAATACTCATGCGTTGTCCTTTGTTTTGCGGGTAGCGC
>Ga0209284_10005062_pt1 | contig 14118 bp, 10 predicted proteins | sample FRY03_FD_187211 | JGI IMG/M metagenome (GOLD analysis project Ga0209284, IMG submission 187211) | Freshwater microbial communities from Lake Fryxell liftoff mats and glacier meltwater in Antarctica - FRY-03 (SPAdes) (version 2) | ecosystem: Environmental > Aquatic > Freshwater > Ice > Glacier... | reverse complement strand
TAAAACCCATCAAAAACAAAAAGATCTCCGAAATGGAGATCTAAAAAGACACCAATAATGATAATTTTCGAAAAATATTGATTGATATTGGTAATGAGATGGATATTATAGGTTATTCATTGTTTCCATAAACTTGATATGACTGGTTGATGATCTAAGACTTCATCATCTCCCAAGGAGGAGAAGCAAGAAGAGAAAAGGGCTTAAATATAAGTAATTAAAGAAAATGATATTTAAATTTGACAAAATAGTACAATAGGAGTATAATGAGTTATATTTATTTTATAATATTTTTATTATGTGAAATACTCCCGGTCCTTTTGAGTCTGCTGGTAGATCTGTAGATGCTCGTATAACAACATGAACACAAAATGTCAAAAAAGCTATCAAAGAAACTTGAGAGACATATGAAAAAGGTAGGCAAAATGTAAAAGATGGCATAGTGAAAGTGTCAAATACTGCTCAAGATGTAGTAAATAAAGCAGAAAATACATTCGATAAAACGGTAAGCTTTTTGAGTAGGGTGTATAGTAATGTATCTAGCGAAACTAAGAAAAATATTAATCAATGAGTCGAAAATGCAAAAAATGGTTTCAAAAAAGTCTCGAAAGAGGTATCAAGTAAAATCATTAAAATTAATAATTCGATTGTGCAATTAGAAAATGATATTGCAAGTGGCGCAGCCCAAAAGATTACCTACATGAAGGAAGCATGAAAAATTATTGTACGGTATGTAGGTTTTAAGGTTACTATGGGTATTGCAACTTTTAAATCTGAAACAATAGCTGTTTGAAATTTTCTTAAGATTGCCTGAGTTAAAACGGTAAAAATCACAAAAGATACCGGTGAGATTGTAATTAGTAATGGCGTAAAGATGATTAAAGTTTCGGTTGGAGCGGCTATTATGATGTGAATAGTTACATATAATTGAGGTAAATTTGTCGTCAATCAAACATATAATTGAGGTAAATTTATCGTAGACAAGACTGCGACATGATTCAATTATTTATGAGATAAGACTGTTTCATGAATTACATCTGTAAAAAAAGGTACAGCATGATGATTGCGCACCTTAGCAAATAATATAGAAAACTAATATTTTATTATTATAATCAAACCACTATTATGACAAATGATGAAATAGAAATTAATCTCGATCAAGCGGTCGGTCTCATGGAGGAGGCTAAAACTTGACTTATTTTGGAATTAGAAAAGATATGATCAGTTATTAATAAACAAGCAACTAGAGATATTGAAGAATTTATTGAAGAGAAAGAGGTGATCGCTGTTGAGTCTTCTTTAAGTACTGTCCGAGAAAAAAATTAACTCACAAAAAATAATCACTGAAGGGGTGGTGGCTCGTGTCAACGAGCCATTTCTCTTTTAGGTGAAGCAAATACATCGAGAAAGTGCCTATTATGAAATAATAATGCAGTAATTCAACAGGCGATATGATGTAGGGAATGCTTAGATTGAGTCTTACTCTTAATGATATGAACAAGTAGATAATAGATCATAGCTACCCATACTTGGCTTTCCACTGCATTTCTTGATGTTCAGAAAAATGATTTAATTTTAAGATTCTGCTTAATTCGTTTAAAGAACTTTTCGATTTCTCGTCTTTTATGATAAAGGTCTGCTATCTTTATAGCAGAAAGTTCGGTGTTATTTGTTAGAAATTCATATATTTTCCCGCTGTCTTTATCGAGATAGTGGATTAATCTCATCGGTTTAGAATATTTTTGTCTACTAGTAGGATATTCAAGTTCAATACGATAATCTTTGAGTACTTGAGGATGATCTATCATGATCTCAGATTCTTTATATCGAGCAATATTAGATTTTAGTCTTGTTACAAAAGTAATTTCTCTTTGATCAATTCAGGCAAATTGTTCAAAATCAAAATATCACCTATCAATAACAATAATATCTCACTTTCCTAGGTCTTTAGTCATTTCTGTGAGTGTTTTACTATCGTTTTTTCTTCATTCGCTAATTACTATTAGATCAGGAATCGCTGTTTCAATATCAATTCTTGTATGTATCTTAATTGCTCATTTTTTCTTTCTATAATACGCTCGATCAAAGATTGATAATGTAAGTGGTACGAGTGTTGAATCAATCGCATAGATATTGGATCATCAATGTGTTTGAGATTGTTTTAATAAGTGGTAATACGCCTGCTCAAAGATTAGTGATGGAGTCTTATTGATCCAATCTGAAAAAGTAGAACGAGCAAATCACTTCATTCACATATGATAGAGTTTGTTTTGATGTGCATGTAAAACTCTTTCAAGATCTCTGATCGATTTTGATTGAGTAATTTGTCCAATCATCAATCACATAAAGGTTTTTCGTACACTAAATACCTTTGCTCGCTTATTAGATTGATGCTGTCCGAGAATTGAATGAAACGAGTAAACATTGAGATATTGCAACAATGTATTGAATAATGTGTGATGATTCATACCAACAAGTTGTTATAGGATAAATTGTGGTAAATTTACTATAACAAAATGCTGTCCGAATTACATTGGATACAAAGAAACCCCAGTGCTAGCATTGGGGTTTTCTCTATTGACTGAAATTATCTCGGACACTACTGAATCATATCATACAAGTATATTATAATAATAAATATAACATATGTCAAATATTAATAACAAAAAACCTCCATCGTCATTATACACGACGATGGAGGTCAGGTTATTACATAATTAGTTAAACAGACGAGGTCTTTTATCCCAAAATTCAATCAGTTTATTGATCTTATGTATGCTAATGAAAGAATATTTACCATAGTATATGCATTATATAATTTTTACTTTGGATGATGAGCAGGCGATACTGCTACAGGTTGGTTGGTGACTAATCCATTGGTATGACACCCTATGTTAAAATGGTTAGCTGTATGATTTCATTCTTGATTTATTCAAAAGTTTTTGCCAGATGATATCAAAAATTTATATTGATTATTATCGGATGACGAGAAAGATGCTATAGAAGAACTATGAAATGAAGCACAAAATATTATTGGTCAACAAGAGAAGCAAGTACAAAATGTTAAAGCACTACTACAATGAGAAGATTTACAAAGATTTGATAATATGATGTCGAGTGAGGAGTCTACATCTATATATAATTCACTGACTCAAAAAATATTAGACTCTAACGACCCAGAATTTATTAAAGAGCAGACTAGGTATATACAACAATGCATTGATGTCAGAAATCTGATTGTCTCTTCAATATCTAATAAGTCATCTGGTATGACTCCATATAGACAATATGAAATACTGACATTGTTTGATGGGATGCTTACTAAAGATCCTAATAGTAGAAATGTTAGCTTACTAGAGGGTATTATGAAATCATGATGAGATTCTAGAATGATAGAGAAGATCTTAGATAATGTGTCTACAGGAAATGATGACTCATCAGGGTTTAAGTCTCAGTATGATGAACAGTCTAATGAAGACCAAAGTGCCAATAGTCAACCAGGGTTTAAGTCTCAGTACGAAGATGAATATATTAATCCACAAACTAACGAAAGCAATAAATGAAATACAAATCGCGATACCCCAGCATGAAAGCAAGAAAAATCTACTAAAGAAAAAGTTATGGAAGAATGACCATATTCCAAGATTGATGTTTGAACTACAATCCAAGATCTCGATACTAAAAAACTTATGGTAGTAGCTAAAGATAAAAATTGAGTTAAATATCTTAAAATTAAAGAATAGTTTAGCTTTAGATCCTAACTAACTCTAGTTAGGTTATTTTATTTTGATTTGCAATTGACATATAATTTATATATAATATAGTATTATTATTTTATTCATAAGTTATAGCTATGTTTGGTGCGATCTGATCAATACTTGGAAAGTGAAAAGAAAAGATCTGAGAGGCGCTGCCTAAGGTATGATCTGCCCTGACCAATACCTTGGGTAACATCAATGATATTCGTAAGGATCGATGGAGAAAAACCATCGGAGAAAGAGCAAAAACATCATATGGTAAGGAACGAGAACAGACTAAGTCAGACTTTACATATTTCAATATGAGCTCTCTAAAGGAGATACTTAAGACTGTATGGACTAAGCCCAAATCATTACTTTGGGATCCAATCAAATGACTAACAGTTGCAACTGCAATGACATTATGATGAGCAGCATTGTCATCAATACCTAACACTGCAGTAGCGGCAGGGCAGTGAATCATTGCAACAGGAAAGTGAGCTTTGGGTATAGGAGTTAGAGTGTGAGAGGGCTTTGCGACTGCTGGTACAGCAATGGTAGGGGAGTGATTTAGTAAAATTGCAGATAAACTTGATATGACTGGTTGATGATCTAAGACTTCATCATCTCCCAAAGCAGATAAATCAGAAGAGAAAAAAGAAGAGAAAAAAGAAGAGAAAAAAGAAGAAAAGAAATAGATGAAGTATTTTTATATTATATATCAATAAACACATGGCAATAATAGAACCTTCAAAATCACGATCAGAAAAACATCCAAAATCTACTTCAGACAAAAAAAAGGTAGATTTAGATAAGACAAAAGTAGATACTAACAGCTCCTCGTCAAAATGAATCTGGTCACAACATCCCAAAAAATTAATGCTAGTTATATCGGCATTACTAAGTCTAGGCTACGCCCAGTATCAAGAATCTCAGAAATTCTATGACTCACCGTTGAAGCTAGACTGAAATAGTGTCAAATCAGTATGATTAGAAAAGCATTGATGAGTATCTATTGGTGAGATTATTAGTCATAATGCTCATCTATTCAAAGATAGTGAAGAAATATCTCGCTTATTATATAATATTTCTCAGTGAGAAAGTGCGATTCAGTCTGATATAGGTCTACATATGGTAGATGATATTATATATTATGGGCTTGGAGTAGAGAGAGGTTTTGGTGTTTGAAAGCCGTTATGAAAGATAGCAGGTAATGATGGTAGTTATGGTACTTTTCAGACTCAAAGGGATTCATTCAATGATTTAATCAATGGTCTCAATGAGTTCTATAGTAGCTCAGATCCTCAGCGGATGGAAAAACAATATCAAAATCTGGCTTCGATTGAGTTACAGGATTTTGGTAGTTCAGATAAGCAGTGGAAGAAGCTATATCAGTTAGCCTGATATGCTAATGAGTCTGAATTTATCAATGATATTAAGACTAATAAAGTTTATCAATGAGTATGAAACGGGTCGCTATGATTTGCATTTGGAATTAGTCAGATTTATCTAATAAGTAATTATATCAAAGATACTGGTGCCGATAGGCTGAAAGATGTTGACCTCTATGGTCAATACATTGAAACAAGAAAAGACTTAGAAAAAACCAATGCTTCATATAAGCAGCTCAGTGAATTACAATATAAGAATATATCGACCTCAAGGAAGATAAATTTATTGGATGAGATAAGTCTTGATGTGAAGGAATATGATCTTATCAATAAGTCAAGATCTCGCTCTAAAAGTACAAAACTCACAAGACAACACAATACTATTATTTCTAAATTACGTACGCTAGATTTTACATGAAATAGATCAATTTCATCAATAAAAAAACGAATATCTCAACACAAGCTATTATTGACTAAAGAAGTGAATGATAGTAAGCATGATATTGATACGATAGAAGGATGAGATCACCCTATGATATGAATCAAATATGATACCTACATTAGGGTCTTTAAATTCTTCTCATCAAAAGACTGGAATGCCGCTCAAGTAGCTCCATATCGGTCTGGTTCTGTTTTTGCTGTAGATACTAGTTGAAGTGTGCAACAGTTAATGTCTATCAAAAACATATCCAATACGGATGAAGTAGTAATTGTTGATGGTAAAATTGGCCCATGAACAACTGCCATTCTCGAGTCAATGAATGAAAATCAGGAGAGCATATTGAGCTCAAAAGACAAAATATTATGAGATTTTCTACAGAAGACACTCTCATACCCTACTTTGCCGGCAAACGAACAGGAAAATATAGTCAAAAATATGATGACACTCTCATATGAAAACAAAATTATATCACTAGCGTGTCTCAAAAAGTTTATTCTTGATCAGGATAGCCCATCTCCACAGGCTATTGATAAGATTGGTCAATTATTAAATCAATCTGACGATGGTGTAGCTTCGTTTACAAAAGAGTTATTAACTTCTATGTCTCGTTCATCTATTATGCAGTTAGTTGGTATTGATTCAAAGCAATATGATGTATTTGTGACTTCGTATTTATTGCCGCATTTGATAGCTACTACTCATCTCAAAGCAATACAGTGATGGCTCGTACCACAAGCCCATAATTATCCATGATTCCCTGAAAAACTACTTAAAAACAATACTAACACCTTATTGAGACTTAATAAAGCGTATGCATGATCGTTTGAGGATCTTGTATCAGCGATTAGAAAAGATACAATGTACTGAAATTAACACATGATAGATAAGATACCATCATCGATTACTGCTATTTCAAAACCACTTAAGTATGCTGGACTTGTGTTATTTTTATTATTATGAAATAATGCAGTACAGACACATAAGATATCTAAATATAGGTCTGATATAGAAAGTGGTAGAACAAAATACTATCCTCACGGATGATTTATTGATCGATGACACGCAAATCCTACGGGCGTACTAAAGCTATGGAATCAGGTATGTGCTGAATCTTGAGAACATAGATGAGATTATTATAGAGTTTCATATAGTCAATCTCTACGTAAGTACGGTATTAACAAGGTGACTGAGGAAGTTTATTGGGTTAAGAGTGGGTGTTCTTTGGAGCAGAAAAAATCAATAGCCTGGCTTATTTATAAGCAGGTATCTGATAAGTTTGAACAGGAAAGTGAGTGAGTTATCGATTATATATCAGGGACAGCGTATTCAATGGAAGATCTACCTTCTAACACAATATGATTTATGAGGGCGGTAGAGTGATTTTCAAAAGATGAGATAGAGGAGATACTGTGATGAGAATCTGATAGTGCCAAAAATCTTGAACATTATATTAAAACAGATCAACTAAAAAATAAAACACGACAACCTCTCATATACGATCGCACGAGTCAGAATATCAATAATCAAGATTTTCCATCTATTATTGATTCAAAAATAGATCAGTATGAAAAAGGACAATATAATTTATTCAGTGAAGGTTATTTAGTGAAGGAGTAGTATTTGATATTAATTATTCTATGGCAATCATTCCAGCACCTAAGAATCACGATTATAAGAGAAGTCGCAATATTGAGACAGAGAGTTATGTATCGAATGGTCGTGGTTGAAGATACATTAAGGGTGCAATAGTTGCTATTGGATTGTGTTTTGCTATTTGTAAATACTCTAATCGTATCCATAAACAACAATCGAATAGTATTGAGTCAGAGATAAACTCAAATATGAGCAATAATAGTAAGTTACAAGAAGAAAAGTTTGATAGTCAAAAATTTACTATCAAAATCAACCAAGTTAAAGAAAACGTCAGAGAACGACTACGTCATCAATATCCCGGAGCTCGTATCGATGTCGTATCTAACACAGCCACAAGAACACTAGAACAACAACAGTGATTGGTTACTCAATGAAAAAGTAAATGACTTATTAGTCTGCATAATGTATGAGCGGCGGCCGATATTATGATAGTCATCAATTGAAATATTTCACAAGATACAAGAGCATATCAGGTACTGTGATATTATGCAATCCAACAGTGACTATTTCGATGATGGGATGCAGATATGGTTCATGTTGGAGAAACTGAGTACGTATATGAGTTGTTGAGTAAATATCCATCATTGGTAGATAGTAAGATAATCAAAGATTTCTATGAATATTGCTGTAGTCTGACTGAGGTGAGTGAAAGATATAGACCAACGATAGAGATCTATGAGAAAATAGTATGATTACGTAGATATCACGGAACATATACCAAGAATCCACCAGAACGTGAGCGGAAAGTTATTCCAATATTTAATCCATCAACAAACCAAGAAGAACCTAATCCATTTGCAGGCCACTAGGGCGAGTGGATTTTTTTGATCAAAAAAAAGAACCCTACATGGATACCATGCAGGGCTAACCATGCATAGTAGTATCCATGCAAGGTTAATGTGAGGAAAAAATCCTCGATAGGATCTTATTAAGTCTTCGGCATCGACTCATCAAGATCTGTTTGTACCCTTGTATAATTAAGGGTATGATCGACAGCCTTATTAATATGGCCATCAATCGCTTTACGAGCAGCTTCTTGACGACCCTTATCAGTTATTTTCTTAATGAGTTTATATGCTTCAGTAGCATACTTTTTCATATAAGATATGGGATCCGCTAGTAGGATCTGCTTTTCAGCGTTCCCTATTTTCTGACGAGCCTCAGATTCCCGCAGCTTCGCTTCACTCAGCTTTTGAGTGAGATTAAGTGCATTGATCTCGATCTGAGCAATGAGTTGCTCTTCACGAGATTCTTTGAACCTCTCATATGCTCCAGGAGGAAGCATACTTTTAGTCACAAAAGCTAGCACTCCCACAAGAATGCATAACCAGTGAAATAGACTGATTTCGTGTCTAATTGTTAGATTAGTTTCAGCCATTTCTTCCAAAGTTTTGCTTTTGGTCACATAATCATCAGACTTAGCATTATTTGCTAATTTCTTTAATTCTGTAGCCTCGGCTTCCTCTTTGGCATTAGCAATTTTGTGGGCTTCTTCGGTATTTTTCCAGCGTTGTTCCTGAGATTTTTTCACATCCTCAAGACCATTGCTGACTGTGCCTCTACCATCTTTACGACCATTGCCTCCCTGAGTCATCTCCCTTTTCCAATCCTCTTCAGACTCGCTTAGTTTAGCTTCTGATTCACGAGCTTGAGCATTGCGGCTATCCCTACGAGCTCTACCGTCTTTGATATCTGCTTCACGTTTAGCGAGCTCAATCTTTTGGGTGTAAGCATCAATTCCATCTTGATACATTACTACGACAGCTCTAGGTGCATTAATAGCTCCAAGTGCATATGCTATACCTCCTCTCATGATAAACGAGATGAGGAAAAATGCAATTGCTGATCCTTTTACTTTGCCCGTAAAGAGCTTATACAAGCCTCCTAGCGGAGTAGTACGGACCAGAGCCATCTCGATCAAAAATATAATCAAGGCGGTTCCAAAACCTATAGCTGCTGCGGTTCCCATACTATTATTGAGAGATGCAGCCATGGTAAATAGATACCATGATAATAATGGATCCATCAGGGTCATAAACCCGATGGTTACATACCGAGCTTTCGCCTTATATGTAACTACATCGTCGTAGTCTTCACCGGTAATACCGACGAAAAAGCGAGACACGCTAAATTGTTTTTTGGCAGAAACAGCTGCCGCTGTGTTTGAATTGTTTGCAGGAGCTGCTTGAGCTGCGACTGCGGGTGTTTGATTTTCATCCATAACTTTGGTGTCGACTTGCGACTTTAAATTTTTTTGTTTTTATGTTGATCTACGTGGACTCACGTAGAATTTTTGTTTTGTTGAAAGTTCTATAATATGCATTATTGCCGAATTTTGCATGTTAAAGAACCTGTATGATTGAGAAGCAATATGCTCGCTAATCATATCATACAAGTATATTATATTGATAAATACAATATATGTCAAATATCAATAACAAAAAACCTCCATCGTCATTATACACGACGATGGAGGTCAGGTTATTACATAATTAGTTAAACAGACGAGGTCTTTTATCCCAAAGTTGAGTAAGCTTCTTTTTTGGATTTTTTCTCCAAGTTACCTCTTCTTCTTTCTGTGTTCATTCTTCTTCTTTCTGTGTTCATTCTTCTTCTTTCTGTGTTCATTCTTCTTCTTTCTGTGTTCATTCTTCTTCTTTCTGTGTTCATTCTACTTCATTCTGTGTTCATTCTGTGTTCATTCTACTTCATTCTACTTCATTCTGTGTTCATTCTACTTCATTCTGTGTTCATTCTACTTCATTCTGTGTTCATTCTACTTCATTCTGTGTTCATTCTACTACAGGAGGCGTATTAGTAGAGTCATCGTTAGATATTGAAATGCTATTCTGTGTACTGAGTAAAGCAGCAGCTGATCTATTTTGTTCATCTAGTGATAGTTCAATCTCTTTGATCATTTTCTCTCTAAATGTTGGAGAGTTAGCAAATAAATCTAACATAATAAGCCGTAGTTGATTTTCATTATAGTTGTGATGCTTGAGAACCCAGTCAGAGTATGGTGAAGAATATGTCTCATATGAGTCATATAGTGAATCTTTAAATAATTGCTTAATGATAGGTATTGAGTTGGCTGTAGCTTTAAGATCAGATGTATAGACAAAGGTTCCCATTTCTTGATCAATGTTTACTTGATTAGTATGGATGGTCTCTTGGATCCAGTCTTCATTAATAATACCAGTAATAGTGTTAGTATCAAATCATGGATATTGAGACATAGTAAACTCAAACTCTTCACGACTATCCTTGATTAGATCTGGGATTCATTTACTATTATTGTTCTTATTTGTGAGTGTATTTTTTGTCTGTCTTAACTTAAATACAGCAAGTGATATTGCTAGCAGAGAAACAATACTCATCCATAGTCATATTCCTATTTGACGACTCAATGAGAGGTCGCTAAGCGTATCTACCATATCAGTTAGTCATTGTGCTGATAGATCAAAATATGTTACACTACCATCCAAGCTTTTGATAAATTTATCGGCAGCAGCAGTGATCGATGCAATTTGCTGATCGGTAATCTTTTGATCAATTGGTTGGATTGATATGGGCTGACCTCCGATCTTTTGATATTCACCATTGAGTTTATTGGTTTCTTGTGCATATCGTTGTAGGTCTTGTTTGAGTTTAGCAACTACAGTTTGGGCAGATTTTTTAAACTGAGTTTTAACATCGTCTACTTGATTAGCAGTATTGACATCAGCAAGACCAGATTCTAGTCATTTCATATAATTAGGTATTTGATCCCAAGATATCTGTTTACCATCTCTGACAATATTCATAAGTTTCTTTGTTTCATTCATTCTATTTCCAAACGCTTGATTGATCGACTCTAAGTTAGTAATTCTGCCCTTGGTTAACTCCGTATCAAACCCATCCACCTTTTTAGGAGCAAGAACCTCACTCAGCACTTGTTCGTATCAATCAGATCATAGTTTATAAGTCAGTATAAATTTATTAGCAGTAAGTGGTCATGCACCTCATTCATTTGCCTCATCAGTGATTGTTTTGATAGCTCATTCCTGATTATCGTTCATTGCTCATGCAACAAAGGCGTCAAAGGTTCATGTATTTGATGCAAGATTATTATAGGCTATGCCAGTAACGTTTGCATTCTTCTCCTTGATTACTGTACTAGCGCCAGCCGCCGCAACTCAAATAAGATCTAATCATAGGAGTAGGCAGTAGGTAGCCATACAAGCATGCATTGTCTTAGTTAGATTATTCCAAAATATTTCTTTAGCTGAAATAGTTCATGACATTTGGAATTCTTGTGTTTCTGCCATTCTTGTATTATATAGTTTTATGTATTTATGCGCAATATGTCATAATCATACAGACGTAAGAAAAAGAGGGATGTTTTGTGGATCCAATAGACCATCACCACCAGTAAGGAACTCTGTCATCTTATGACCCAGGAGTCCAGGGTGGGATGGTAGGATATTAAGTAGTGATCTCATAGTATGATAGACCATCGATGAGGTTGCAGCCGTTATTCATAGGTCAAACAAGAACTTACGTATGATACTTGGGTCGATAGGTGTTTGGTTGTTGAGTTGTTTGATACCAAACTGTTGTGGCACAAACTGTGGGTCAATCTTCAGTACTTCTCTAAAGAGTGTTTCATATATTTGATCAGGAGTATGTTGTTGTCTATCTCATCCTAGCTTCTCAATAGTATTGGTGAGGGCCTGACTGAGTACTTGTTTTTTATGATTATCGAGCTCAATTTCGCTTGATCCAACGGCATATTCTTTAACCTCATTTTCGAGTAAAGGTACTTTTGCTTTGAGGTCTTCTAATTCACGAGTGAGGGCATTGTATTCTTCATCGTACGCCCTCGCTTGGTTTGATGCGGTGCGCTGATTGGTTACAATTTGAGTTAATAGTAAAAACTGCTGATTCATATTAATCAATAAATCTACTAGTTCACCAACGGTGATTATTTCTCATTGATCTGACAATGGATTGTTTATTTTTTGGTTAAAATATGGCATTAATTCTTCTGAAGCAGCGATTTGCTTAGTTTGTTCATTTTTGATAATATATTTATTCAGCGTATTGGTGATTATATCTCATTGAGCATCTGTCGCAACCTCAATCATAGTTTCCGATGCAACAGCGAGAATTATAGTTCATAGCTTTTGTTGAGCCTGTTTAAAGCTAAGACTACTAGTTAGAAGCGCTTTAGTGGAATCGCTAAGTTGATTTTCGAGAGTGCTTGTATCTTTTGTAGCATGATCCTGTGAGTTATTGCTGCTCAATAGATGGACTAATTTGTTCTCCAGAGTATTTATTTGATTGAGGAGTATTTTGTATTCTCTAAATTTAGTCTGTGCCTGAGCTTGGTCTTCATCACTCGCTTCTGGAAAGATTGAAGATACGATTGTTTCTTTGTTTTGTTCTCGATCTTTACTGAGAGCAATAAGTTCTTCAATTTTAGCTTTGTTATTGGTGTATTCTATAGTTTGAGCTTCTTGATCTTGGGTTATTTGATTGACGGCTTGTTGATTGGCAAATAATTTTTGTTCATATCGAGCTCATATCATGATACGAATCTGTTCAAAATATTCTTTTAGGAGTTTTTTTTGAATTTCAATATCTTCTTTTGTAGCAATTACTGTTTTTGCATTTTCTAATAGTTTAGTGACATTGACTTTTTGAATTTTTTCTCACTCGATTGGCGTGAGATCCTTGACTAGTTTAATATTTTCTTGTAGTTTAGTTTCAATTTTTAAAAGTTCACGTAATTTAGTTCACAGATTAGGATTGATATTATTTTGGGCAATTTTGTGATTGGTATATAATTCCATAAGCTGCTCTGTAATTATGGCAGCTCAGTCTATTTCGCTTGGACTATGATCGTATCACATGATCAAGCTGACGATATCATGGATTGACTTGGACTCTCATTGGATTTGTGGGATCTTATTCTGAGAGGAAATCATATGAGTTTGATACATTGATTCAAGATCATGATTAGCGTCATTGAGATCTGGATAACTAATCATTTCGAACAGCATTTCGATAGCTCATGCCTCCTGTGGTAGAGAATTGCTGAGATATAATTTGATTTGACTCATTTGACGGCTTATATCATCTTTGATGCTATCTTGTTTCATTTTGAGAATAGCTTTGTCTTGTTTATCATGTTGACGACGTATTAGTCATAATGCCAAGCTACCAGCAGCAAGAGCTATAAGTAGTTGCCATACATTATTTTTTGCTTCTCATTGCTCTCTTGTAAATTCAATAATAAGAAGATCTTTGATCTGGAGGAGACTATCATTATCGATATAATAAGAACCATCTTCTTTGGAATACAGATATGCAGGAATATTGTATTTTTTGCATAGTGCAATAATATCCTCTTGATCAGAATCATCCATTACTGAAAACATGTTCTGATCAGAATCAAAAGCTTCCTGAGAAGTCTGGAGATCAAGCAGTAGGGAAGACTCTGCTTTAGAGTTTGGGTCTCATAGGTATCAATCATATCCAGATTTTAGGACTGTGCCTCATACACCTAGACTAAACAATCATGCAGCGATGGCCACTTTAGTTGTGCCACTTAGAGAGGATACTCATTTTACAGCTCAAGTAAGGGCTTTAGTATTATCTACTACAGTAGCTTTTGCCTTCTGAAAGTTTTTTTTAATATTCATAGTTTGGTAGATACAAAATAAATCTTAATTCAATAATAATGAAAACAAATAATTTGTCAAGTTAAAATAGTATAAAATAAAATAAGACAACAATAAAGCAAACAATAATAGATGAAGCAAAATTATGATATGCTTGAATTCTGACAGGTAAAAAGTCTGCTCTTTTATTTGGAAATGATAGCGTTATTAAAGATCCAGTTCTTACAGTG
>Ga0209284_10005059_pt1 | contig 14122 bp, 15 predicted proteins | sample FRY03_FD_187211 | JGI IMG/M metagenome (GOLD analysis project Ga0209284, IMG submission 187211) | Freshwater microbial communities from Lake Fryxell liftoff mats and glacier meltwater in Antarctica - FRY-03 (SPAdes) (version 2) | ecosystem: Environmental > Aquatic > Freshwater > Ice > Glacier... | reverse complement strand
AAATCAGCGCCGCGCTGCCTTAGCCGATCCATGGCGAATGGGGGCCGCGCGCAGTAACGCAGCAGGCGCTCCAGCCCGGCGCGGTCTGCGCCCGCGATACGCACCCCAGCGTCGACCGAGAATCCACCACCGTGGCTGCTGGAAGCCGCACGCTCGTTAATGTCTTTAGCGTCACAGGCCTTCAGGTGGCCGCGTGCCACAAAGGCCCGCAGGATGCGTTTACGCACGTTGGTCTGCACTTGGGCAATAGCCGCCACATCGAGTCCAGTGGCCGCATGAAAAATCACACTCTGCGGTGCCGGTGCCGGGTCTGGCTCCGGGTTGGCCTGCGCAGCAGCATCCGTATCGACGGGTTGCGCTAGTGGTGCGGCAACAGCCTCAAACACCCCATCGACCACACACATGGAAGTGAACATGCGTGTTCAGGCTGGACCCAAACCGGTGGATGAAAGCGACCGCGCCCAGGTGCAGGCTGGCCGGGTCAGCCTTTGCCGCACCGGGGCAATGGCTTTGCAAACTCTGCTGCACCACTCTCAAGAAAATACGCAGCGCCGCATTGAGTGCACCCTTGTCGCGCTGCAAGTAGTAGCGCAGGCGTTTGGGTACCGACAAAAGCCGGGCTGCCTGAAGACTTTGAGCTGCGGCCTGGTCGGTAAAGACCGGGCCGCAGCGGTCTTCAGCCGAAAAGGGTCAATGAAATTCCATGAGCGAGCCGAAGCCGGCTTTTTTGTCCTGAATGCCCACCGCTCGCAGCGCGTGCCAATAGGTGGCGGTGTTGATAGCGATCACGGGCTTGCCCAGGAACAGCTCGGCAGCGGCGGCCAAGCGGATCATCGACAAATTGGTGCCCACCTGAACAATGGCGTCGACGTCGTCACCATCGAGCTGGCGAATGGCTTGGCGGCACATCTCGTCGGTGGAATGGGCAATCAGCACCGGGCTGGGGCGTTGCAGGCAGAGATCGCGCACCACGGTGAAGCCGCAGTCTTCGTAGAAGCGGCGCACCTGCTTGTTGGCCACCTCAAAATAGGGGGACAAAAAAGCGATGCGCTTGGCCTTGTAGACATTGAGCGCGGCTTCTGTGGCAAAGGAGCCGCAGGACACCCCCACTTGGGCGCGCTCTTTCATCATGGTCAGGTAGTCGCTGGCGCCATTGCGGCCGTTCCAAAAGGTAGCGGCCGACATGCCCATCACCATGTAGTCCATCTCGCAGGTGCGCAGCACGTCAACCGCCTCCACGGTGGTTTTGTTGATGCTTTCAACCAGCCTTAAAAAACTCTCGTCGTCATTGACCGGGTTGTTCGGAATGGAAATGCGGCTGTAGTGGTTGGTCACGCCCACGGGGCGCAGGTCGTCAAAGTCCGGCTGCACGATGGTGTTGGTCGAGGGCCCCAGAGTGCCGAACTTTTTGCGGTATCCAAGATGGTCCATGAATCAGCTCCCTGCCATGATGGCTGTGTGTTGTGTGATGAACTCGTAACGCGTCATGGCGTCGGCGTATTTTTGCTGCATGTCAAACAGGTTGGCCTCGTGAGGTTCGATGGCCCGGTCGCCCACGCAGTCGCTGATGACGATGGTGCGCAGGTTGTGCTGCATGGAGTCCACCACGGAGGCGCGCACGCAGCCGCTGGTGGTGCAGCCCGTGATCACAGCGGTGTCCACGCCGCGCTGCAAGAGCCAGCCGGCCAGTCCGGTTTCAAAAAAGGCCGAGGCCGATTGCTTGCGAATGACCCATTCGCCCGGTTCGGGCTTGAGCCAGGTAACGATTTGCGCGGCATGGGCGTCTTCGGTCAGCTTTTGCAAGGCCGGCACACGCAGCGCAAAGATGTTGACGTTGGCGCCGTCGCCCTCAAACACCACCCGGGTGTGCACCACCGGCAGGCCGTTGGCGCGGAAATGCGCCAGCAGCGGCACGGTTTTGCGGGAGGCCTCTTCAATGTGCGGTCCGCCCAATTCGTCGAAGTTGACGAAGCCGTTGACAAAGTCAACCAGAATCAAGGCACAGCGTTTGCCAATGCCGCTGGTGCCGCCCAGACCTTGGTGGCGGTAAATGGCTTCTTTGTCCATGTGGGTGTTCATGCGGTTTGTCTCGGTTGAGGACTTACTCGGGCTGGGCGTGATTTTTGTCGAAGGCTTGCACCCAGTCAAAGCCCATGATCTGAGAAAACTCACCAAAGTGGTGTAAGGGCGCCTTGACCTCCACGGAAGAGCCGGTGCTCTTTATGGTCTGGTAGACCGACTCAAAAGCCGCAGCAGCGGCCAAAAAGGCCGTGGCCGGGTAAATAGCCAGGCCGTAGCCAAGCTGCTCGAGCTCTTCGCGGCTGAGCACCGGGGTGCGGCCGCCTTCGACCATGTTGGCCACCAGGGGCAGGTCAAAGTGGCGGCAGATGGTCTGCATTTCCTCGACCGACTCGGGGCTCTCCACAAACAGGATGTCGGCACCGGCGCGGGCGTACATCTCGGCCCGGCGCAGGGCCTCGTCCAGTCCCAGGGTGGTGCGGGCGTCGGTGCGGGCAATGATGAGGAAGTTGGGGTCGCTGCGCGTTTGCACGGCCACGCGAATTTTGTCGGCCATTTGTTCGGCCGCAATCACCCGACGGCCCAGCATGTGGCCGCATTTCTTGGGGAACTCCTGGTCTTCCAGCTGGATCGCGCAGGCGCCCGCGTTCTCGTAGCCGCGCACCGTGTGCATGACGTTGAGCAGGCCACCATAGCCGGTGTCGCCATCGCAAATCATGGGGGTGGTGGTGATGCTGGCAAATTGCTGCACGCGGTTGGCCATGTCGGCGTAACTGGCCAGGCCGGCGTCGGGCAGGCCGAGGTGGGAGGCCACGGTGCCGTAACCCGTCATGTAGAGGGCGTCAAAGCCCAGGCGGTCGGCCATTTTGGCCGAGATCATTTCAAACACGCCAGGGGCGACCACCAGGCCGCCTTGCTTGAAGCGGGCGGCCAGCTGGGCTCTGCGCTGGCTGCCGCTGAGTTGAGACATTCCGTTGCTCATCATGCGATGGACTCCGCGCGCTCAAGCGCATCAATCATGGAGGATTTGCGCAAATAGTCGCGCGCTTTGACCGGGTCGGCCGCGGTGGCACGCAACTCGTCTTGCGTGCGTTTGCGCACCACGAGGTCGCGCTCTTCAATTTCGCGCTTGTTGCGCGCCGTGCTGGCATTGATGTATTCAATGGCAATGGTGCGGCGCTGGCGCTCGTAGCGGTCCAGCACGGCCAAGTCGGCGCCTTTTTGCAGCACCTCCAACAGCTTGAGCGAGAGGTTCATGGCGTCGTGCACGCCGCCGTTCATGCCCATGCCGCCCAGTGGGTTGTTGATGTGCGCCGAGTCGCCCGCCAGGAACACGCGGCCGCGGCGGAACTCCTTGGCAACGCGCTGGTGAACCTTGTACAGCGTTCTGTGCATGGTGTTGTAGGCCTGGTCCTGCGGCAGCAGGTTTTGCAGGCGAGCCTGCACCGCCTCGTCGCTCATCACGTACTCGTCGGTCTCTTCGGGCTTGGTGGGAAAGAGCACGCGCCACAGGGTGGGCACGCGCAGCAGCACGCACCATTCCAGCGGGTCGGAGCAGTAGTTCACATACGACAGCTTGGGCAGGTGATCGGCGTATTCAAAGTCGGTGGAGATCACCAGAAACCGCTCGGGGTAGGTGAAGCCGTCGAAGTCAATGCCCAGCGAGCGGCGGGTGCCGCTCCAGGCGCCGTCGGCGCCGATCATGTAGTCGGCCTCGATGACGTGGCGGTTGCCCTCGGTGTCCAAGGTGGCCTGGACTTTGTCGGCGTTTTGCGTCACCGACTCGACCTTGGTGGAGAACATCACCTTCACATGCGGCAGGGCGTCGAGCTGCTTTTTGATGAGCTGCGTCAGTTTCCACTGCTCGCACTGCAGGCGAAACGGGTGGTCCACGTCGGGCGCAAGCAGTTGCATGTCGAACTCGGCAATCACGCCTTCGTGGCGGTCGCGTTGCTGGGTGTAGCGCGCCACCAGGCCCTGCGATACCAGGGTGTCGGTCAGGCCATAGGTGGCCAGCATGTCCAGCGTTGGGGGGTGAAAGGTGGAAGCTCGCAGGTCCATGCTCAGGTCTGCCGTGGACTCCACGACGGTGACTTGGATGCCCGCCTGGCCCAGTACCAATGCACTGACGAGGCCCACCGGGCCCGCGCCCGCAATCAGGATGTGTGTGTTCATGATGCCTCTGAATGAATTAAAAGACCGTCAGAATGTACACAACTTAAACCAATCGCGCTTGGGAAAATGACGAATATCCGGGTTAACCCTTTAAAATTCCGCAAAAAGAGCTTGATGACCTAGGAAAAACCCGGTAAGCCCTTAAATAAAGAATTTATAAAGCCCGCAATGTACACAAAGCCGCTATATTGCAGCACACATGACACGCGCCAGCAGCCTCGCTTACGAAACCATCAGACAACTGATTCAGGATGGCATCTTCCATCCGGGTGAACGCCTGCTTGAGGAAGAACTGGCCCAGCGCGTGGGTGTGTCGCGCACCTCCATCCGCGACTGTTTGAGGCGACTGGCCGGTGAAGGACTGCTCCACACCGAGGACAACCGGGGCACGTTTGTGACCGAGTTCAGCAGCGCTGAGGTGGATGAAATTTTTCAACTCCGCGCTGTGCTCGAAGGCCACGCCACGGCGCTGGCCGCCGTGCACGGCCCGCCCGAGCACTGGGAGGCCATGGCCGGCGTGGCCGCTGACATTGACCAACAGTTGGCCCAACCCGCCAGCAGCGAGGCCGAGCGCTTTGCCGCTTTTCAGGTCAGCAACACGCGCTTTCACGACATCATCTTGCAGGCCAGCGGCTCGCGCCGCCTGCAAACCCTCACCCGCTCACTCATTGAGCTGCCGCTGGTCACCATCAAGCAGCACGCCTGGCCGGGCGAGGTGCGCATTCGCCGTTCGAACGAGCAGCACTGGGAAATCATTGAAGCCCTGCGCGACCGCGACCCCCTGCTGGGCCGCCTGCGGATGCAGGCCCACATCATCACAGCGCGGCCCAAAGCCATGCTGACCCGGGCTTTGATGCCTTTGGACCTGGTCTGAGCCATGAGCACCCTGCCCTCGCACTCCTTGAATGTCATCGTCACCGGCGGTGGCCGCGGCCTGGGCTGGGAGATGGCTGACGCCTTGGTGGCGGCCGGGCACCGTGTGCTCGTCACGGGCGCCCGCGCCAGCGATGAGCTCGCAGCCGCCTGCGCGGCATGGAACCTTGGCCGCAGCACTCCGCGCGCTGTGGCTGAAGTCGCCGATGTGGCCAATTGGGACGACTGCCAACGCGTGGCCCAGCGCTGCCTGAGCGAGTTTGGCCGCATCGACGCACTGGTCAACAACGCTGGCCGGGGCATGCTCGAGATCAGCGAGACCTTCAACACCGAGCCTGCGCTGTTCTGGCAGGCCGATCCGCAAGGCTTTGCCAACATTTTGCAGGCCAATGTGCAGGGCGCCTTCTTGATGGCCCGGGCCTGTGTGCCGCACATGGTGGCCCAGGGCTGGGGCCGCGTGGTCAATATTTCCACCAGCCAGGTGACCATGGTGCGCACCGGCTACTGCCCCTACGGCCCCAGCAAAGCAGCGTTGGAAGCCATGAGCGTGATCTGGGCCAAGGACCTGGCTGGCAGCGGCGTGAGCGTGAATGTGTTGCTGCCCGGGGGCGCTGCCGACACCAAGCTGCTGCCCGGCTCGGGCAGCGGGCGCCGGGGTGCCGATGGCAACCTGCTCTCACCGGCCTTGATGCGCGCGCCCCTGGTGTGGCTGATGCAGGCCCCCGATGAGATCAACGGTAAACGCTATGTGGCCAGGCTCTGGAACACCGACTTACCCCCGCATGAAGCGGCCGCCCTGGCCCAAAGCGAGCCGCACGAGCTGCCGGCCATCATGTGACAGGCTCCATGCGATCAAGCCTCTTCCACCCACTTGAAACCCTCGCCAGCGCTGGCTACCCGGCCGGCCGTGGGCGTGGGAAAGTGGGCGCCGAGCAGCACGGTGGAGGTGTCTGCAATCGATTCGACCAGCTGCCTGCGAGTGGCTTCAGCGGCCCCAGCGTCGTGGCAAAAGCGCGAGGACCAGGACAGGTCGATCAGCTGCACGGGGGTGTGAAATATGTCGCCGCTGAACACGGCTTGCGCGCCCTGGCTTTTGACGTGCAGGCAGCAGTTGCCGGGCGTGTGGCCAAAGGCGGGCCGCAGGTAAACGCCTTGCTCAAACTCAAAGTCTTCGGCCACCAGATCGGCACGGCCAGCCTCCACGACGGGCAAGACGCTGTCGGCAAACGAGCCATGGTTGGGCGGCTCCGTGGCGCTGGCCAGGGCCTCACGGTGCGCCGTTTCCCAGTGCGCGTATTCGGTGCGGCCAAACACATAGCGCGCCTTGGGAAAGGTAGGCACCCAGCGCCCGTCCTTGATCTGGGTGTTCCAGCCCACGTGGTCGGCGTGCAGGTGGGTGCAGCAGACAAAGTCAATGTCCTCTGGCTGCAGGCCTGCGCGTTCCAGGGCTTGCAGGTAGCCGTAATCTTGCCGGTGCCAGCTGGCGCGTGTGGGACGCTCCTTGTCGTTGCCCACGCAGCTGTCGACCAGAATGTGGTGGCGGCCCGTGCTGAGCACATAGCTGTAAAAACCCATCACCAGCTTGTTGTCCGCGCTCAGGTAGCGCGGGCGCACCCAGCTGGCCTGGGCCTGCACCTTGGCCAGATCGACGGCCGGCAAGACAAACTCCAGCGGGGCAAAGGGGCCTTCAGTCTCGGTCACGCGCTGGATTCGAAATTCACCAATGTTCAAAGGGGTCATGTGGGGCTCCAAGGTCTAATTCATTGTACCGGGTGGCGTGGCATGCAACATGCTTGCTGTGCACCGCACCTTGTTCTTGTTTCAGTGTAGAAGGAAAGTCAGATGCATTACCCCTGGGTACCCTTGATCAAACGCCAGCCCCTGCGCTGGCCCGGTGGCAAAAAGCTGGCCGTGATCATCACCATGAACTGCGAGCACTGGGACCTCACGCGCGAGGGGACCGAGCCCAATTACGCCGGCGGCCCGCCCATGCTGCCGGACCCTTTACCCGGCAATGTGGCGGACTTTCCCAACTTCACCTGGCGCGAATACGGCCAGCGCATCGGCGTGTGGCGCATGTTCCGTTTGTTCGATGACATGGGCGTGCCCTTTTCCATCACCATGAACGCCAAGACCGCACTGGAGCGCCCCGAAATCATCCACTACGCCATGGACAAGGGCTGGGAGATCGTGCCGCACAACTACGAGCAGGGCGAGCTGCTCACGAAGTACGCCTTTGACATTGACAAAGAGCGCGAGGTGATTGACGCCACGCTGCAGGTCTACGAAAAGGTGGTGGGCCGCAAGGCGGTGGGCTGGCTGTCGTCATCGCTGCGCAGCACGCAAAACACGCCAGACATCCTGGCCGAGCGCGGGCTCAAGTTCTTTTGCGACTACATGAACGACGAGCAGCCCTACCTGATCCACACCCCCTCGGGGCCCATCGTCAACGTGCCCTACACCATCGAGGTGAACGACTTCACCTTCTTTCACCGCCGCGCCATGAGCACCTGGGACGCGGCACGCATGCTCAAAGACCAGTTTGACGAGCTGTACCGCGAGGGCGCGGAGTCCGGCCGCATCATGAGCGTGGGCCTGCACCCGCACGTCTCTGGCCACCCGCACCGCATGCCCTGCTTTCGGGATTTCTTGTCGCACGCCAAATCTCACCCCGACGTTTGGTGGACCACGCGGGAAGAAATTGCCCAGTGGTACCTGCAAAACCACCACACGCACATCGCATGACCCGGTTCTTTGCCAAAGCGTTCGCGCTGCCCTCTTTTTTGAACGGTTGATTCGCCATGCAGTTGCTCCAGCAAATCGTCAATGGGCTCATGCTCGGAGGCATTTTGGCCTTTGTGGCCGTGGCCTTCACCCTCACCATCGGGATGCTCAACTTCCTGAATTTCACCATTCCCGCCTTGTTCATGATCGCTGGCATGGTGACCTGGGCGCTGTCGAGCGCGGGGCCTCATTGGTTAGGCCTGGGCTGGCACTGGGTGCCCGCTGCGGCGGTTGGGATTGGGGCGGCGGTGCTGGCCTCTTTGCTGATCGAGCGCTTTACCTACCGCTACATGAAGACCCGCTTTGGCGACGCCACCGAGCACGCGCTCCCGCTGGTGAGCTCGCTGGGTTTTTTGATCATCTTCGAGCACCTGGCCGTGTCGCTGTGGAGCAGCGACCCCCAGCGCTTTGAGCTGCCCTTCAAGATCACCACCCTGGAAATTGGCGGCCTGATGTTTGGCATTCCACACCTCATCAGCTTGACCCTGGCCATTGTTCTGGTGGCCATTCTCAAAGCCGTTTTGGAACGCACCCGCCTGGGCCGTGCGCTGCGCGGTATTGCCGAGAACCCCAACGCCAGCTCGCTCATGGGCATTGAGGTGCAGCGCATCGTGCCACTGGTGTTTGTGATCGCTGGCGCGCTGTCAGCCTTTGCGGGCATTTTGTACGCTGTGAGCTACGGCACGGTCACGCCCTTCATGGGCGATGCGATTGCCACCGACGCCATTGCCGGCATGGTGCTGGGCGGCCTGGGCAACATCTGGGGCGCCATCGCAGGCGGGCTGCTGGTCGGGCTGGTCAAGGTGCTGGCCATCAGCACCTTTGGCGCCGAGATTGAAAAAATACCGGTTTGGGGCTTGCTGCTGCTGATCCTCATTGTCAAACCCACTGGGCTCTTTGGCCAGACCCAGCTTGGCAAGGGGAAGTTTTGATGTCCGGCTACCTCAGCAGCTTGCTGGCCATGTTGTCCATCAACGTGGTCATTGCTTACGCGGTCTTCATGCCGGCCTCCGCTGGCTTGCTCAACCTGGGTGTGGCCGGCTTTGTGCTGCTGGGCGCTTACACCGCTGGCGGTTTGAGCTCGCTCTATGAATTGCCACTGGCGCCGGCCTTGCTGGCCGGCGCCCTCATGTCGGGCTTGGTGGCCTTCATCATTTCCTTTGCCATTTTGCGCACGCGCGGCATTTACATGGTGCTGGCCACCTTTGCCTTTGCCGAGGTGGTGGCGGGCGTGATGCTCAACATCCCCGCCTTAGGGGGCGCAGCGGGCCTGTCGGTCATGGCCTATGCGGGCCTGCCCGTGGTGGTGCCCTGCGCGGTGGGCACGGTGATTTTCGTGGCCTGGCTCATGCGCACGCGCTTTGGTTTGTCGGTGCGGGCCTTGCACGACGACGAAAGTGTGGCGCACCTGTTTGGCGTTCACCTGCGCATGACGCAGGTGGTGGCTTTCACCGTGGGCGGCGCCATTGGCGGCCTGGGCGGCGGCTTGCTGGTGCACCAGTTCAACTTCATCGACGTGCAGTCCACCGGCGTGCTGTTCAGCATTTATGTGCTGCTCTACGTGCTGATGGGCGGCACCCAAACCGTGTGGGGGCCGCTGTTTGGTGCCCTCTTCTTCACGCTGGTGCCCGAGGCGCTGCGCAAGGCATCGGAGCTGGACCCTTCCCTGAAATTTTTGGAGGGCGGCCGCTACATGGTGTTTGGCATTGCGGTGGTGCTCTTGATGATGTTCCGACCGCAGGGCGTGATCACGCGCACCATGCTTGAACAGTGGCTGCCGCGGCGCGGCGCAAGGAGACAGGCATGACGCAGGTCTTGACGTTGGACGGCGTGAGCAAGTCCTTTGGCGGCCTCAAGGTCATCGATGGGGTGAGCTTTGAGGTTCCCACCGGCAGCCGCACGGCGCTGATTGGCCCCAACGGGGCGGGCAAGTCCACCTTGTTCAATTTGATCTCGGGGGTCTACCCCATCGACCAAGGCCGCATTCACGCGCTGGGCAAGGACATCACGCTGATGTCGGTGCCCCAGCGGGTGCGCCACGGCATTGCCCGCTCGTTCCAGAACATCCGGCTCATGCCCCACCTCTCGACCTTAGAGAACGTGATGCTCGGCGAGCACCACCGCAGCCACCCCCTGCAGCTCATGGGCTCGGCCCGTGCCACTGCCAGCGCCCGGCGCGCGCTGGAAGACGCGGGCCTAGACACCTTCCCCGGCCAGGTGGTGGCCGACCTGCCCTATGGCGTGCAAAAACGCATTGAAGTGGTGCGCGCGCTCATGGCCGAGCCCCGCATCTTGTTGCTCGACGAGCCCGCCGCCGGCTTGAACAGGACCGAAACCAAGGACCTGGGCCGCCTGCTCGAAGGCATCTCGGCCAAAGGCATCACCTTGGTGGTGGTGGAGCACGACATGCCTTTTGTGCGCCACCTGTGCAACCACGTGGTAGTGCTCAACTTTGGCTGCAAGATTTTTGAAGGCACGCCCGACGACGTGAGCCGCGACCCTGCGGTGCTGGAGGCCTACCTGGGCAGCGCCCAGGCCATGGAGGACAGCCATGTTGCTTGAAGCGCGTGAATTGAGCGTTCAGTACGGTCGCATCAAGGCCTTGCAGGACATGTCGCTGGACATTGCCGAAGGCGAAATCGTCGCCGTGCTCGGGGCCAATGGCGCGGGCAAGAGCTCGCTGCTCAAGGCCTTGCAGGGCGTGGTCGCGCCGACCAAGGGTCAGGTGCGTTTCAAGGGCCAAGACATCACCGCCCGCAGCACCGCCTGGCGGGTGGGCCAGGGCCTGGTGATGGTGCCCGAGGGGCGGCAGATTTTTGTGAGCATGAGCGTTCATGACAACCTGCTGATGGGCGCCTACACCCGCCGCGACGATGCCACCAAAGAGATCGATGCGATCTACCAACGCTTTAGCAACCTGGCGCAGCGCCGCCACATGCCGGCCTCGGTGCTGTCGGGCGGTGAGCAGCAAATGCTGGCGATCAGCCGCGCCCTGCTCTCGCGCCCTGCCCTCATGATGCTGGACGAGCCCTCTTTGGGCTTGAGCCCACTGCTCGTCAAATCACTGTTCGAACTCATCAGCGACCTCAATCGCGATGGTCTGGCTATATTGCTGGTCGAGCAAAACACACACATGGCACTGGCTTCCGCCCACAGGGCTTATGTGCTTGAACTAGGGCGGATGGTTCTTCAAGGCAACGCGCGCACGCTCGCAGCCGATCCACGGATGGCAACTGCGTACTTGGGCGCATCACAACAGGAGTGAAAGTAATGAAAAAACGCGTATTGCTGATCGCAGGCCTTTTGGCCAGCTTGACTGCACCGGCTTGGTCTCAGGAATTGGTGCTGGGCCTGTCACATGCCAAGACCGGGCGCTATGCCGGCGTGGCCGTGGGCACCGAAATTGCCGTGGACATTGCGGTGGCAGAAATCAACGCCGCCGGCGGCGTCAACGGTCGCAAGATCCGGATTGAAAAATTCGACACCGGCGGCGAAGCCCGCAACGCGCAGGTGGCGGTGCAAAAATTTGCCGAAGACGCCAAGGCCTTGGGCGTGATCGGCCCGTTTTCCAGCCAGGAAGCCCAGGTGGGTTTTGCCGCTGGCGAGCGCCTGGAGATTGTTCAAATCCCCAACGCCGCTTCGGCCCCGGGCCTGACCAAAGACCGCAAGTGGGCCTTCCGCATCACGGAAGACGAGGGCAAGCAATTTGGTCGCTTGCTGAAAACCATGGAAGCCAAAGGCGGCGTGCCCAATAAAACGGCCGCCGTGATGTACCCCAGCGACGAGTTCGTGGGCAAGTCATTGGCCTCCTGGATGCCCAACCTGATGGAGAACGCTGGCTGGAAAATGGTGATCCCTGCCGAAGGCTTCCCAACCAACGCCACCGACCTGTCGCCGCACATCACCAAGCTCAGGGGCAACACGCCTGCGGTGCTCGCTTTTGCGGGCCTGCCTGAAGGCACGGCCAAGGTGATGAAAGAGCTGCGCCGTCAAGGCCACAACAGCTTGTTGATTGGCGGACAGATCTTTGCCGACCCGGACATCAGCAAGATCCTGGGCGCCGATGGCGAAGGCGCCACTTACGTGGCCTGGTACTGGTGGGACACCAACGATCGCACCCGCCAGTTCGAGCGCAAGTTCCTCGAAGAAGCCAAAAAGCGGGGCGTCACCAAAGGCGGCGCGCACCACGTTGACGCCTCCGCCTACGACATCGTCTACGTGTTTGCCGACGCCATGCGCCGCGCCAACATCACGGGCGACGCTGCCAAGCTCAAGGCCGAACGCACCGCCATCCGCGACACCCTGCGCACCACCAACATGGCAGGCGTCACCGGCAACGTGTGCTTTAGCAAGTACAACGACGCCGAGTTGCCCGGCTACATCATTCGGATTCGCAATGGCCAGCGCACCCTGCTGGACATGCACCCGGCCGAAAAGTGCAATTGAGCCTTTGAACCAGGGCCTTTGAAGAACCAGCCAGGCACCTGCGGCCTGGCTGGGCGGCCTTCACAACCCACGAAAGTCACAGCCATGCAAGACACTCCCCTCTGGGCCGACGGCGTATTCAAGGGCCAGCGCCTGCTGGTCACGGGTGGCCTGGGCGGCATAGGCCGCGCACTGGTCAGCCAATGCCAGGCTCTGGGCATGGAGGTGGTGGTCACCGACTTGGCCGCCTCCATGGAACGCCATGGGCACAGCGCCAACCACTGCATTGCCATGGACGCCAAGAATGCAGCCTCTGTTCAAACCGCGGTGCAGCAAGCGGTGGCACATTTGGGTGGCCTCGACGCCTGCGTCAATCTGGTGGGCTACATGAGCGAGGCACGCGCCTTGGGCGACACCGAGGTGTCGGTCTGGGACGATGTGCTGCGCGGCAACCTGGATTCAGCCTTCTACATTTCCAAATACGTGTTGCCGCACCTGCACCAGTCAGCGCGCGGCAATCTGGTTCATGTGTCCTCGGGCTTGGGCGCCTGGCCAAGACCCCTGTACGGTGCGTACGGACCTGCCAAGGCGGGCCTGCTGCTCATGATGCGCGAGCTTGCCCTGGAAAACGCGCCCAAGGTGCGCATCAACGCCGTGGCCCCAGGGGCCGTGAACACCGCCTTTTTACGCGGTGGCACGGGCCGCTCAGACGAGTCTGCCGCCCCAAGGGTCGACCCCTCGGCCTATGGCCAGGTGGTGCCGCTGGGCCGCATTGCCGAGCCGCTGGACGTGGTGCAACCGATTTTGTTTTTGCTCAGCCCCGCCTCGGCCTACATGACCGGGCAGACACTGCACATCAACGGTGGCACTTACATGCCTTGAGCGGCTGTTTCTGCGTGGGCTTTCATGCTCGCCATCACCTGATCACAGCTTTGCACGTCGCCAAAGTTGACCAAGAAATTAGACAGCGTGATGGCGTGCTCCTCAGGCGTGTAGCCCGAGCAACCGTCAGACAGCATGACCGTCCGGTAATTGAGCATCATGGCGTCGCGGGCCGTGCTCTCGCAGCACACATTGGTCACCGTGCCAGCCACCAGCAGCGTGGTGATGCCTTTGGCCCGCATCAGCGCGTCCAGGTCGGACGAGCCCTGGATGAAAGCGCTGTAGCGGCTTTTTTGCACAAAGCAGTCGCCCTCGGCGGGTTGCAAATCGGCGTACAGCGCATGGCCGGCCGCACCCTCGGCCATGGCCTGGCTGCGCAGCGCCACACCGGCTGGCGTGGACAACTCTTCATGAAAATGCGACCAGCTTTGCAACGACTCGCCCGTGAAAGTGTTGAGCACCCACACCACCGTGCCGCCCAAGCTGCGCACAGCATGGGCCACGCGGTTGATGGCCGGGCATGTGGACGCTGCCGCAGGCACCCAGGCGTGGCCACCGCCCTCTTGCACAAAGCTGTTCTGCATGTCCACCACCACCAAGGCCACTTCAGGCGCCTGCAGTTTTTCAAAGGCATGCAAGCGGCCACGGCGGGCCATCACGCGGGCCACGGTGTCTTGAGAAGGGGTGAAGCTGGTGCAGGTGTTCATGGGTGATGGCGTGAAGGGATTTGGGGTCGATTTGTTTTCCATGACCGGAGTGGCGATTTGGATTCAAGCACTGGCGTCGGGGTCGCCATAAGAGAGCATTGATTCCATTGAGTTTTCAGATTGGTTTTCAATTTGGATTACACGGCGTCAAACCGTGATCGGTTTCAGCCAACCGCTGCATTTATCGATGGTGCCAGCGAAGGCATCAAATCTGCCGCATATCTCTCCACCGGGAACCGGAATACACCCCGCAAATT